>LSQX01000756.1_pt1 | contig 20256 bp, 15 predicted proteins | sample 654561 | NCBI WGS metagenome assembly LSQX01 (sample SAMN04489861, study PRJNA283612) | anaerobic digester metagenome | isolation source: 4 biogas reactors fed with cattle manure at either 37C or 55C with and... | place: Denmark: Kongens Lyngby | collected 2014 | reverse complement strand
ATCGTTTTTTAGCGAATTTCCCTAAGTAACATAATTGAAATACGGATTCATATTTTTTGTCAATCCGTGCCGATAACTCCGTCTTTTATATTTACTATTTTATCTGAGCGTTCAGCAAAGTGTATATCGTGGGTTACTATTACAAATGTTTGATTAAGATCGTCACGCAATTTAAAAAGCAGGTCGTGAAGTTCCTCCTTATTTGCGGAATCAAGATTTCCTGATGGCTCGTCGGCCAGTACAACGGCCGGATTGTTGATCAGAGCCCTGGCTACGGCAACTCTTTGTTTTTCTCCTCCGGAAAGCTCTGAAGGTTTATGGTTGTATCTTTCGGAAAGACCCAGATAGTCAATTAGCTTCATTGCTTTTTTTTCAGCATTTCTTTTTGTCATGCGGGCAATAAAAGCCGGGATACATACATTTTCAAGTGCAGTAAATTCAGGAAGTAAATGATGAAACTGAAATACAAATCCAATTTCCCGGTTCCTGAAGGCCGACAGGTCTGTTTCATTAAGTGAAGATATTTTTTTATCTCCGTAATAGACCTCTCCGCTATCCGGTCTGCTTAAAGTTCCTATGATCTGCAGCAGGGTGGTTTTACCTGCTCCGCTTGCACCCACAATGGAATAGATTTTTCCTTTCGGGATTTCAAGATTAATCCCCTTAAGCACCTGAAGAGAGCCGAACGACTTTTTTATGTTAATTGCTTTGATCAATACACTTTTAAAAGTGGAGATGCGGGCTCACTGATTTTGCGGGCCCGCAAATCTCCTTTTAAAATAGAATAAGATGTTAGTCTTCCATCTGGTCGTAAATATTTTTGGTTATTTCATTAGCATCTTTTGTGACATCCTTTGCCACCTCATCCAGATCCCTTTTAATGTCAGAGGAATGCTCATTGATTTCACGTTTAATCTCATTTGTTGCTTTTTTAAATTCGCGCAATCCTTTACCTAATGTTTTAGCAATGTCCGGAATGGCTTTTGCACCGAAAAACAACAATGCTATCAGCATAACCACAACGAGTTCTCCTCCGCTGACAAATAAAATATAAGTTACCATTCCTAATTATTTTAGTTACAAATATACAAATTGGGCAGTTCAAAATTATAATATCTCAAAAAAGAATAATTTAGTTTTTACTTTTACGTTTTGCCGCACGCTTCGACAGGCGCAGGTTTATTTCGTATGCTACCGGTGTTGCTATAAACACTGATGAGAAGGTACCAAAAATTATACCAAGAAGAAGTGCAAAAGTAAATCCTCTTATGGTAGTTCCTCCAAACAGGAATATTGCAAAAAGGACAACAGCAGTTGAAAGCGATGTACTGAAAGTACGCCTCAGTGTACTGTTAATTGCTGAATTGATAACCTGTTCCCTGTTACGTTTCGGGTAGAGCTTAATATATTCTCTGATACGGTCAAGAACAACTACAGTATCATTGATTGAGTAACCTAATACAGTAAGTATTGCAGCAATGAATGCCTGGTCAATTTCCAGTGAGAATGGCAATAAATTATAAAACAGTGAAAACATTCCGAGAATGATCATTGTATCGTGTGCCAAAGCAATAACTGCGCCAAGACTATACAACCAATTGTTAAAACGGATCAGAATATAGAGGAAGATGATTACCAGTGCAAAGGTGATTGCAATAACCGAATCTTTACGGATATCATCGGAAATTGTAGCCCCCACTTTTTGAGAGCTTAGCTGATAGTTGTCATTAAACTCTTCAGGTGTAACCGCTTCGTCAATAAAACCGCCATCTTTCAGTCCTTTTATCAGTAGCTCTTCAACTTCATTGTCAACATTTTCAGAGTCATCATCAACTTTATAAACCGTTGTAATTCTAACCTGGTTAGCCGATCCGAAAGTTTTTACTTCCGGGGCTAAACCAAATACATCAAAAAGAGCATCCTGGACATCTGCAACCTGCACATCTTTGTCAAATCTTATTACATAAGTGCGACCTCCCTTAAAGTCAACACCATAATTTAATCCTCTGGTAGATAGAGAGATAATACCTAATAATATGAGTGATCCTGAAATAATAAATGCAATTTTTCTTTTCCCCAGAAACTTGATTGAGGTATTTCTCAGCCATTGTTTTGAAGCATCAGAAGTAAACTTTATTTGTTTGTTTCGTTTCAGTCTCCATTCAAAAATAAATCTTGTAATAAAAATAGATGTAAAAAGCGATGTAAGTATTCCAATTATAAGAGTGGTTGCAAAGCCTTTTATCGGTCCTGACCCGAAAATATAGAGAACGATACCTGTTAAAAGTGTGGTTACCTGGCCGTCAATAATGGCTGAATAAGCATTTTTATAACCGTCGGCAATTGCCAGCTTTAGCCCTTTTCCGCTCATAATTTCTTCCTGCACTCTTTCGTAGATAAGCACATTTGCATCAACTGCCATTCCCAGCGTTAGAACAATACCTGCAATACCGGGCAAAGTAAGGGTAGCTCCAAGAGAAGCCAGGATACCGATAATAAAAAAGACATTAACCAAAAGTGCTGTGTTTGCAGCTCCTCCTGCATTTTTGCTGTAAAAAAAGATCATATATCCCAGCACCAGAATAAATGCTATAATAAATGAGTACAGGCCTTTATTAATAGCTTCCTGTCCAAGTGAAGGGCCAACAATTTCTTCCTGGATAATTCTTGCAGGGGCAGGCATTTTTCCTGATTTCAGTATATTTGCAAGGTCTTTTGCTTCTTCAATGCTTCCAAGCCCCGTAATGCTGGATCGCCCTCCTGAAATTTCATTTTGTACAGTTGGAAATGAACGTACATAATTATCAAGAACAATAGCAATAGATTTGCCAATATTCTCTTTTGTCATTCGTTGCCAGGTTTTTGCTCCTTCGCTGTTCATTGTCATTGAAACTTCCGGGTTTGAGCCAAATTGGTCAAAATCCTGCCGCGCATCTGTAATGACCTCGCCGCTGAGTGGCGGCCTTCCGTCGCGGGTAGTAGTTTTCAGTGCAATAAGCCTGTAATAGTTACCTGCTTCATCAATGGAATTGGCAGTCCACCTGAAAAACATATCTCTGGGAAAAATAGAGCGAACCTGGCTTAAAGAAAGGAACCGGTTAACTTTTGATGTATCTCTTGAGTGGGCAATACCAACAGCCGGACCGGGTAATAGCTGTCCCGACTGGTCTGTACTTGGATTCAGTACGGCAAACAAAGGATTTTGTTGTTTGAAGTTTTCCAGATCTTCCAATCCCGTTAAAATGGAATCCTGATCTGCTCCCGATTCAAGTTCGGAAAGCAGAGAGCTCTCTTTTGTTGTATCGGCAACCGCCCGGTCATCAACCTGCGGTTCCTCTTTGGCATCGGCAACAGGCTCCGTTGTTTGCAGGGCAGTATCTTTTTCAAGACTCTGTATCTCCCTGATTTTATTATTAGCCTGCAGGAAATATTGGTAAGCTTCCCGGTTTTCATGAGTTTCCCAAAATTCAAGAGTTGCTGTTCCCTGCAAAAGATTTCTTACCCTGCTTTGGTCTTTAACACCCGGCAGCTCAACTAATATGCGCCCCTTGGTTTGCAGCTGCTGAATATTGGGTTGGGCAACCCCAAAGCGGTCAATACGGGTTCGAATAACATTAAAAGCATTATCAATAGCTGCATCTGTCTCTTTTCGGATTATATTGAGAACCTCGCTGTTGGTGGTATTGATATTAATTTTGTCGCGTAATTCGAGTGTCAGAAAGACTGATGCCAGCTGAGCATTTGGATCTATCTCTTCGAATGCTTGTCCGAAAAGGGTAACAAAATCTTCCTGCCTCTCTCTTTTTAGCACATTGGCACGTGCTAAAGCGGCATTAAATGTAGAGTCTGTGTTATAATTGGAAAGGGCCCTTATCAGATCTTCGACCGCTACCTCCAAGGTTACGTTCATTCCACCCTTCAGGTCAAGCCCCAGGTTTATTTCAAGCTCTTTAACATCTTTGTAGGTAAATTTTTTAAGTCCTAAGAAGTTATATACAGACTCTCCCGAAATTGAATCCAAATAAGAAAATTCCAAAGCAGGATCTCCCTGGGCATACTCCTTAGCTGCTTTTTCTATCCGTTTTGCTTTCCATGTAAATGACAGTTGATAAAAACAAACAGCTGCCAGTAATATGGCAAATGTCATTATAGCACCTCTGTTTTGCATTTTATATAAATTTTTGTTTGTAGTATTGTTAATTTTTTACTGCCTTTAATTGCCACTAAGCAGTTATTAATTTGGAGTTTGTTATTTCCGGAAAATTCAGGAGAATACCGGTGGATCTTCTTTTGAAAATGAATAATAGTTGTGGCTTGCAATTAATTGCAGAAAAGATAATATAGAAGAGTTGACGATTTTTTTATATCCGGATTTTAAAATTTGGGAATCATGCATCTGGTGAAATTTTTGGACCAATCTGTTGTGCGACTGTTCATATAAGATGCGGGACGGTATCTTTTGCAATAAAATTTTTGCTGATATTGAATTAAACGGGTTACAGAAGCAGATCATAGTATCTGAGTTATCAGTTGCGCCTTTTTCAGCTTCTAATTTTTTAAATTCAACAGGATGTTTTTCAAAATATGTATCTAAAATGATGGCAGTACCAACAACCAGGATCAGGGCTGCAAGCTTAATCAATTTGCTTTTAGATATTTTGATTCTAAATTTCACCGTTTTTTTTAAGCGCAGCAAATATACCTAAACATTTCAGGTTAACAAAGATAGGATTAAATAATTTCGGGGTTACTGGCTCTTTTTATTTATCGTTAAAGTAATCCTTCTTTTTTTATAATTGATTATTGCATTGTATTTCATTAAGAAATCACTGCCTAATAATCCACAGATATTAAGATTTGCTGCCATTGAATAAATTTTATTTACCGACGACAGGTCAATAAGAGCCACTTTAAAATTTTTCACTTTTAATTTACCCCACGATACTTCTTTTATTTCGGCAAGATCAGATTCCATACAGACTCCTCTTATTCCGGCAGTATTAACTTTATGGGGCAGCTCTTCGGATAAGTTATATTTTGCAGTTAGATTCTTATCGAACACTGTTTTGGAAGCACCGGTATCTATCACCCAGTGTCCCAAAGTTGAATCAAAAAAATGAGAAGAGACAATAAGATGATAATTATCATCTTCCAACTCAATAATAGTGAGAGGGATTTTTATTTTCATATTTAGGGCTTTCTATATTTGCAATCTGTCAAGGATTTTCATTAATATCCCGATTGACTCTGCAGAGTAGTCCAAAGCCTTTCTTTCTTTTTTATTAAGAGAAATTTCAATAATTTGTTCTATTCCGTTTTTTCCCAGCTTTACAGGAACTCCCATAAACAGGTCTGAATATCCGTACTCACCTTCCAATTTTACGCAGCAGGGCATGATTCTTTTTTGATCCATGATTATTGCTTCTACCATTTGTGCCACTGCCGATCCGGGTGCATACCATGCTGATGTTCCCATCAGGTTTACCAATTCACCTCCTCCTTTTTTTGTTCGTTTAATTATTGAATTTAATTTTTTTTCACTTAAAAGTTCCTTAACAGGTATTCCTGATATTGTGGTATAACGGCTTAGAAGAACCATTGTATCACCGTGCCCTCCAATTATTAAAGATTGAATATCCCTGGGAGACACATCTAATTCTTCAGCTAAAAAAGCACGGAAGCGGGCAGTATTAAGGAGGCCGGACATACCTATAACTTCATTTCTCGGTTTGCCGGCAGATTTGAAAGCTGTATAGGTCATAACCTCCAAAGGGTTTGAAACGATAATTATTTTGGCGTTCGGTGAATGTTTAATTACTTTTTCTGTTACATTTTTAATGATACCTGCATTTATTGAAATCAGGTCATCGCGATTCATTCCGGGTTTTCGCGTTACCCCTGAAGTAATAACAACAACTTCTGAGTTTTCGGTTTTTTTATAATTGTTTGTTGAACTGGTAAGGCGGGTGTCAAAAAAATTTATTGGAGCAGTTTGCCACAGGTCCAGGCTTTTACCTTCCGGCATTCCCTCTTTTATATCCAGTAATACAACTTCCCGGACAATATTTTTACCGGCTATAATTTGCGCACATGTTGTTCCGACATTTCCTGCTCCTACAACTGTAACCTTCATATTACTATTTATTTATTTGTTCATCAACGTCCTTTTCCTTTTTAAAAAGAACAATAAAAGTCAATAATAACAAAATTGAGGCTATGGTTGTAACACCCCAGATAGTGTTCCAATTATAACCTATAGCTGTTTTATTAATATCAATCAGTTTTGCGCATATAAAATTACCAACAAGCAGCCCTGCTCCAAATGTTATCAGGAAGATAAACCCCTGAGCCTGTGATTTGAGTTTTGCAGGAGCTTTTTTATCAATATATATTTGCCCGGCAACATAGAAAAATCCAAAAATAAGCCCATGTACCAATATTCCTATATAGTAGATCCAAGGCTGATCTGCCATTCCACCGGCATAAAATGCTAAGTATCTTATTGCCAAAGCTATCAGCCCCATAATCATTGTACTCCTCAGCCCATATTTTTTAATTGCCGGAGGTACAAGTAAAATAAATCCCATTTCTGCAAGTACCCCCCAGTTTATTGTAACTGTAATATATTTAGTTTCAATATAGAGGAGGAACTCCGAAAAATAAGAGTAGTACATTGCAAAAGGTATCATTGAGAGAAAAGAGATAATTATAAACATTGAAAAATTGCGATCTCTCATCAGCTTAACGGTTCCAAGTCCGAATATGTCGGTTATTGTATATTTTGTGCCTTTTCCGGCAGGGGGTGTATCGGGAAGGGTAAAATTTGTTATTGCCGCAATCAGGCTAAGGACGGATCCGCAATAAAAAGGCAAATTTGTACCATCAAAATCCAGTTTCAGCAGGTTAATAAAGATAACGCTGAATATTCCTGATGCCACCCAGCCGATTGAACCAAATACCCGTATTTTGGGAAAATCTTCCGAAGGGAGGTGTGCCATGGCAATAGCACTTGTAAGGCTCCACGAAGGCATATATGCAAGCATTGCAAAGAGCAGGCAAATAAAAAGTATATCCGGATTGTTAGTGTTGCCTGCCCATAACAGCATAGCGGCATTTATTAAATTCATTGTCATAAGAACCTTTTGTGCCGGCCATAACCGGTCGGCCAGCATCCCAACTGCCGGCGATAGCATACAGCCTATTGCCATTGAACTTAATATCAGTGCTTTTTGAGTACTTTCGACATCAAGATTAGTCAGATAAGCTGCAAGAGGGACCCACCAAACTGCAAACATCATATATTGCAGCAGCATCATTAAAGAAAGTTTTAGTTTGTTCATAGCTTTAAAAGGTTTGACATTACTGTTTGTCAGAATACTTTCTAAGGTATGGCATCAGGAATTCAGAGTACCTTAAAAATCCAAGATCGGTAAAGTGAACTCCGTCTACTGTTGCTTCATAATCATTTCCTATCATCCCTTTAGAGGGTATCAGTTTTATATTTTTTTCCCCGCTTTTCTTCAATTGTTTATAAATCTTATTCAATGCTTCATTTTTGGCTTTAATAAGCTTTTGATTTTCAAGATCATAAGTAGCTTTAGGATAAAACGGATTTTCGATAAAATATATTGGAACATCAGGTAACTTATCTCTGATTATGCGATAAAATTTTTCTGTTTTTTCCTCTATTTCAGCAACATTTACATTTGGCATAAAATCCAGGAGTATTGCAGATGCTTCGCGTTGTGATATTAATCCGGCAATTTCATAATCCAGTTTTGCATTACCGCTGAACCCCAGATTGATAACCTCTCTGTTCAGCCATCTTTCAAGTATATTTGTATGTGTCATTCCCGGCCGGGTAGCACATCCTCCCTGCAGAATACTGGTACCATAGCAGATTATAGGTTTGTTGCGATTTGGAAGATTTACCGCAGGTTGTTCTATCACTGCCAATGAGTCTATTCCTATTTCGATTGATAGGACTCCGTCGTACAATGGTAAAAAAAGCAGGAACTCACGCATCACCCCATCCATATTTGATGATATCACGGCTTCAGTTACTTTGTCTGACGGCCTGGCAGTATTTACATACTCCCAGTTTTTGCCGTTAAGTGCATATAAATCTATTCCTTTAATACCTGTAAATGCCATATGGTTCATTACTCTGTTATTTAAAAGTTCCCATTTGGCAGCTATTTGTGTTGAGTTTGATCTGAACCTGACTGCCAGCCCGGCACTGCTTTTTCCAAGACTCCATACCGGAGGCCTGGTTTGCTCTTTCAGATATGCGGGAAGTCGTTCATACCGGGTCTCGGTCTCTTCAGATATTTTTCCAAGAAGAGGATAATTGTTTGCATCATAAAAGACCAACTGGGCATTTCCAGTGATGCCGGCTACTATTAAAGCAATAAATAAAAGAAGTGTTCTCATAGAATTATATTTTATTTTAACCATTCCGGAAATAAATCAGCCGGGTTGTCAACAGCTTCAACCGGGATTATTTGGAGATTGCCGGAAGAGTTTAATTTCCGGAAGCCATTTTTTATAATTTCAATATCTTTTTCAATATTTTCAGTATCCTCATACTTTCCATTACAATCGGTAACTCCCGCCAAAACTAATTTCCCGGGTGCAAGGGTTACAGCCAGATCCGGGAGGTCATACTTTTTAAGAGCCCCGGGTACAAGGCTATGGACAAACAGAGGATTATAAAAACGGTTTACCACTATTGATCTGTAGGATGAATACGGTTTAACCAACATCACACGGGATATTTCCTGATCAATAGCTGCTGCATGCAATAATGCAGGTGACAATTCACTGTATGCCACTCCATAAACCTGTTCAGTTTTAAAGAACCTGTTAAGCAAATGTGAAAGCTTTACTATATCTCCTGCCTGAATTCCTGTTATACTCCTGCCTATAAGCATTGCAGTAAAAAGCATATTATAGGAAACATTTTGTATAAATGCATCACCTTTCAGGCTGCCCTTTCCCAGCTCTCCTATTCCCACAAGATCAGGTGCCAGCACTGTATATCCTTGCGAGGTCAGCCACTCAATTTCCCCTCCCACATCAGCTGCTGCCTCTTTCCCTTCGTGATGAAGATAAATTATTGCTTTTTTATTTGTTGTCTCAGGCCTGAATAACAGAAAAGGTATAACATATTCACCTTCACCTTTAATAAAATATTTTTCCACGGCATACCCTTCTCTTTGGAATCTTCCGGTAAATACCGGTTTGTCAGTCAGAGACGGGTCTCTGTATCCTGAAAGTTGCTTAGCTGCGATTTTTACATTTTTGACATGTTTATAAATATCTTCTCTGCAGCTTTGCAAATCATCAATATACTTTTGAGCCTCTTTAAGGTTTAAAGTGAATACTGTCTCTCCGCCCAGAGAGGAGCCAAGTTGCCCGGTTGGCGTTTTTTGGAGCTCTTTTTCTGTCAGATACTCAACCTCCTCCTCTTCAGACGAACCGGGCAGAAGCAGATGTTTTCTGAAAAATGCATATAAAGTTTCGCGGTTCTTTTGAGTATAGCCGTGGTTCCAATCATCTTCTACCAATTCAATATTATCGGATTTGCCGAAAATGTCATAAACCCTTGTTGCCTCCTTATAAGTTTCTCTTACACCCTCTATATTGAAAAAGTCTCTGGTAGTGGCCATTATCAGGGTAGGCTTTGGAGCCCTTGCTTCAATGAATTCGACATGATCGATGCCGCGAATAATGCCATGGTAGAAGTTTTGTTCCCCATCCTGCACACCTATTGACTCTATAAGTCTTGAAAAGGTGGTCAGGTAGCATGCAGGTGCAGCAGCGGTTACCCTGTCATCCATAGCTGAAATATATGCAGTCTGGGTTCCTCCTCCGGATAATCCGTGAACCCCTATTCTTGACGGGTCTACCTCTTTTCTGCTTACCAGGTAGTCGATGCCTCTGATGCCGTCCCATATAAAATATCTTGCAACTGACTGACCGATCAGGGCAGTTTGAACCGATGGATAGGAGTGCTCTTTAGTAGAGCTGCCGATTGAAGATTTTTTAGTTTCAGGATCATAATATTGCAATCTTTCACCTTGCCCCAAAGGGTCGAAAGCAAGTACTACGAACCCTTTTTTTACAAGATTCAGGATCGGCTGCTGGTAAATTGTGCGCCGGTAAGCTATATCACTGTGTCCGGTACAAAACAGTACTCCCGGTGCAGGTTGTTTAAGGTTGTCGGGAATAAACAGAGATGCGGTAACATAAAATTCCGGGAGAGACTCAAAAATTACATTTTCTATTTTGTAGCCATCTTTTTTTATTTTTCCGGTAATTTTTGGATTTAGAGGTGTTTTTATATCAAAGGGGCCCACAATATCCCAGATAGTCTCTTTAATATTGTTTTGCATAATTTGCCACTCTCCTGTGGTATGAAGCCTTGCTGCCGATTCTTCTTTTAATTTCAGAAGCCGGAAGGCTTCATTACTGAGGTGGTTGTACAGCGAATTAGGAGCATCGCTGTATTTCAGCCATCGCTCCAGTACTTTCAAATTCTCTTGAGCAGGTAAGTTTTTGGGCATCACATACAGAAACAGCAAAAAGAGGAAGATTATTTCCCTTATTTTTCCATATTGTGCACTACTCCTTTTTCTAAAGAGTTTCCCGGGTTTTTTATTAGTTTTAGTTTGCATTTGTAAAGAAAAATAGTTTCACAAAAATTTTTATATGCGTACTCCTGTCGTACCTCCTTTTGTAAGTGATATATCATGCGGTTTATTAACTTTCCATGATCCGCCTGTGAAGTCAGGAATATCGATCGGTGTTGAGCGGTTGGCAGCAGACCACTCGCTTAATGGTCCGATTACACTCCAGGATGCAGCATCATAAACATCAATATCCAATGGCAGGCCATTTCTCAGGCAGTCAATCAAACGCCAGTCCATTAAGAAATCCATACCACCGTGACCTCCTATTTTGAGAGCCATCTCTTTCATTCTTGCAATGATTGGAGGGTTAAATTTATTTTCTATCTCTTTAAATTTCTCCTCTGTGAACCACCCTTTAGAGTTATTTGCCAAACGTGGTTCAAGCGGATATTTTTGAGCCACTCCTTTGGTACCGCTTATAAGATGCAGTCTTGAATAGGGGCGGGGAGTAGTTATGTCGTGTTGCAGCATTATGGTCTGACCGGAAACAGTTTTTATTGTAGTCACATTCATATTTCCACGGAACGGTTTATCTACAAATTGTTTAAAATAGTCTTCAGATTGAGTCAGTTTTTTTGCTATATCATTCATCATGAAGTCTTTTGTAGAGGTAGATACTAAGTACTCCATCCTGTTGCCTCTGTTTATATTCATAGCCTGTGCAATTGGTCCGAGTCCGTGGGTTGGGTAGAGGTTGCCATTTCTTGTCATATTTTGCTGCAGCCTCCAGCTTCTGCCGGGTTTACCTCTGAAAAACAGGCTCTCGCCAATTTCATGTACATAACCTCCTTCTCCATGAATTATGTCGCCAAAAAAGCCATTCCGGGCTAAATTCAGGGTAAGAAGCTCAAAGTAGTCGTAGCAGCAGTTTTCAAGGATTGCACAATGTTTTTTCGTTTTTTCCGAAGTCACAACAAGCTTCCAGCACTCTTCTACTGTAGTAGCAGCCGGCACTTCTAAGGCTGCATGCTTTCCGTTTTCCATTGCATAGATTCCCATAGGTGCATGCATTGGCCATGGAGTAGCAACATAAATAAGGTCGATATCATCTCTGCGGCACATCTCCATCCAGGAATCTTCACTGCCTGAGTAGATTGCCGGAGAGTGACCCGGTGTTTTAATTCTTCCTTTTGCAGCTTCTGCATTTTCCTTTAAAACATCACATAACCCTTTTATTTCAACTCCTTCTAAATAGCTGAGCCTGGTTACGGCTGCAGATCCCCTTCCACCAAGCCCGATAAATCCAACTCTTACTTTTTCAAGTTTGGGGGCAGCATAGCCGGACATATTAAAAATTTGGGAATAGTGTTTTTCTGCCTCTTTTTTGATATTATTTAATGCCGATTTTTCTGATTCAGCTGAATAGGAGTTATTTCCTTTCAGGTGTGCTGAGCCAATTAATCCAATCCCTGTTAATCCGGCAATTTTCAAAAAACTTCTACGATCACTTTTCATTCATTTAAAATTTTATAATTTATATTGTAAAAATACCGAAAAGATAATTTTTCGGCAAATTAGTTATAATGAATAAAAAACAATCAAAAAATCTTTTATTTTGATTGTTTTAAGGAAAATCAATTTTTCCGATGATGCCAATTGCAGCAAGTCCCGGGAGTTGTATATTAATCCCGGGTAGTGCTGAATAAAACGGCACCCCGATTTTTACATTTATTTAAAATATTTTCAAACTCGCTGCTATATTTTTCCAGTTCAGCTCCTTCCAATTTATTGCCTGACATGGTAACAGCATTGATAAATGTTATCTCTCCGCCTGCAATTCCGGCTGCAAGGGAGATGTCTCCCCATTTAAGCATTCCGGGTATATGGATGCCCATGCTGAAATAATCTATATTTTCCCGGTTGTCAAATAGATAACTTGCCGGAGAATTTCGCAGGATCACTTTATTTACTCCTCCGATGGCACTTTTCAAAAACAGGCCTGCCAACCCCGATTCTTTTGCACCATCTATAATTATCTGTTCAGCTTTAAAATGAGATTTGAGAAATTGAACCACGCAGTTTAGCTCTTTTATCCATTCGCCGGTTAATGTGTGTCCCAGCCAAAGTTGTGCTCTGGCCAGAGTGTGCAGCTTAACCAGGTTATCATAACTTTTTGATTTTTGAGATGAAGCCTCTCCTGTTCCTGACAGGTCAACAATTACTATACCTGTTCCTTGTTGGTAATATTCGTTTATTATCGGGAGAGGTATATGGGTAGCACCATCGGGATTGCATAAAATAATATATTCCTGAGAGTTTGCAATGGGTGATAAATGCAAAAGTGGTATAAGTTTTCCATCTGTTGTTTCTAAGGCAAATTTTTGCCATTTGCCCTCAGAAGGGTACTGATGTACTTCCTTTGTAGATGAGATATCTTCAATTTTCAATAATTTTATTAGTGAACTCTTTTTTTCAATTACATTAAAGTTTTTTTGTGAAAGGTATCTGTTTCGCAGTTCATTACCTTTTATTTTACAGTAATCTTCTGTTGTAATTACGCTAATATCCCGTTCACCGGAAGGAAAATTAATAATTTGCTCCTCATCAAGCATTTCGCTGTCGGAAAATAATTTTGGTTCTTTTTTTTCATCTCCCTTAAGGTATATGTTAAACAGTTTTAACATTGCTTCACGTGTTTCCGGCGGATAGGAGTGAGGTCCGTCAAATATCAGATGTTTGAGCTTTTCTGTAGCATTGTAAAGTTGGAAAACTGTCATTGCATTATTGTAGCTTCTTAACATTTCTGATGGGTAAAATGCCGTATTACTGTCTTTTAGCCCGTTTGATATAAGCAATGCCCTTGGGGCAACCAGTGCAAGCACTCCTGACTCTTCAGTAAAGGTAAGTCCGTCAGGTAGTGTTTCACAGATACAGTTGTGCCCCATTACGTAAGATTCAAAAGTACCTACACTTACTACCGGAACAGCAGCTTTTATTCGTTCGTCCATAGCTGCAAGCCACATAGTTTGATTACCTCCGCCGCTGGCACCGGTAGCACCGATTTTTTCCGGATCGACGTAAGGCAAAGAGCACAGCAGATCAACAGCCCTCATATTGTCGGTGATTTGAAGGCCCATTAATGATTCTCCAATATTTAAAAGTGATGCTCCCAGGTTTGCACCATGATATTCATATTGCCTGTATTTTGTTGTTCTTTCGCCTGCTCCCCAGGGATCGACTGTTATTGCCACATATCCGTTTAATGCCAGGGTGTATCCGTGCAATTGTGTACTGCCAAGGCGGCCGTTTCTGGAGTGCCCTGACATAACAACCACCCCCGGGAATGGTCCTTTACCATCAGGGATATATAAATTTGCCGTTGCATAAATATCTTTTTTTGTTTGAAAAATAATATTTTTTATGGTATATCCATCCATTTTAACAGAACCGGACTCTTTCACATTAAGTGGAAGTTTATGGTCAATAGAGAATCCGGTTTTAGCAGAAATAGCTTCCTTTAATATTGATTTCTGCTTTTCCCAGTCATTTAAATTACCGGGTAGCTTATGGATAGAAAATTTCATTAATGCATCATGCCTGGTTTTACTGTAAATCAGATCGTCGTGGTGTTTCGGAAGGATTTCAGGAATAGTTTCAATTGCTTCCTGCCGGTGATTGATCTTTTTTTCGTTCGGTGATTTACATTTCATTGAAAATAAAATCAACATTGTTGCAACAGTTATAAAAAAGTATCGCATTTGTTTAATTTTTGATATTTGAATTTCTATTTAGTAAAAAGAGGCAGTGTTATTTTTCCGGCCTTTTTGCCAAACAGTATTGTCAGGAAAGATATGAAATTTTTTTGGTATCAATATGCGTCAGCTCGTCAGTAATTTTAAAATTATATTCAGGATACTCATAAATTGGCATTCTGGGTTCTGTTTCTCCCAATGAATACCCATAAACAGCTTCATATTCATTTTTGTTTTCGCCCATATCTTCAAGCTGCCTGAGATATTCAACAATTGATTTTGATTCAACTACAACCACTTTCCCTATTTCATCAACAACCGGACTGTGATGTCTTGTTTGGTCGTGGTCAAACGCAAGAATTCGCCTTCCATATCTTGTAATGCCTATAGTTCTGAATGTTAAACTTTTACCCACTCCGGGAAGATTCATTATATTGCGGTCTGTTGCCAGGAAAGGAAGGTTTGCATCATGCCTTATATGACTAATATTTTCCTTCATCTGCTTTGGATCAAGCATCAGCTTTTGTATTTCATTTATCTCTTCTTCGGGCAGAGTTCCAAGGTATTTCTCTTCTAATTCCTCCTGGACAGCCCTTGCATTTGGGGTGAAATTAGAGCTGTTTTCTTTGAATCCTTTGACAGTAAATGTATAATATGTTAATATCCCTATGTCATTTAGAATTTTTCTAAGTTTGGCAGTATGCCCTCTTCTGGATGCAGGTGCAGTGAAAACTAATTGGTTGACAACTGCCCATCCCGCATTTAGAAGAAGCTGCACAGCCTTAACTGCTTCGGGGGTAACCTCCATCGGTGATTCAAAATGAGTCTGTATCACAAACTGCTTAACACCTGCCTGCGATGCATTATTTTTAAATTCAGCCAGTATGGATGCCAGCTTTGGAGTAACCCTTTGTGGCAGGTACACAGGAAGTCTGGTTCCAATCCTTATTCTGATAATTTCCGCATATTTCTTATGCTTAGGCCTTTTTTTATTTTCCTCGGTTTTTTCAATAATCATTTTGCAGATTTCATCAAGGATTTTTTTAAGGCTTTTATCTGAACTCATCAGAGCATCTCCTCCTGTCAGAAGGATATCACGCAGTTGTGTATCATTTTTGAAATATTTTAACAGCTTGGGAAGTCGCTCATTCCATGATTCTTTGGGCTTTAGTTTTTCCAGGTCAAAATTATAACGGCCGCTTTGAAAATCATACATTCGCTGGCAACTTGCACAAAGGCCGCCACAGGCACGACCAATTGTATCGGGAATGAAAATAGCTACTTCAGGGTATCTGCGATGTATATTGTGTGAAGGAACTATCCATCCGGCAGCATTGGGTTTACCGGGTACCGCCTTATCCTCTTTTTCCCATGCCTCGATCCGGCCAAACTCTTCAACAAGTTGTTTACTGTAAACTATATAACAACGTATTGCAAGGTCCCCTCCAATTGCAAATCCGGGAGTATGTACATTGAGGAGAGAAAGATAGTATGGATTCACAAAAAAGGGTATACCTTTTTTTTCAGCGGCATATAAGATATCCATAGTATCAGGATCAAGAGAAAAATCAAGCATTTCGTTTAGCATGTCAGGTGATCTGACAGCAAAATTCAGGTGAAAGGAGCTATCATTCCACCACTCTTTCATTTTTTCTGTTTTTTGCACAAAGCTCATTCCGGGCTCAAAGCAAAAACGACTGTTGCGTAGCTCCCCTTTATCAATTTTGTTAATCAGAATTTTTATTATCCTGTTTTTGTTATTTTCTCTTAATGATATGATTTCAGGGTCAGTACCGGCCGGATACCTGTTCATCCATTCTGTTACCAGCTCTTTTGAAGGTATTTCAAAGTTTAGTTTACCATTAAACTGCCTTAGCAGTTGCAGCATATCCATAAAAAAATCAGGTTTTGCACCACCAATACCAAAATTTGTAGCAAGCCACAACATTTTTATGGGATTGGTTATTGCCATTTCACCGTGTATATTTTGGTCAGGATAGGTTTCTCCGGCATGATCAATATAGTCTAATAAACGGATAGCTGCAAAGTCTTCCCAATTTAGTTGTAAAAAGAGTTCGTGATCATGATTTTTACCTTTGTAAAATGCTTCTGCAGCAGGGTTTTTTTTCAGTTTGGGCAATACCCAATTTTTGACCTGTTCCATTACTTCTTTTGCATCTTTCGACTTCCTAAGTATTCTTTCCAGAAGTGGATTTTCTTCCAGGATTGTCAGAAGAATTCTGCGTGCATGAACATTGATCGCTATTTTATCAAGATGTATACTTGTCATAATTTTTATATTGAATATATATCAGCAAATCTATTAAAATAGAAAAATTTTTTTAAAAATTATAAAAGAATGGTGTTAATAATGAGAATTTTAAATTCTTTTAACAGAAAAATTTTGTATAAAGGTTAAGAAAAACGTTAATCGGGGGTCGTCAAAGGAATTATAAAAAAGTTATCTTTGCGCTGATTTTTAGATATTTGTAATTTATGGCACATAAGGCTGGTTTTGTAAATATTATAGGTAACCCGAATGTCGGAAAATCGACTATAATGAATGTACTGGTTGGAGAGCGTTTATCGGTTATTACTCAAAAAATGCAGACTACCCGCCACCGGATTAAAGGGATAGTTAACGGAGATGATTTTCAAATAGTATACTCTGATACACCGGGAATTTTAAAGCCGGGATATAAATTGCAGGAAGCAATGATGAGATTTGTAGAAAGTGCTATTATTGATGCTGACATAATTTTGTACATTACTGATGTAATTGAGAGGCCGGGAAAGAATCCGGACTATATTGAACGTATTCGTAATTCAGGGATCCCTGTTATCTTGCTGATAAATAAAATAGATATTTCACATCAGGAAAATGTAAATAAGCTTTACAACTATTGGAAAGATATTTTTCCTCAAGCAGATATTTTAGCTGTTTCTGCAACAGAGAACTTTAATATTGCACCTGTTTTTGATAAGATTTTAGCACTGTTGCCTGAAAACCCGCCTTTTTTTGAAAAAGATGCATTGACAGACAGAAGTCAAAGATTTTTTATGCAGGAGATAATCAGAGAAAAAATCTTATTGAATTATCGTAAAGAGGTGCCATATTCAGTAGAAGTGTCAATTGAGGAGTTTAAAGAGGAAGATACACTCATTAGTGTGAAGTCACTGATTTATGTATCCCGTGAAAGCCAAAAAGGAATTATAATCGGCAAAGAGGGCAGTATGCTTAAAAAAGTGGGCAGGGAAGCTCGTCTTGATGCAGAAGAGTTTTTTGGGAAGAAGATTTTTCTTGAGCTTTTTGTTAAAGTTGCCAAAGGTTGGAGGGATAAGTCAAAAGACTTGAAAAATTTCGGATATGAGGTCTATTAAATATTTCTCTATTAGTTGATTATAAAATATTTTAAGAATATTGAAATTGAGAAATTAAAAAATGAACAGCAGGATATTAGCAATAGTAGGGCGGCCCAATGTCGGGAAGTCTACACTGTTTAACAGGCTTACTGAAACAAGGGAGGCCATTGTGGATAAGATATCGGGAGTTACCCGTGATCGTAATTATGGGAAGGCTGAATGGAATGGAAAGTTATTTTCAGTAATTGATACCGGAGGTTATGTGGTTAACTCTGATGATGTATTTGAAGCAGAAATTAATAAGCAGGTACATCTGGCAATTGATGAGGCTGATGTTATTCTTTTTGTTACAGATGTTGAATCCGGAATAACAGATCTTGATGATGCTATTACTGCTATTTTGAGAAAAAGCGGCAAAAAAGTTATCGTTGCCGTAAATAAGGTTGATAATAATATGCGCATACCTGATGCCCAGGTGTTTCATGCCCTCGGACTTGGTGAGATATTTTGTATTTCATCGGTTACCGGAGCCGGAACAGGAGACCTTTTAGACAAGGTTGTTGATAGTTTCCCGGAAATTGATTATGGAGAAGAGGAGAATGAATTGCCCTCTTTTGCAGTTGTTGGCAGGCCTAATGTTGGCAAATCTTCATTTATAAATACACTTTTGGGAGAGGAACGGTATATAGTAACAGATGTGGCAGGGACAACCCGCGACTCCATTCATACAAGATATAACAAATACGGACATGATTTTGTGATAATAGATACTGCAGGACTTAGAAAAAAAGGGAAAGTCCGCGATGATATTGAATTTTATTCCGTTTTAAGGTCGGTTAGAAGTATTGAAGCCTCTGATGTCTGCTTTCTTTTAATTGATGCCACCCGCGGCATGGAAGCACAAGATGTAAATATTTTCAACCTGATCGTGAGAAATAAGAAAGGTGTGGTATTGCTTATAAATAAATGGGACATTATTGAAAAGGATAAACATTCCACAAGGAGCTTTGAAGATAAAATTCGTCAAAAAATTGCCCCTTTTACAGATGTGCCGATTATTTTTATTTCAGCTGTAACAAAACAAAGAGTTTTTAAAGCTTTGGAAACAGCTATGAAGGTATTTAAAAACAGGCAGAAAAGAATAAAGACTTCTGCCCTTAATGCTGTATTGCTTGAAGCTGTTAATCTGTACCCTCCGCCGGCAGTGAAAGGGAAGCATATAAAAATTAAATATGTTACCCAGCTTCCTTCAGTGTCACCGGCTTTTGCTTTATTTGCAAATCTCCCGCAATATATTAAGGAACCTTACCGCAGGTATATAGAAAATAAGATTCGTGAAAATTTTGACTTTACAGGAGTGCCTGTCCGGGTCTATTTCAGGCAGAAATAGTAAATTTTTCACATTCAGCATTTTGGGTATTGTTATTCTTTCAATTTTACCAGCATCAATACCGGGTTATCGTTCTCATCTAAGCTGTTGGCTGGTATAACCGGAATTTAATTATACACAGTTAAATATATAAAATACTAAAGGGCATTATTTATCTCTTTTTCTATTAAATCAATCATTTCAGCTACCGGCTCAAATAAAGGCTTAACTGATTCATGATCATAATCAAAGATATTTTCATAATCACCTTTTTGTCTCCAATCAAATAATTCAGATAAAAGACGACCATACTTCTTATCAAATTTTCCGGTTTTTATAAAAAGTTGAGAAAATTGGCTTTTAGTTGCAGAATGAGACGCGGCACCAAATGTTTTGTATGCTGATTCAATGCGATATTTCACATATTCATTTCTTTCCTCATTTGTCATATGTGCACTCCTTCATGAGAAACATTGTAATAAAATGGTGTGATTTTTTGTTTTGTCTGCCAGTCATTCCGAGAATAAACAAAGACTGAAAAGATTTCTCCCGTTTCTAATTCTAGATCATAAAGTTTATTTCTAAATTTTCTGCTTCAGCTTTGACTTACATTAAATCTAATTAAATTGATGAAGAATATTTGCCTTGAAAACTCTTTTTTCTTTTTTAAGTATTTGGGAGTGAATTTTTTAATGGGATTAACTTATTATTTTACATGTTATTATCATTTGAACTTTTCAATTTTTAAAACAGGATTGTCCCCAATATCTAATTTTGATGCTATCTCTTTCAGTTCACCTTTTAGAAGCCCTTTTTTGTTGGCCTTTACTAAGTGTATATATTAATTAGAAAATTACCCCACATTTTTTTTCTTCAGCTGCACTTTTATTACTTTTTCACCGGTTTTAATATGTTGTCATTATTAATACTTTTGCAAAGCGTGACATTTTATAAAATCGTAAAATATCAATAATCATGTATCTGCTTGGATTTGACATTGGCAGTTCATCAGTAAAAGTTTCACTGATCAATGGTGAAACCGGTAACTGCACTGCCTCATCATTTTACCCTAAAGAAGAGATGCACATTACAGCCGTTCGGCCTGGTTGGGCAGAACAGGATCCTGAAATATGGTGGA
>LSQX01179359.1_pt1 | contig 20258 bp, 14 predicted proteins | sample 654561 | NCBI WGS metagenome assembly LSQX01 (sample SAMN04489861, study PRJNA283612) | anaerobic digester metagenome | isolation source: 4 biogas reactors fed with cattle manure at either 37C or 55C with and... | place: Denmark: Kongens Lyngby | collected 2014 | reverse complement strand
GAGCAGGTGTAGCCACCGGGCACCGAGAAACCGGGCTGCCAAATGACCACCGGCAGATTCGTGCCGCCGGTATCGGCCCCTTCCTTGAAATAGAAATCGGCGTGAGTCCCATTGCTCAGGCGCACGCCTCCTTTGAGGAGAGTCGGCGGAGCCCCGGCACGTCGCATCAGGGCGGCCACCTGAAGCGGTTCGGCTTCAAATTCGGGCTCTTTCAGGAGCAAGGGCGGAGTATTCCCCAGGGCCCACTCCAGCTTCTCCCGCATTTCCGAGCGGCGGATATTCCAGTTATCAGGCGAGAAGACCGGATTGCCCGAGGGAAAGGAAAGAATATCGGCATAGCTTTTTTCGGGATAAGAAAGCGGGTTGGGTTTCTGGAGAGTGCCCACAATCTCCAGCCATCTTTCATAAGTGGGATAAAAAGAGGTCTGCAGGTCAAAAAGCCGTCTCATGCCCCATTGGAATTCGAGCCAGTCCAGAGCCTTTTCTCTCGCTTCACGGGTGAAAGCCGCCCCGGAGTATTCCTGCAGGAAGAGCCGCCGCGGAGGCGCTCCCAGTTGGAGGTAGGTTTTCTGCAAAACCTGCAACGCCTGTTCATTACCCCAGAGACTCTCGGCAGGATCATTGTTCAAACTTGCCACATAGAGAGCTCGGGGCGCAATACAGGCCGCCAGGTCCGTCTGTTCAAAGGGCAGATAATGCTCCCGGCCAGAGAAAAAGCGCAACCGCGGACTGACCCATTCCGGATGCTCCCGGGTGAGCCCCTCGATTCCGCCTCCCATTTGCATCTCCGATAAAGTCCGGAATGGAGTAAAACCGGCCAAACCCGGAGAAAAAGCGATCGTCGCCGAAATTCGATTGTCTGCGGCCGCCGCTGCAATCGCCGCCTTGGCGTAAAATTCCTCGCCTGCCAGCGCAATGCGTCCGCGGTCCACCTGCTGAAATTTAACCAGGTAATCGACGACGCGCCTCATCATCCAGGCCTCGCGGCAAAGATCTCCCCAGTCGGCCATCGCCCATTGAGCCAGGACGCGCACTGAATTAGTCCCCTCACCCGGTTCCAGGAGAGATTTTTTATCCAACCCCACGCCCGGCCAATAACGGCAGACGATGAACCCGCGGCTCACGGAGGCCTGCGAAAACTCCTCTGTCGCACGGCTCATGCTCCCATCGGGCTCCGAAGGCAGCACCACGACCGGCTGAAGATTGCCGACAGGCTCCTTGGGGAAAACCATCTCGACGTTGATTTCCGCCTTCACATCCTCCCCCATTCTGAGAATCCCCCTCTGAGTAAAACAGCGGAAGGATTCGGTCCGGCCCGGTAAAACTTCCGGCAAAACCTCTTTGGGTGCCGGAGGCGAAGAGCCCAACACCCACCAGGTGTATAGCCCCAGAATCTCATTGCGGCGGCCGTTCCAGATTTTTAGGAGAATATCGCCGGGCATGGTAGGCATCACCAGGAGTCCCCGAAGCGGATCGGGAATTAAAGGCGTAGGCAACGAAAAATCGGGGTCTTCCGATTGCGGAGGAAATTTCTCCAGGGTCAGAGACAAGCGCTGGAAATCCGGCGGCAGTTCACGACTCTTGCTCTGCCATTGCTCAAAAGATTCCACCGGCGGAATCCACTTCTTCAACTCCTCCCAGTATTCTCCGCGACGAATCTGGGATTCTCTCTCCAGCCGGGCCACCGTCTGCGGGTCCGGTTCCGTAACGGGCGGGGCGTTTGTCCCCACGGTTTCTCCGCTTCCTTGAGCGCAAAGGCCGACGGCCAGAAACAGTAGGCAAACCCATAGGGTCCCCACGGCCATCCGCATTGAAGCTTTTAGAGAAATCCTCATCTATTTCATGAAGGACAAGAGGCTTTAAAAGAGACCGCGCGCCGGATTGAATTTGCCCATCATCTTCTGGAACTTGCCCATTTTCTTCATCATCTGCTGGAGCTGCCCGAATTTATTAAGCATGTTGTTCAGCTCGGTCACCGTCACACCGGCTCCCTTGGCGATACGCTTGCGGCGGCTGGCATTGAGCACCTGCGGCTTCTCGCGCTCCAGAGGAGTCATCGAGCAAATCAGTGCGTCCATGTGGGTGAACTCCTTTTCGCTCCGGCTTAAATTGGCACCCTGGAGCATCCCGGCTCCGCCCGGAAGCATCCCAACGATATTTTCCAGAGGTCCCAGTTTGCGCATCTGGCGCAACTGCTCACGAAAGTCGCTTAGGGTAAACTGGCCTTTGCGGACTTTCTCCTCCAGCCGCAAAGCCAACTCCTGATCGACCGTCTCGGCCGCTTTCTCCACCAGGCTCACCACGTCGCCCATTCCCAAAATACGGGAGGCCATACGCTCCGGATGAAACGGCTCGAAAGCATCCAGCTTTTCTCCCGTACCGGCAAATTTGATCGGCTTACCGGTCACTTTGCATAAACTCAAGGCCGCTCCACCTCGGGCATCGCCATCAAGTTTTGTCAAAATGGCACCCGTGATATTGAGAGCCTGGTCAAAATGTGAGGCCACGTTCACCGCTTCCTGACCCGTCGCCGCATCCAACGCCAGAAGAATTTCCCGCGGCTTGACCAGATCGCGAAGCCGAACGAGCTCCTGCACGAGCGGTTCATCAATCTGAAGTCGGCCTGCCGTATCAAATATCACCACGTTGGCACCCAGACTCCGGGCATGTTCCAGGGCGTGGGCCGCGATTTTGAGCACATCGGTCTCACCTTTCTCCACCCAGACCGGAACGCCGACCTGTTTGCCCACCGTATCGAGCTGGTCCATTGCCGCCGGACGGTAAACATCTGCCGCCACCAGAAGCGGTTTTTTTCCCATCCGCATCAGATAGCGTCCCAGTTTGCCCGCAGAGGTCGTCTTGCCCGAGCCATGAAGACCGCACAGAAGAATACAACTGGGCACCGCATCCAGTAAAAGCCCGGAATGAGCTGAGCCCAGGAGATTCACCAGCTCATCATGGATAATCTTAATGATCTGCTGCCCCGGCTGAATGCTTTGAATAACCTCCTGTCCGATCGCCTTTTGCCGAACCTCCTCAATAAATTCCTTCGCCACCTTGAAGTTCACATCCGCCTCCAAGAGCGCCATCCGTACCTCCCGCAGCGAATCCGACACATTGGAATCGCTGATTTTCCCCATTCCGCGCAGATTTTTGAACACCTGCTGCAATTTTCCGCTTAAAGCATCAAACATGATTTAGAGTCTAAACGATTTTCTTGCTTTGACAAGCTTGACAAGCGTCAAATTCCAGGTATGATCGGCCCTCGTTACGGGTGGTAGGATACCCAAGTGGCCAACGGGGGCAGACTGTAAATCTGCTGGCTAACGCCTTCACTGGTTCGAATCCAGTTCCTACCACCATTTTTCTTTTCTACTTTTCCCTCCAAACACTCCGAGACGACGCTTCGTATTTTTTATAATTACACTTGTCTATTTGCCTGCCTTAACGTTATATTCATAGCGTATTTTGTCAGAAGCACTTCCACTTGGGAGAAAACCGCAAACAACACTATGAATCAAACGCTGTCAAAAATTCTCCGGAGAACGGCCAAAATCGGTCTTTGGACAGGGGGTGTTTTGTTATTATTGTTCATTGTATTGCTCGTAATTGGTTCGCAAATACCAAAACATAAACCTTTCTTCTTTGACGGTGACTTCGTGTATTGGCCTCATACCAAGGATAAGGCTACCGGAGAAGGAATTGCTTCTCTTCTTCGGGTTGAAGGAAAAACAAGTGGAATGGAAGAATTTGCTATCCCCTCAACTGCAAACAACAAGGGAAAGACGTATCGTATTACTCGTTTTTTTCCCACGGCATTTAGTAGCTGCTCCAATCTGACAAGCATTACGATCCCGGAGTGTATCACCCTCGTCGGAAATGGAGCATTCTCTTACTGCACCAACCTGACGAACATCAGAGTTGCGCAAGGGAATAATAATTATACCAGTGTGGATGGGGTGCTCTTTACAATAGATATGTCTTCAATAACGGCCTATCCCGCAGGAAAAAAAGAGGAGACCTATACTATCCCGAATACCGTTACCGATATAGGCGGAGGGGCATTTTACAGTTGCTTTACTCTGACAAACATCACAATCCCGGAGGGTGTTACCTCTATTGACGGTGAGGCATTTTATGGCTGCTCCGGTCTGAAATACATCGCTATTCCCAATACTGTTACAAACATCGAAGGAAGTGCGTTCGCTGGATGTGAAAGTTTGACAAAAATCGTTATTCCGCAGGGTGTTAGCACTCTTAACAATGGGATCTTTCACAGCTGTTCCAGTCTGACAAACGTCACAATTCCGAGGAGTGTTACAAGTATTGGTCATAAAGCATTCGCCAGATGTACCAGTCTGACAAGCGTCACAATTCCGGAGGGTGTTAACCGTATCGAAGAGAGAGCATTTCAAGAGTGTAAAAATTTGAAAAATGTTTATTTCAAGGGGCCCCCTGCAGAAAATTTTATTCGAGCATTTTATGGGAATACGATACTTCATTACATTGAAGGAACTCCGGGCTGGACGACTCCTGAATGGAATGGATTCACTACCAAGATTTGGGTTCCTGAATCGTGAAATCGGCAAGGAGAAGGGAAGATCGGAATATCTTTGCTGCACCCCATCGGGGTGCAGCAGTGAAATAAAAAGAGGACGCTCTCCTCTACAGAAAGTCGTCCTCTGATTCAAAGAGAGTCTCAACTCTCTTTTCGTTGATTCAGGAGCAATTAGTCTTGGGCTCCGAGACCATCTTCAAAGCTGCCTTCAGCCATCGGGAAGCACAGGTCTTTGGAAACGTATTGGATTCCGTTGGCGCTGGTGGCGTCGCCATCGCGGTAGGCGCTTTCAGCTTCCACAACGAGCGGAGCCGTCGCCGTACCCATCACCTGGCAGTAACGCTTGGCATAACCGATTTTCTCCATCAGCTCGGCATAGCGGACCATATTGAGGTCGCCCGTCGAGAGATCGGTGAACTGCATGGCGCGCTTCTTCCAATCGGCTTCCATGCTGCGCAGGGGCATTCCCTTGTGGACGACATGGTTCTTCACATGGCATCCGATCACGCGGCTGCCCACTTTGGTGAAACGGGTTTCCCAATCCTCACCTTCCCAACAATGAGAAGGATCCGCATTGACGGTCAGACATTTGTCACCGTCGCAGATATCCACCAGCATATTGAAATCATCGGCGCAGCAGGCTGCGGTTCCCGGGTGAATTTCGTGAGCCAGGTAGATACCGCGCTCATTGGCATATTTGCGGACGGCGGCGCTCTGCTTGATGAAACGCTCCTGACCTTCCTTCACTAAATCATAACCGGCCTTGAAGAAGCCCCAGGGATAGCCTGTTGCCAATTCCCAACCAAAAGAGACACCCCAGAACATCGGCATGACGAACACTTTCAGCTCGGCGGCCAGGTCCATCAGTTTCTTGAGGTAGTCTTCGGCCCAGCGCTCGATCTCGGGAGCGGATTTCTTGCCCACTTCGCTGGAGAGGAAGGGCAGCATCGTCTTGGAACCGGTCCAGGCTGTGCCCAATACCCACGTTACGCAATGGCAGCTAATGCCGTCAAACTTCAGACCGTGCTTCGCGAAAGCGGCTTTGACTTCGGCCGCGCTCTTGAAACCGCCTTTGCCGTCTTCAAGCATGTAGCAGGTCGGCTGAGCGCCGGCTGCTCCGGATTGCTTCGCAAAAGCCAGAAAACCTTCTAATCCCTTGGGTCCGTGTTGACCCCCTTCGATACTTGAGTGAAAAATAGCTTTACCCATAATCTTTTATTTATTCAATACTCTTTCTGACACTCTCCGCTCGGGATGACCACACCCTGGATAAAATCTTTCTCCTCCGGGCGCCCCACTGCGAGTCGGGTTTGTTCCCCTTTTTCTACCCCTTTTTAAGGGCAAAGGCAAACTAAAACTCCAATTTTTTTCGTACCGTTTTTCCCTTGCCGGCAACAGAAAAACGGCCGTCTCATGTGAAACGACCGTTTTCGAATCATTAGCCTTTAGCCGGTAAATCCGGCTGCGATGCTGATATTATGCCAGCTCGTAGGTATTGGGTACCGGGGCTTTCCAGGGCTTGATCGGAGAATTCAGGTCAACCAGATTCTCGGGCACTACGCTCTGTTCGCCTTCGATGACATCTTCCCAGGAGGTCTTGCGGCCGGAGTAAGCGGATTCACGGCCCATGATGGCAGTGATGCAGGACTCGGCGACCTGTCTGGCTTCATTGACCTTCTTGTCCTCGGCGATGGCCGTCATGAGGTCCATGTGCTCTTGGACATAGGGGTTACGGCCCTGATTGGCGCGCCATACCTTACCGGTCTTGAAGGTGATCGTGCCGGCCGGGTTGGAGGTACCATTGGTGCCTACGATAACTTCGCTCACGTTGGAGTCGGTGTTATCGATCTGACGGCATTGGCTGTACATGCGGGTACCATCGGCATACTCGTATTCCACTGCGAAGTGATCCCAGATTTCGCCGGGGCCCTTCAGAGCTTCGCGACCGCCCATAGCATAGGCGCGGACCGGGTGCGTGCCTTTGACCCAGTTGCAGACGTCGACGTTATGGACATGCTGCTCAACGATATGATCGCCGCAGAGCCACAGGTAGTGATACCAGTTGCGGAGCTGATTTTCCATATCGGACTTGTTGATATCCCAGGGGTTATTCCAAATGTTGCCCTGATTCCAATAGCAGGACATGGAGAGAACTTCTCCGATGACGCCATTCTTCAGTTGTTCAACAGTCTCAACATAACCCTGTTGGTGACGGCGCTGGGTACCGGCAACAATCTTCAAACCCTTCTTCTCGGATGCTTCAGCAGCCTGGAGGAAAAGACGAGCCGTGGCGGAATCAACGCACACCGGTTTCTCGGTGAACGTATTCTTACCCTTTTCAACGGCATAGGCAAAATGCTGAGCGCGGAAACCCGGAGGAGTTGCCAAAATGACGTAATTCACTTCAGGATGATCAATAACTTTCTTGTAGTTATCGAATCCGAAGAAAGCCTCGACCTTAGCCTTATCAGCATTGAGACCATCTCTTCCTGCAAAACCTTTGGCTCTCTCTTCAAAAACGTCACCGACGGCAACGACTTTGATATCCTTGATACCATGCTCTTTGGCTGCATTAATCGCATCCCAGGTAGCACCCTGGCCACGACCACCGCAACCGACCAAACCGATACGGAGCTTCAGATCCGCAACGGGTGCAGCATGGCTGGTGATTACATAAGGAGCAACCATCGCACCGGCGGCCAGTACGGTCGAGCTCTTGATAAACTGACGGCGAGATACATCCATCTTCTTCATAATTTCTTTCTTTCTTTCTCTTTTCCGCGCACGAGGCTCTTCTCTTCTGATTCAAGAAGTCTCTATGCGCCTTCAAATTTCAAACGAGGAGATTCTACCAGAAGCCGGTCGGGAATCCAGCTTTTTTTTCGAAATAACGAATTTTAGCCCCTCGGCGTTCAAAGCTTGCGAACTGCTCTGAAAAATGAGACTCTCCCGAAGCGGGCATGGCATATCCTCCTTCGTATTACTCGAGCTTGGGGCCGTTCAAGAAATTGTTTCGGCTCGGCCTTCCTATCCTCACCTACCATAAACTGGGACCGCGCCCCGAAAAAGTACGCATCAAGGGGCTCTATATGAGCGAATCCTATTTCAGGAAACAGCTCAGGGCCTTGCGCGAAAACCGTTTCCCCTCTTTAACACTGGATGATGTGGTACGGGATACCCTCCCCTCGGGTAGCGGAATCGTTATCACTTTCGACGACGCCTATGAAAACGTCTTCCGCTACGGCCTGCCCCATCTGGTGAACGAAAATTTCTCAGCCATTCAGTTTGTCGTGGCGGATGCGATCGGCAAGGTCAATGAATGGGATGTCGCTGAAGGAGAGGCAGAAGAGCGCCTCATGGATGAAGGTCAAATCCGGGAATGGCTCCAGGAAGGGCAGATGATCGGCTCGCACACTCTTACCCATCCTTATCTAGGCAAAATCGATGCAGCCCGGGTCCGCGAAGAAATTTACGCCAGCAAAGCAAAATTGGAGGATAAATTCGGAGTCGCCGTGGATCATTTCTGCTATCCCTATGGGGATTGGTCTCCAGCCGTGGTCGATCACGTCCGCTCAGCCGGTTACAAAACCGCCTGCACCGTCATGAACGGCATTAACCTGCCCGAGACCCCCAAGTTCGCTCTGCGCCGATTCACAGCACGCTACCCCAGCCGGAATTTAAAGGCCTGGTGGCATCGCCTGCGCGGCTTGTAATATCTTCCAGCTTCAGTGGTTAGCAGCACTTAGCGATTCTGCGCACTCTCTAAGAATCCAAACCCTCAGCCTCGGCCGAAGCTTCCTGAGCTTCTCCTTTTTCCTCGTCCGAACCTGCCTTCGAAACAGGCATATTCTTTTGGGCCATCACTGCGGCCAGGAGCTTGTTCCTCAATTCTTCGTTTGTCGAAACCTCTTTGACACAGGCATCGCGGCCCTGCCCCACCAGGTTCCCTTCAAATTGAAGCCAGGCACCTCTCTTAGTCACGACCCCGACCTGAAGAGCCGCATCCAATATGTTGCCCTCCTGATTGATACCGTGATTGAAGAGAATATCAAACTCCGCTTCGGCAAAAGGAGGCGCCACCTTGTTTTTGACCACTTTGACTTTGGTCCGGTTGCCCAACATTCCTCCGGTGGAATCTTTGATGATATCCCGACGCCTGATATCCAGCCGCACGCTGGCGTAAAACTTGAGCGCCTTGCCGCCGGGTGTCGTTTCCGGGTTTCCGAACATGACCCCGAGTTTATCGCGAATCTGGTTGGTGAAGATACAGAGTGTCTTGGATTTATTCAGGATCGCCGTGAGCTTGCGCAAAGCCTGGCTCATCAACCGCGCCTGCATTCCCATCGTCGCCATGCCCATTTCTCCTTCCAGCTCCGATTTGGGGACCAGGGCCGCCACCGAGTCGATGACCACCACGTCCAGGGCATTGGAGCGGACAAGCGTTTCGCAGATGGTCAGGGCCTCTTCTCCGCTGTCGGGCTGAGAAACCAGAAGTTCATCGAGATTCACTCCCAGTTTTGCCGCATAGCTCGGGTCCAGAGCATGTTCCGCATCGATAAAAGCCGCGGTTCCTCCCATTTTCTGAGCATTGGCGATCACGTGCAGCATCAGGGTTGTTTTACCGGAAGATTCCGGTCCGAAAATCTCCACCACGCGGCCCCGGGGCAAACCGCCCACTCCCAGAGCCAAATCCAGCGTCAGGGCTCCGGTCGGGATCACGTCAATATGCAGGTGGGTTGACTTGTCGCCCAGACGCATGATGCTCCCCTCGCCGTAATGCTTGGTAATAGTGCTGATCGCTGCTTCCAAATCCTTCTTGCGTGCTGCCAGGAGGGATGCCTCGTTTTTAGAATCGGTGCTTTTATCTGCTTTTGCTGCCATAGTAATTCAAGTCTTCTGACCTGCAACTATTGTGGGAGCTCAGCTTCAAACAGTCAAAAACAAAGTTTCACCCGCTCTCCTTAATTTTTTAAAATCAGGGAGTTCCATCCCTCATCCTGCCCGGGCTTGACCCTGAGCCGCCAAACAGGCTACCATTTGCCCATGGGCGATAGCCAAAATAAAGGCCAGCGCGACTCGCGGAAGATGCTCTTGGGAATCGGCTTTGACTCGGATGGTCACAAGCGGATTACCACCGGTGAGAATTTCAAGCTCATCGGAGGCACTCAGGAGACCCACGAGGAGATGACCGAAAAGACTATTAAGATCAACGAAAAGCTCTCCCGCAAAGGCAAAAGCCTCGATGAAGTCAGCCGGGAAGAGTTCGAAGATATTGCTCACTCCGTAGGACTTGTCTCTTTCAAGAAGAAAAAGGATTCCGAGTAAGCTTATCCATTCTTTCTTCAACGACTCCCGCCTCGCTGAGGAGTTTTCCATAATAATTCTTGAGCATTCTGCTGGAGAAGCGTTGCGATTCGAGATATTCTCCTCTGCAGTAAGGGACTCTGTTACCGAACCCGGTGACGGAAGAAAAAGGAAAAAATACGATGAATGTTCCTCACCCGTTTTCAGCTTTGTTAATCTCGGCCGCGCCGGAAGTTATTCTGATCTTTGCTTCCGTAATAATTTTGTCGATTCATTCCTCCCGGCGTCTGGATAAGCTCTCTCCCTTGGGCAGCTTTTCCCATCTGATGGCGATTTCCGGATGCCTCCTCGGTCTCATTCCGGCCGGATTCTACTATTTCATTCTCACTCAGGTACCGGGCGGCAAATGGATTGAGCACTCCGGCTTTCGGATTGACGGAACCCTTCTGCTGATAAAAATCGCTCTTCTTTTGCTGACGGTCTTCGCTCTTATCCTTTCACGTGAAGAGAAGGATGGTTCCGGGCCGGCCGCTTCACACGGGCAGAATTTCGGCCTTGCGGGTTCTCCCGGTTTCATCCTCCTGAGCACAGCGGCGCTCATGGTTTTTTGCAGCTCTACAAGCTTGGGAACCGCTTTTCTGGGGCTGGAATTTGTCGGACTCTTCTGGGGACTCTCCCGAGTCTGCCGCAGAGGCACACACCAGGAGTCTCCGCGCCCATCCTCATTCTTCATCCCCTGGATGGTTTCCTCTTCGCTTCTCCTCCTGGGATACAGCTTCCTCTACAGCGCGAGCGGCTCCACAGTATTGCGCGAAATTACGCCCCTGATGTTTCGGCAGGAACACAAACCGCTCTGGATTCTGGCGCTTGCCATGATCTTCACGGGCCTAGTATTCAAGTTTGGCTTCTTGCCGCTTCGCCTTTCAAAGCCGCGTATGGGCAACCGTTATTCTCCCTCCGTCCTTGCCCTTTATGCGGGCGCTATCCTCTGGGTCTCTTTTTGGATTCTGGGCATCCTCCTGAGCACCGGTTCCGCAACCGTTGAGGGCTCCAATTCACCACTCGGTACCCCGGTTGTGTGGAGAATCTTTATCGCTCTGGCCGGCGCCCTACTGATGACCTGGGGGAGCCTGGCGGCACCTTTCCAGAGGAGCCTTTGCAGACTGACGCTTTATCTGGCTCTGGTTCAAATGGGTTTCTTCACCGTCGGACTCTCTTTTACCGATTTGCAGGCACTCCCCACACTCGCCTTTTACGGTCTCTTTCATGCCGGGTCTCTCATGGGGATCTGCGCTTTTTCCTCCATTCTGATCCGTGCCACGGGCAGCGACCGAATCGAATCGCTTCAAGCCTTGGGGCGGAATCGGCCACTGCTGGGTATCTGCCTGGTCATTTTCCTTTTATCGTGGCTGGGGCTCCCTCCGCTTGCGGGTTTCTGGGTTAAACTCAAAATCCTCACGCTTTTTTTCAAGCTTTCCGCTCCGGGACTGCTCCTTCCGCTTTTCCTTACCGCAGTCGCGCTCTGGGCGACGCTTCTGACTCTCTGGCCAATTTATAAGGTTCTGAAGAGCCTTTACCACACCCCGGACTCCGCCTCCGGAGAAGTTTTCCGGCCGCTACCTCTGAGCCCCCGGACTTCTACGCAGGCAGTCATAATCCTCCTGGCACTCTTCACACTCTCAGCCGGACTCTGGGGAGCTTACACTCTGAATCAGACTCTTTTTCCCTTAACTTATTTGAAGCTTTAACGCCCTTTGAAACAGGATATGTTGAGCAATAAGACGGTATTGAAAACAAGGTTAGACGAGCGAAAACTTGAGTCTGAGTCCATTCTCCTGCTCGAAACTCCCGAAGGTCAGTCCATCCCCATCCAGGTCAACCGAAGCCGAAGAGCCCGCCGCCTTTCCCTGCGAATTGTGAAAGGCAGCCCGGTGGCGACGATGCCCTTGAGGCATTCGCGAAATATTTCCCTCCTGAAGGAATTCATCCTCTCTCACACCCGGTGGATAGTGAAGACTCTCTCAATCCAGAAAAAGCTGCCGCCGGAGCCAATCCCCAGTCCTTGCCTACCCGGCTCCTCCGTTCTGTTTCATGGGGAGTGGCAGCCTTTCAGCTTCCGTTCCCTGAGCAAAACCCGTCCGGGCTATGGCGTTTTTACCCTGGGCGAATCTCTTTCCCTCACCCTGCCGGTTGACCTCAAAGATTACAGGACGGCCGTCGAGGAAGCCTTGAAAAACGAGGCCCGACGTCAGCTTCCTCCTCTTCTGGAACGCACGGCCCGGCGGATGAACCTTGATTATAACCGCCTCACCCTGCGCTCTCAGAAATCAAAATGGGGTTCCTGCTCTCAAAAGAGGAATATCTCGATCAATTGGAAAATCATTCATGCTCCGCTCTGGGTTCAGGAGTACCTCCTGATTCATGAGCTGGCCCATTTGAAAGAGATGAATCACTCGGCAAAATTCTGGGCCGTCGTCTCACCCTGGTGCCCCCGATATAAAGAGGCACGCAAGTGGTTCAACGAACATCCGCTCTAAAAAACTCTTGCCCGCCGTCTCTCCTACCTGCCTTTGCAGTAGAACTTTTCAAAGAAAAGTGTCGCCCACGGCCGCCCGAAAGCGTTATCCTCCTGATAGCGCTTGCGCAGCCGGTTCATCCTGAAATTGGCCGGAGCCGAGAAAGCCATTTAACAATCAGAAACACATGCAATTTATTGATCTTCAATCCCAGTATCACCGTATCAGCGCTTCCATCAAAAGCCGCATAGAAAAGGTGCTGAATCACGGCCAATATATCATGGGGCCGGAGGTGAAGGAACTGGAGGCGACCCTGGCAACCTATGTTGGCAGCAAGTATTGTGTCTCCACGGGCTCGGGCACGGTTTCGCTCGAGATGGCGCTCCGGGCTCTGGGGATCGGTCCCGGCGATGAAGTCATTACAGTCCCCTACTCCTTTTTTGCCACGGCTGAGGTTATCGCCATCGTAGGAGCCAAACCCGTTTTTGTAGATATTCGCCCCGAGACCTTTTGCATCGATGAAGACCGGATTGAGGCGGCCATCACTCCCCGCACCCGGGCGATCATGCCCGTGAGCCTTTACGGGCAAATGCCCGATATGAAGAAGATCGATCAGATTGCGGCCCGCCATCAACTACCGGTCATTGAAGATGCGGCACAAAGCTTTGGCGCACGCCAGAACGGCGTTCACAGCTGCGGGGCCTCCACCATTGCCAGCACCAGTTTCTATCCGGCAAAGCCCCTGGGCGGTTATGGCGAGGGCGGCGCTCTCTTCACCAATGACGAGGAGCTTTACCAGAAATTCCTCATGCTGCGCAACCACGGCAGCATGAAGCGCGACGAGCATATTCTGCTCGGGATGAATGCCCGACTCGATTCACTGCAGGCTGCGATCCTTCTCGCAAAAATGGAAATCTTTGAGGATGAAATCCTCCGCCGTAATCGAATCGCTGATTTTTATACCCGCCACCTGAGCGCAATCTGCACGCCGCCGGCGACCACTCCAGGCAATGTTCACGTCTATGCGCAGTATTCCATCAAGCATCCCAAGCGCGATCAGCTCCAGTCGCTCCTGGCTCAGGAGGGAATCCCGACCGTGACACACTACTCCCGCTGTATGCATGAGCAGCCGGCCCTGGCGATGTTGGGCCACAAAGCGGAAGATTTCCCGACGGCGTTTACCTGCTCACGTCAGGTACTCTGCCTGCCGATGTCTCCTTATTTATCAGAAGCCGATCAGGAGAAGATTGTTCACTCAATTCAGCGACTGGCAAAAAGTCTATGAGTTCTGAAGCCATTCCCCAGCACCCACTGGCTCGAAAGCTCGGCATAGTCACGGAAGGCTTTTTCCTGCTCCTGGCTCTTTTCGGCCCGTGGGCTTTCGGAACTACTCAGGAATGGGCCATCCGCCTGCTTTGCTACTGCTCCATCATTTTCTTTTTCATGGCGCTGGCGCTTTACTACCTGGACCATCATTTTTCCTCACGCTTTTTCTCCGAAGAAAAACCGCGCCGCAAGGACCGGCTCTGGGGATGGGCCGACTGGGTTTTTATCGCTTTGGGAGTCCACTGCCTTCTCTACGTTGCGCTGCAGTGGTTCAACGCTCAATCCGATTACCTTGCCACCACCTATGAATTTATCCCCTATCCTCATCTGGAGTGGCTCCCCAGCAGTTTTGACAAACGTTTTACGCTCTTCTATCTCTTCAAATATACAGCCCTCTTCCTCACCTATCTGGGAGCAAGAATCCTTTTCCAGAACGGCCGCACCCAGGGCAGGATTTTCTCTCTCAGAATGGAGCGCTTTCTGTGGGTTGTCCTCGCCAGCACTTTTGTCATGGTGATCGTCGGCGCTTTCATGCGCCTGGATAAAACCACGACCCTTCTTTGGATGGTGGAGCGCACCCGCTGGGCCGGTATCAATAATTCCTTCGGCCCTTACGGCTACCGCTCCTCTGCGGCTCAATACATGAACCTGCTCTGGCCCGTCGGCATCGCCCTCTGGTGGAGCCTCTCCTCATCCATGGAGGGTAAAGTCTTCCCACGTTTCAAAGCCTACCTGAATCGCCATCTGGTGATTGTGGTGCTGAGCCTTTTCGCTCTGGCGGGAGTCTGGATCGCCATCAGCCGCGGCGGCGTCTGGATCGCCAGCATCGTGAGCGTACTCCTTCTGGCTCTCATGTGTGTGAATGCTCTTCATGGGAAGAATAAGAGAATTTTTGCCGCTTTGATCAGCCTCCTGCTCGTGATCGGAGCTGCCGTGCTGGGTCTGCAGGTCGCCGGCAAAGATGCCAAACGCCTCATGGAAACCGATAGCTCGGGCCGTCTTGAGCAATATGAAGCCAGTTGGCCCATCTATCACGATTACCCCACCTACGGAATCGGAGCGGGCGCCTACTATTGCATGTATGATCTTTATCAGCCCGAGAAGAGTAGAAACACCGATGTGACCTTCCCCTTTGCTCACAGCGATTGGCTCCAGCTCTTTATCGAATTTGGCAATGTCGGCTCGGTTCTGGTCTCCGCCCTGGTTCTCTGGGCGCTGCTCCTGCCCTGGTTCGCTGCTCGAGGCACCTATTTTATGCGGCTGGCGATGATCCTGGCCTTTTCAACAGCGCTGCTCCATGCCATTGTGGACCTCCCCTTTTATATTTTATCGGTCTCCTGGCTCTACGTCGTATTGACGGCCTTCTATCACTCGCTGGGCCGCCCGACTAGGAGATCAAGAAGCGATTCTGAAGGGGAAGATTCTCAAAGGGTACGCCGTCGCAGAATCATTCAGCCCGCAAACTCTTGATTTTTTCCAGGTCGGCTTTGGATGAAGCCCGCCGTGCAGCATTTTCCCATTGAGCGAGGAAATCCTTACCGCTGCGCAGGGGGGTATATTCTTCATAGAGCGCTTTATAAGTCCGGTTCGCCTCCTTGTATTTCTTGAGTTTGCTCTCGGTTTGCGCTTTTTGCAGCGACGTCCAGCAGCGCTGGACACGGGTCAGCTCCCGGGATTGATCGAGCAGGTTTTGAGAAACTTCGAGAGCCTTTTTCCAATCCTCTTTCTTCGCGTAAAACCGGATGAGCCACTGCCCCAGAGCCCAATCCATCGGGTTGTCCTTGTATATCCCTTCGATGTACTCGAGCACCTTCTCCTCATCCATCCCTTTGAGGAGATTCAGATTGGCGCTCTGCACCACGCACCATCCGGCCAGATGCGGGTAGGCGTTGAAGGTTTTGACAAAGCGATCAATGGGAGCCACCCGAAAAGGACGATAGAGCGGATCCCCTACCACCGTTGCCTGCCAGGATAATCCGGGCAGAGCATGGTAAGCCGCTTCACCGAAAGAGGCTCCCTTGAGGAACCACTCTGTGAAAAGCCCCACGTTCAGAGTCTGGCCCAGGAACGGCTCATCCACATAGCCCACCGTGCAGGTTGCTCCCAGATTCAGGAGCGGCCCCACCCAGTGATTCGTCTTCGAGTAAATATCCTGAGCACTGAAAGAATGCAGGTGATAGGCGAAAGCCCCCGGAACAAACTCAGCCAATCCCTGAGCGAAAGGCCCGCTGGCATTCCAGTCATACCAGCCGGCATAAAACGCCAGCGAAGCGAGCGGCTGCTCTGCCGGAATCGTTTGGGGCTGCTCATCGAGAATAAAATCCATCCCCGCGGCACGCCAGCAGAAAACCGCACGCCTCAGCCAGAGATCCCCCGCCAGGTAGCCGCGATCTTCCACCGGATCTTTAAGTCCCCGGACATCAAAAAAGCCCTGTCCCCAGAGTCCCTCTTCTTCAGCCCGCAGCGCTTTATCCACCAGCCCCATGGCAATCTCATCGCTCGGTCCATCCAAACGCGCCACCATGAGGAGACCGCTCTCCGGGCCCATTTGTGAAGGAGTCACCTGAGGCGCTGCGCCCTCATTAGGCAGGAAACCCTCCAATCCATCCAGAGGCGGCAGCTTATCTTTAGGGCGCTTGCGCAATAGAACGGAGGCAAGTTCGCTGTCCACCGCGGCTCCGCATTGCTTTTTGGAGTCCAGCAGCCGGCGCTTATCGTAAATCACAAAGGGAATTCCTCGGCAGAGCACGAGATAACGAATTTCAGGGGAAGCCGCCTCCACCCGGTTCGTCGAGCGCTCGGGAGATAAAAGCCCTTTCTTTGAAAGTTGCTCCAGAATCGGCTTCTCGATCTGGGCTTCGTAATCTCCGCGCTGAATTCCGCCGCTCCAGGCCGGGCTGATCGCTATCAGGTGGCTTTCGGGGATTTTCCGCTTTTCAAGATAGTGCCTGGCAATTTGAAGCGAGCCGGGGTACTCCGTGCTGTAAACCACCGCCGTGGCCAAAGCTTCCTCCTCTACACTAGGCCAGGGAGAAGCTCCGGAAACGGCTCCGTTACTGACCTCATTCGTCTCTCCCAAAGCCACAAAGAGCCCGCACACCAGGAACACCATCCCCAGCAGTAATCTCTTCGCCATCCGTAATTTTCCCGGAATACTCATACTTATCCCGCTGGCCAGTCTAATGTGAGGCTCCCTTTGGAGCAAGAAGTTACGATCTCTCGGGCGATTCTGCCGCAGCCGGACCGTCTCAGATTTTCCAGAATTTCCACCAGGGAATCCGGGACTCTTCGGCTGGGGGAGTGGAGCCTTTCTTCGCGTCGTTCTCTTCAGTTGAAGAAGGAGGCGGATTCCGGCTCAGGTCAAAGCGGCGAATATCGATCCGCGCCTCAGAGGCATTGCCCAACTCCAGCAGCACCGCATTTTCCAGAAGAGACCTGCCGGCCCAGGAAATATCCATCGGGGAACCGGCTGCCATTGCTCTGTCACGGCGGATATCCATCATCTTCCGGAATGCCAGGGAATCCAGCGCGGCCGGGTCTTTGGAAAACCAGAGCTCATTCACTTCCAGAGAATAGTGGAGGAAACTCGAGCTCTGCCCGCGATATTGGCAGAAAAGCGCATCCGTGACACAGAGCGCCACCTTGTCGCCCACAGCCTCCATGGCATAAATCTCGGAGGTGGCCTCGGCCAGGCGGTAAGCATCCGTTTCAAAACGCAAGAAATTATCCGTGCAACCACTGGCCAGGCTGTAGATGTGGCCGGCCGCTCCCAGAGAATTATGATGAGTCAGGGGCGTCACCAGAATCAACCGGGTCACTTTTTGAGTCAGCAGTTTGGAAACGAAAGATCTGCGGCCCGGCTGCTCCTCTTCCGAACGCTTCGGCTCAAAGCCCAGAGGCGGAATTTCGGGCTTCTTCTCAGGTTTCGGCTCGATCCTTTTCCCGGAGTCCTTCGAAAACTCCACGTCTCCATAAACCAGACTGGAAGGAAAAAATGAACTGTAATAAATCTTCTCGTCAAACCCGGCCTCAGCCGTCGCCTGAATCTGCACACCGCTCTCCCGGGCCAACTTCACAAACCCGGCCCCGTTGAGCGCCTCCCAGGAGCGGTCCCAGATCACGATATGCTCCGCAGCCACCCCGGCCTCGCGAAGCAGCTCGATCAATGCCCGAACCACCTCAGGCCGAGTTCCTCCCGGACCATCCTTCAAAGCATAAACCTTGATCCCTACCACGTCCTCGGGGCTCACCAGTTTGAGGATACCCGCCACGGCATCAGGGCTTTGCATGAGCTCGGCAATCCCCTTGCGCATCATCTGCCCCAATTCCTCCTTCTGAGCCCGGAAAGCCTTCGTTGCCTCCCGGTCACGCACGACCACCACCGAAGAGCGCTCCGGAAGCGCCGCCTGCAGGGCAAAAGCACCGAGGAATATGAAAACGAGCACCGCCCTCACAAAAGAACCGTAATAGATTCTCATCAAATACCCTCCTGCCATTTTCGTTTTAATAAAATAGCTCTTTTTTCCCACAGTTGAAACCGCTATACTTCGGCCAGTCGGCTCTTTCCGTAAAGGCTATTGTCGGGCAAGCATCCGGAAATGCAAGCCTTTCTGGTCAAAACAAAGAGTTGAGGATGGATGTTTTGAAAAGAAGAGTTAAAATGGAGCTATGAGCGTTGGGATAAAAAATACACTGTTCACGATTCTGGCCGCTATCGGAATAACTTTCCTGGCCGGCTGTACCCCTTCCGGCCCCAAAGCCCTTCTGCAGGGAGAAGAACTCCTGAAAAAAGGCCAGGCCCGCAATGCGGTCAAGAAGATGGAGCGCGCGGTCAAGTACATGCCCAATAACCCGCTTGCCTGGAATTACCTGGGGGTCGCTCTGCACAGCTCCGGCCGCCCGGAAGAGGCCCTGAGCGCTTACCAGAAAGCCTCCGCCCTCAATCCGCAAATGGACGTCCTTTACTACAACCTGGGCTGCCTCTACCTGGACCGCAAAAATTATCAGATCGCCATCCACTCCTTCTCGAACTACCTGAATCTGGAGAAGAACATGAATTTCGAGCCGGCCTGGGAGAAAATCGGCTACGCTTTCCTGGCCATTCAGCGCACCGACCTGGCCGCACGCTCCTTCAGCAACGTCGTGGTCCTGAACCCCCAAAACGCCAAAGCTTATAACACGCTGGGCCTGATCGCTTCCTCAGAGAAAAATACGGCTCTGGCGATGAAGCATTTCTCCAACAGCATTCTGGCTGATGCTACGTATGCACCGCCCCATTTAAATACCGCCGTCCTGCTCCAGAAGACCGGCGGCAACACGAATCTGGATTTGGCCCTCAACCGCTACGAGCGCTATCTGGCCCTGGCTCCCAAGGCTGAGGATGCCCAGAGAGTTCGCTCTCAGGTATCGGCTTTGCAAGGGCTCCTGAGCGCTCAGGCTTCCGCCAAAACAAACACAGTGACCAATGCCGCCGTCGCCAACACGCTGCCCACAAACCAACTGGCTCAGGCGACTCCTGCTCCCGAACCCAAACCGGAAGCGGCTCCCGAAAAAACGACACCTGCTCAAACGCCCGGCGTCATCGTCACCCAACTACAGCAAACCAATTTACCCCCGCAGCAACCCGCTGCAGTTCTGACGCCCAAAGAAGCGCCGGTTGAAGTCGCCGCTGTTGCTCCCGTTATTCCCGTCGCTCCCGTCACTTCCAAAACCAATGAGCCTCCCGAAGAGGTCGATCTGGCAGCACTCCAGAAAACGCCCGAGCCGGTCATTAAAGAGATTCCCCGACCGGAAAATACTCTCCCGCGGAATGAACCGCCCCAGTTAAGTCTGGAGCCGGCCCCGACTCCGGAACCCGAACCGACCCCGACACCCCAACCGACTCCTGAAAAAGTCAGAGTCGTCAAGGTGACACCGTCTCCGGCGGCTTCCGAAAACAAGACTACGGCCCAGGCCGCCCCGGAAGAGCCTCAAACCGATAAAGGGAACTTCTTCTCCAGAGTCTTCGGCAAAAAACGCTCTGGCGAATCCTCCGAGAAAGCTTCATCCGCTTCGGCAACCGGCTCTGAACCGCCGGCCATCTCCGTCACCCCGGTAGATGTCCCCGCGGAACCCGAATCCGTCAAAGAGACTCCCCGCGAAAAACCCGCCCCGGTAGCTATCCGCGTCTACGAGCCTTACACCTACCAGAACCCTCAGGCCGCCGCACCGGGCAACCGCGAAGAGGCCTACCTCCTTTTCCAGAGAGCCTTCCGCGCTCATCAGGAGAAAGATTTCCCCACCGCCATTGAGTATTACAGCAAGGCGATTCAGAAGGATCCAGCCTGGTTCGAAGCCTATTTCAACCTGGGTCTGGCCTGCTACGGCTCCGGCGAATACTCCTCCTCGCTCCTGGCCTTTGAGAATGCGCTGGCCCTCAAGCCCGATTCCTGGGAAACCCGCTACAACTTCGCGCTGGCCCTCAACAAGGCCGAGCACCCCAACGAAGCGATCGTCGAACTCAAAAAAGTCACGCGCCTGAACGATTCCTACGCCAACGCCTGGCTTGAGATGGG
>LSQX01109430.1_pt1 | contig 20258 bp, 12 predicted proteins | sample 654561 | NCBI WGS metagenome assembly LSQX01 (sample SAMN04489861, study PRJNA283612) | anaerobic digester metagenome | isolation source: 4 biogas reactors fed with cattle manure at either 37C or 55C with and... | place: Denmark: Kongens Lyngby | collected 2014 | reverse complement strand
TGCAATAGCCTCTGGAACGCGCGACCCAAAATGGGTAAAAAACGGGTAAAATTGGTCAAAAACGGGCCAAAAATGGGTAAAAAACGGCGAAATCAGGCGAAAATGGGCAACTGCCGGGAGTAGCGGGATGTCGCGTCTGTGGAGCGGAGTTGTCGCGGGCAACATGTGATTTTTTTTTACAAATATTCTTTGCGTGGTGAGGATGTGGCGTAGAATGGGGTTTGGTGATCAACCCCAATTGGAAGGGTCTTTGGATGAGAACAGCTCGATGGTGTTTGTGGGTGTGGCTGGGTGTTTTGGGCGGGGCGGCGTTTGCGCGCGGGGCCACATGGGATGAGTGGCGCGGGCCGAAGGCGGATGCCACGGTGTCGGCGGAGTTTGTTTCGGGCTGGGCGGTGGAGCCGTCGAAGGAGTTTCAGCAAAAGGCGGTGCCGAACAACCGGGGATATGACGGCGACCTGGTGTTTACGCTGAACGAGGGCGCGTCCCTTCCGCCAGGCCCGTTGTCGGTCTTGATTTGGCACGCGGGTGTTCCCGACAAGAGAATGAACTGGCCGAAAGATTCTGCGAAGATCGATACAGATTCCTTCGTGTTGGATATTTTGCCGGGGGTGCCCATCGGGCCGACTTTTCAGGAAGAGCGCTGGGAAGTGGAACCCCAATTCCCGTTGCGGGTGCCTGTGGTGCGCCCCAGAAAGAGCCATATCCCGAGCGAACGGGATCTGTACCACCCGGCGTTGTGGGGTGGCTATCAAGTGACCGATGCCCAGGGCCAGGAGCTGTGCCGCGGGCGGTTGCCTCCACGCATGCAAGTTGAAAGTCACCGCGTATTGCTGGGAGCCGGGCCCGATGATGCGGTGATCAAAGAGATGTTGCAGAATATTAGCACGCTGGATCGAGTCCACGCGTTGCCGGATGCCATGGAGGCCTATCTCCAGGTGCAGGGCATTTGGATGACCGAATCGCTTTGGGAAACCCTGAAAGGTCGCGAGGCGATTTTGCGCCGTCTGCTCTTGAGCGGGATTCAACTTGTCGGCGAAAAAGAGATGGTCGAGCAGATGCGAACCACCCTGGGCACGGGCGTGGATGGGCGCGCGCTGTTGGGCGTTGTGCATCAGTCTAAATCGCTCGACGGGCTGTCCAGTTTGCAGCAGCTGAAAATTCATTATGACCACAACGAAGATGACGACAGGAAATGGGAGCGTGAAGAAAGTCTTTTTGATAACGAAGTTGATTTGTTCAAGCCCGATCAATGGCGGTTTGCCCTCTGGACCTGGCTGGGGTGGGCGGTCTTTGCCGGGGGCATCATGGTGGTGTTGGCGGTGATGTTTTGGCGGAGGCGGGGGGAGCGCCGCGTGGCGGTGTGGTGGCTGTTGCCGGCGTGGTCGGCGGCGTGTGCGCTGGGGATGTGGGGCGGCGGGAAGTTGTGGTTGAATCGGCGGCCGCGCGCGGATGTGACGGAGTATCGGCTGATGGTGTCGGGCTGGGAGGAGATGCGCTGCCATGTTGTCGCGTCTGGCATGACGTTTGGCCATGGCCGGACGGAATGGACGATGCCGACGAATGCGGTTGTGCTCGTGCCGTCTTCACCTCGACTCGATGGCATCTGGGTGCGATTGGATCGAGTGCTTTTGCCGGACGAGCAGCGCTGGACATTTCCGAGGCAGCCGGCGGGCGAAATTGCGTTGTGTGAGACGGGGTGGTTTGAGCCGTCGCGCTCGCCGATGGTGTTGGAGGGCGAGCGAGGCGACCGGCGGAGCGTGCAGGCGACGGAGGATGTCGAGCGGGTATATGTCTTCGCCGAGGGGGTCTGGCGCGATTTGGGCGCGATGAAGACGGGGGAGCGACAACGACCATTAGAGGTCGAACCGAGGCCCAAGAATGGTTTGTCGGGGTTGCCGAAAGCGCTTCATGCGGTGGCGGATCGGTGGCATTTGCAAGAGGGTTGCCAGGACCCCACGCATAATCATCCGCCGCGCGAATCGAAGGTGCCGGAGCATGATTGGTTGGTGGTGGCGTGGCAGAAAAATACCCCGCTACGAGTGCGCCCCCTTGGCGACGACTGGGAAGTTAAATCGCGAACCATTTGGATGGAGCAGTGGAAATGAGTGGTGCCAACACAGTCAACTGGGTGCGGCTGGAAGCGCTCAGCAAGCGTTATCCCAACGGGGTCGAGGCAGTCAAAGAGCTGTCGCTCACGGTCAAGCAGGGCGAGGTGTTCGGGCTGGTGGGACCGAACGGCGCGGGGAAGAGCACGCTGTTGAAGCTGATGGCGGGGCTGTTGCGACCGGAGCGCGGGCGGGTGTGGGTCGGGGAGGACGATGTGACCGGCAATCCGCAGGCGGCGGCGCGTTGGATTGGGCTGATGCCGGATCCGCTGGGCGTGTACACCGATGTAAGCTGCCGCGAATATTTGCAGTTTTTCGCACGGGTGCACCGCTTGGAAGGGCAGCGCCTCGCAAAGCAAATGGATCAGGCGGTAGAGCTGCTGGGGCTGGCACCGTGGATGGAGTCGGAGGTGGAATCGCTATCCGCAGGGTGGCAACGGCGGCTGGCGTTGGGTCGGATGCTGTTGCTGGATGTGCCGCTGCTGCTGCTGGACGAGCCGGCGGCGGGGCTGGATGTGCGGGCGCGCGCGGAGCTGCTGAGCATTGTGCGCCGACTCACCAGCATAGGCCGGACGGTTGTCATTTCGTCGCATATTCTGCCCGAACTGGAAGAGCTGGCGGACCGTTTTGGCATCATGGACGAAGGGCGCTGGGTGGAGATTGCCGAGGGCAAAACGTTCTTCGAACGCGCGGAGATTCGCAGCGTGCTGGGCGGACACCAATGGCGCGCGTTGTGCGCGGATCCGGCGGCGGCGAAGCGCGCGCTGGAGGCGGGGGGATTTCGGGTGGTCGAGGTGCCGAATGGCGTTGAATTTACGGCCACCAACGAAGAGGCGGCTTCGCGCGGCTTGGCCGCCGTGTTGCAGGCGGGTGGACACGTGCGCGACTTCCGGCAGATGTCGTCCGGCTTGGCCGATGTGGTTTTAGGCATCTTGCATGAAGGAGAGGCACAATGAACCCCCTATATTGGTTGGATTTGAGAGTTCGCGTGCGTGAGCGTCGCTTATGGATCATGCCGCTCTTCTTTCTACTGATTCCTCTGCTGCAGGTGGTGCTGGCCATGCTGGGAGCCTACACCACCGAGGTCATCCAGCCGGGAGAAGTCGGCACAACCGTCGCCATGTTTGCCATTTTCACGCAGGCGGGTTTGCTGATTCTGCTCTCGCCGTTGGCCTCGGCGCAGCGCATTTCGCAGGAGCGGGAGCAGCGCACCTATGCGGCGCTGGCGAACTCGACGATGACGCCCTCGGCGCTGGCTCGCGGCAAATTGCTGGGCGCCTGGACGTTCACCCTCTGGCTAAGCGCGCTCACCTTGCCCTTTGTGTTGGGCGCGGCGCTGTGGGGAGGGCTCGAACTCTGGGTCTATCTCGCCTGCTTTGCGCTCAACGTGCTGGTGGGCCTGACACTCTCGACTCTGGCCCTGGGTTTGTCGGGGTTGTTCGGGCGGTCGCTCAGCGCCTATCTGGCGGCGGGCGCCGTGCTCTTCCTGTGGTGTTTTGCCTTCCCGATGTTTGGCGGGCTCACCTTCGGGCTGCTCAGTTCCAGTGTCACCAAGTCACTCGTTGTGAATCAAGTCATCATGGGCGGTTTCTTTTTCCATCATCCGGTCGCGCCCCAAATATGGATGGTCATGCGCGGCAGCGGCGTCCCGAGTGTCTTTCAGGATTGGGGCGGATGGGTGCCCGCGTTGGGCGTGGGTGTTTGGCTGCTGCTCAACCTGCTGGGCTATGCCCTCGCCGTCCGCGGCCTGCGCCGGGAAGTGTATTGAGCGCGGCGCCGCCGCCTCCGCGCTGACGAGAGATTTTGTCTGTTTGGCTATGGTGGGCTGGCGCCGGTGATGGCGAGGGCGCGGAGGGCATAGGCGGTGGCGCGGGCGAGGGCTGCCGGGTCATCGCCGACACCCCAAAAGCCGCGGCCCTGGGGATCGATGCGCTGAGTTTGGACGAGTTGGTGCAGGAGGGCTTCGCGCCAGGCGACAGGGCGGGTGGCGTCGAGGAAGATGGTTTCGTGGCCAATCTGGTCGAGGGCCAGGGCGAGGGCGGCGTAGGCGTAGAAGAGGTCGGGCAGATGGGGGGGGATGTGGCCTTCGAGGAGGGGAAGGAGAAGGGCAATGTCTTCGGGGGTCTGGAGGGTCTGCCCGGCCCAGTGGTCGGCGGGATCGGGGAGGGGCTCGGGGGCGGGGTGGGCTTCGAGCCAGCGGTTGGCGCGATGGATGGCGGCGTGGGCTTCGTTGAGGATCGAGCGGGTCGGCGGTCCGCTGGTGGCGGCCGGGGGCATAGGCGAGGCCGCCAAGAGGGGCCGGGCCGCCGCCAGCAACAGGATGAAGCACCCAAAACGCATGAAGCCAGCTTGGCTCATGCCGGGGGCCGGGTCAAGTTTTCGCGCGGCGGGTTTCGGAGCTTGCTTGGGCGGGGGAATGCGGCTACACTTCTAACGAGTGGGCGAGTCGTCCATTTGAGCAATTGTTGTAAGCAATCGCCACCGGAAGGAGGATGAAGATGGCAACGGCAGCAAAGAAGAGAAAGAATGTGTCGGCGGGGGGGCTGTTGGGACAGCCGATCCTGCTGCTGGTGGAGGCGGACGCGGAGCGTCGGCGGCAGATGGCGCGTCGGCTGAAAAAGACGTCGGCGGACATTTTGGTGAAGCAGGCGAGCACGGTGAGCTCGGCGATTCGGCAGATTGATGCGCATCGTCCGGGGACGTTGCTGTTGGACATGGCGTTTCCGAACGGTAGCGGGCTCGAGGTGCTGCGTCATGCGATGGCGGTGGTGCCGCACTGCATGGCGATTGTGCTGACGGACCGGACGGATCCGGCCTCGCGGTTGCAGTGCTTTGAGGAGGGAGCCGATTTTGTGTTTGTGAAGTCGGACTCCTTCGAACGGGTGGTGGATTTGGCGCAACGGGCCTCGAAGCGCGAGACGGGGCGCATCCCCCGCAAACCGACGTCGCGGCGGGTGCAGACGGCGAACTTGAAGCTGATGAATAAGTCGGGTTTGCACGCCTTGCCGGCGGCGCATCTGGTGCGGCTGGTTCAGCGGTTCAACGCCAAACTGATCATCACCCACAACAACCGGTCCGCCGACGCCAAGAGCATCATGAGCGTGCTGGCCTTGGGCGCGGAGTATGGCGCGGAGATTACGTTCACGGCGGAGGGGAAGGATGCCTGCCAGGCGTTGGCGGCGATCCGCAGCCTCGTTGCCAGCAAGTTCCACGAACCCGCTCCCGAAAAGGAGTAGCCGCAGCAGAAAGCGCGCAAAAAGCACCGGAAAGGGCACGAGGGGGGAGATCGAGATTGCCTCGACTACCGCAATCGCACGGGTTTTCTCTCGCCAAGCCGCCAAGACCGCGGAGGAGTATCAGCACGCCAGTCCCTGTACACTTTGCAAAATGCTTTGTCCCGGACGCCAGCAATAAGGAGCGAGGTAAGGAAGTTATGGCCTGTCAATCAACTCGGCCAAGCCAATTCCAAGAAGTTTTATATTGCCAGTGTCTCGAAGTAAGTCTGCATACTGAGCGGTAAACTCATGGAAAATGTATCGGTCTGAAAATGCCTTCTTCATTTGTTTCCACGCATTGCCCGGACCAGGCGTGTAATCGTTGGAGATGTCGTGCACGATTACATGGCGCGCGTATTGTGTCGCATTGAGAATGTCATTATAACAAGCCTTTTCTTCGTGATCTCCATCGACGAATACTGCATCAAACTTGTGTTGTTTCAACAGATGCAGGAATGAATCAGACGCGGAATCCAGCTGGTAAAACGAAGCACGACGATTTCGTCGACTGTATCTGACCAAAGAGGGGCAGTAGTTGATATCTGCGGCGCAAGCATACTCAAGTCCACTCAGGCGTTGAAGGTATTCGGTTGTAATGGCAAATGTGCCTCCATATTTGACCCCGATTTCACAGTATTTGCGTACACCAAGTTCTGAAAGTTTGATGAGATACGGCGCAAACTGGTTTGGCATTTGCATATGCAGGAGTCCTTTGTCCCGATACTTGTTCAGGTGTGCCGGGTAGTACATTTTACCGCCACAAAGTCCCAATGTTGGAAGAAGTGCTTCGAAGGTTGTGCTATTTGTCAACTGGTTAAGAGGGGCTTTGCGAAGCGTTTCAAGGACTGAGAAGTCGACAATACGCAAGTGCTCTCTTTTGCCTTTGCCAATGTGGACGGTTAAAGGGTACGGGCAAAAGGAGTACAAATATTTTATGAGTGTTTTTATTCGGGTTGGACGATTGTCTATAGCCATCAGATATTCCTTGCGTTTTTTTTTCCAGTCAATGTCAGTAAATGAGATCAATGAGATTTGGAGCGGGTTGTCTTGAGCACCATACTTAACAACCTCATTTTGTGTGAATGGGGGCTGCTGTGTCAAGAAAAGGCGATGGCGCATGGTGTGGTTGTTGTGCGCAGGGGACGGGTCTAAGAGAACGCTAAGAGCGTCGGAAATAGTGCAAGGAGATGTGAGATGGCGATAGCCTCGAGAGTGTTTTCTCTCGCCAAGCCGCCAAGACTGCGGAGGAATTCTATTTGAGAACCTTTCGAGGCGTTATTGCCCGAGCGGCGGGGAAGAGGGGGGTGGGGCCGATGGTTGCGAGGTGGGGGTGCAATTTCAGTTGTCCTGAGTGCCTTTAACATGTTGATATCGGGATGCGAAGAACGAGCTTTTTGAGTTTACCCAACCACAGGAAACATTCGGCCATGACTGTCACCCATAAAACTCGCCGCGGCACGCTTTATTACCTCCATCAGGGAGTCACCAAAACCGGAAAACCCAAATACTACTTTTCCAGGAAGTCGAATGGCACTCTGGCGGACAAAATCCCACCCGGATATGAAATCTATGAGACGGTCAATGCCCAGGTGTTTCTCCGGCGCAAAGAACCGGCCATCATCCAGAAAAGCGAAATCGCCGCCGTCAAAAAACACCTGCCCAAAGACGCACCGGACTGGTTGTTCAAAATTGAAGTCCGAAAAAATATGATTGTCATCCACGACACACAAGAATCCTCCTGGATGCCATTCGAATTTGGCGGCCGGTCAATTTGGGATAACTACCAGCGTGCCCATGCCCACTATATGCCAGCGATGAGATTCATTCTGGAAGACCCTGAAAAACGGATATTCTCCCCTGAACGCCTCAGTTTCAGGGGCCCCGAGGACAAGTGGATTTCCATTGGCCCGCCCGACACTCTGGAAGCGCTCGCGAAAAAATACCTGCGGCATCTCGGACAGGATTCGATTTTCGAGTTATATTGAGTGTCGTCAGGCGGGGTTTCAGATTGTAATTTGGCCTTTCCAAACTCCAAGTAACCGACTGGCCGTTTGCGTTCCAAAAAACGCGTTTTGGGGTAGAAAATGGCGCGTTTTTCGCTTTTCGGGGTGATTTTGGCCGAATTTTGGGTGATTTGGGCTGATTTGGGCGGTTTTGGGGCGTAAAAACGTTGTTTTTTCGTTTTCGGTGGCGTCATGTTCACCGCGATGGCGTTGGAGGAATACGGGCCGTCACAGGGGCGGAAAATCTTGCGCCCTTACGGGATGGTGGGGCGGGGGGGGATGACCGGTGACTGCCGGATTGGGTGGGGGCGCCGGGATTTATCCGGTGGGCTTGTTCACCTGGATAATTCATCAACATGGATGAAAACAGTTTTACTTATTGCTGCACTGGATGATGCGGATATTTGAGTAGGAAAAGTTATTTTTCATCCCTGTTGCCCTTCGGCGCGACGATTCCAACCCGTCTGCGGCGTTATTCGGGGCTCGCAGTATGTCCATACAGCTTCGCCCCGCCTGCCTTGCATCCGGGCCGGACTTGTCGCGTGAATTATTCAGGTCACGGCGTAGAGGCTGATGGGCAGGTGTTTCCGATATTGCCGAAAATCCAAATCCGTTGTGAATATGGCCAAGTCACCACGAACCGCGACGGCACAGATTAGAAAATCTGTGTTGGACCCTTGTATTCCTTTGGAGCGGCATAGGTTGAAGAATTTCGCGGCCAATACATAGTCTTTGGACGCCAACGGCAAGTCGGGGTAGGCGTCCAAAGTGGACTCCAGACGGGCAAATTGCTTTTTATCTCGGACGCCGGAGAGCAGTTCCTGCCGGATCGGGCCGATGATTTCAACGATATGGTTTGCGATCAATTTTTTAAGTTCTGCCGCCGCCGGATGAATTTTGTCGGTTGCGCGGCGCAATGCCAGTGACCAGACAGAGGTGTCAACCAGAACCCTCATGTCCGGGACCGTTGCTTTTTGTAGTCATATTCGGGGTCGAAATCGATGGTTCCGAACAGCTTGAGGATGCGCTGCTGGCGCAAGCGCCGAATATAGCTGGTTAATGCCTGAGTTACTGCGGCCTTTTTTGTGGGGTGCTTCCCGAGGGTCATCGCCTCCCGGATCAACCGATCATCCAGATGCAAGTTGGTTGCCATGCCGTCCACCTCCACACATAATCTCACACATCATTATGTGTGGTGTCAATTCCTGCTGGAGGATATTTTTTGGCGTCGGAAAGAGCGACACGCGTCTCACGACCTGCGGGGGGGCCGGGCCGTCGCCGGAGCGAAAAATTTTCGCCCTTACGGGGTGCTGGAGCGGGGGGGGTGGATGAGGGAGTGGGCGGGGCCGGGGTCGGGGGGGCGGCCGAGGGTGTGGAGTCGCTGGTGGGTGGCTTGGGCCCATTGGGTGGGGTCGGTGGTGGGGTCGGGTTTTCCGGGGTAGAGCTGATATTTTTGGCGGTGGGCGGGGGGGGTGGCGTTGGGCATGAATACGTTGGCGCCGCATTGGAGGGCGCGGTTGCGTCCGTCGGGGAAGAGGGCGTCGTAGGCGGTGGTGGCGGGGATGTGAGCGCGGGGGCAGGCGAGGCGCAGGGCGGCGATGGTCCGAAAGAACATGTCGGGGTCGTGGGCCCAGGCGTTGGCTTGGTTGGCGAGGGGGGTGTGGGGGTGGGGGATGAAGGGACCAATGCCGATCATGTCGAAGTTGTGTTGTTGGCACAGGAGGATGTTGTCGGCGAGGATTTCGAGGGTTTCGCCGGGGAGTCCGATGAGGAAGCCTCCGCCGGTTTGGATGCCGAGTTCGCGGAGGTGGCGGAGGCTGGTGAGGCGTTGATCGAGGGTTTCGCCGGGATGGAGGCGGGCGAAGAGGGTGGGGTGGGAGGTTTCGAAGCGCAGGAGGAAGCGGTCCAGGCCGGCGTCGCGCCACTGGGCATAGGTTCGTTTGGGGCGGCTGCCGACGGAGAGGGTGATGGCGAGGTGGGGGTGTTCGGTTTTGATTTGGCGGATGAGGTCGGTGAGGTGGCGGTCGCCGTGGCCGGGGGTTTCGCCGGATTGGAGGACGATGGTGCCGGCGGTGTGGGTGGCGACGACTTGGCGGACGGCGTCGAGGATTTCGGCGGTGGTCATGCGGTAGCGGGTGGCGCGGGGGTTGTCGGCGCGGATGCCGCAGTAGAGGCAGTTGTTGGCGCAGAGGTTGGAGAATTCGATGATGGCGCGGATGGGGACGGTGTCGCCGAAGTGGGCGCGGCGGGTGGCGTCGGCGCGGGCGTAGAGTTGGCGCAGGGTGGGGCCGGTGGCGGTGAGGAGGGGGAGGAGGGCGGCGCGGGTGGTGGGGGTGGATGGGGGGGGCGGGTGCATGGCGGTATTACGGCAGTGGAGGTAATGTAGCACAGGGGGGGCTGGTTGTCATGGGGGGCGGCGTGCGGGTGGTGGTGTGGTGGCGGGGGTGGAGAGGCGGCAAAGGATTTTGAAAAACGAGGCGGCAAAACCAAGGCGCGCCTTTTCCGCGCTGGCGCGTCGAGGGAAAGGGGATGACGCCGTGAGACCGTGACGCCGTGACGCCGTTTTTTGGGGGACAGGGGGCGATGCGGGGAACAGCGACGACGGGGCGGGGGGGCGGGGGATGACGCCGTGGGGCCGTGAGGCCGTTTTTTTGGGGGGGACCAAGGGATGAAGGAGACGAGCCGCGCCTTGCGGGAGGAGGATTGGTCTTGAGTTGGGGGGGCGGGTGGGTGTAACGTTTCGAGGATGCCGGGGGTTGTCGCCTGGCATTGTGGATTCTTCAGGAACTTGAACGGCAGGAGATCGCCATGAGGTGGATAAAAGTTGCGGGCATTGTTGGTCTGGTTGTTGCGGTCATGCTGTCGGTGGCCTGGGCGAATGAGGACATTCCGGAAAATTGGTACGGGACGGATGCTGGCGTTTATGCGCTGAAGTCGCGGGATGTGGCGGGGAATAATTCGCATGTGTTTACGCCGAGTCCGGCGCAGTGGCGCGACAAGAATATTTATCAGTTGTTCACGGATCGTTTCGCGACGGATGGCATTGACCGGCTGGCGAATTACAAGCCGCATTGGAAGACGGAGGGGAAGGCGTATCCGTACAACCGCAACTATCACCATGGCGGCAACTGGAAGGGGCTGCAAGGGCAGCTGGATTATCTGGCCGGGATGGGGGTGACGGCGTTGTGGATTTCGGGAGTACAGCAGAATGATCAGGGGAAGGATCCGAATTACACGCCGTATCACCAGTATCACGTGGAAAACTTTTTCAAATGCGATCCGGCGATGGGCACCTTCCAGGACCTGAAGGATTTGATTGACGACTGCCACAGCCGCAACATGTATGTGATTTTGGACGTGGCGCCGAACCACATGTGCGACAAAAACGGGATCAACACCGGCAACGAGGAGGACGACAAGAAGTATTGGCCGAATGGGCACGGATCGTTTGGCTGGTGGGACGAGGGCAACCAGCACTGGCCACCGTTTGACAATCTGAACTATTTCCACAACAACGGCACGATCAACAACTGGGATGGGCCTGTGGAGCGGCTGCTGGGGCAGTTCAAAGGGACGGACGACCTGAAGACGGAGCATTCCGAGGTGCAGGACATTTTGCTGAAGGCGTTCAAGAATTTGATTGATGCGACAGACTGCGACGGGTTCCGCGTGGATGCGATCAAGCACGTGGAGTACAACTGGTGCCGCGACTGGGCGCAGGATTTGCGGGATCATGCGGCGTACCGCGGGAAGCATAATTTCCTGATGTTCGGGGAGCTGTTCAGCTATGACAACGGCGCGCTGGCGAGCTGGTGCGCGGATGGCTACGGGTTCAATTCGGCGCTGCATTTCCCGCTGATGCAGGCGATGAAGAATGTGTTTGGCTATGGCGCGGGCGGGGAACAGCTCGGTTGGGAGATGGGCGCGATCAACCAGTACGGCCAGGGCAAAGAGAATGTGATTGCGTTTTTGGACAATCACGATGTGGACCGCTTTGCGTGCACCTTCGGCGGCGGCAGCCCGGAGACGGCGAAGAAGATTATGGAGCCGGCGATGACATTCCTTTATATGGCGCCGCCGGTACCGCTGATTTATTACGGCACGGAGCACATGTTCAATCAGGGGGGGCACCCCAACGGCAGCGACCGCACCTGGGACAATCCGGACGACGGCGACTGGCAGCGCGAGGCGATGTTCGACAAGGGTTTCCAGCCGGGCAACGCCAGCGGCGACATGTTCAGCGAGTGGGCGAAGGATCGCGGATTGTACGGCCACATTGCCTGGCTGAACAGCCTGCGCAACCAGAGTCGCGCGCTGCGCCGCGGCGGCTTCGAGCAGCGCCGCACGAGCAGCGGCCAGGGCATCTATGCGTTCACCAAGTGGTATGGCGATGAAGTGGCGCTGGTGATCGTCAACACCGCCGATGGCGAGCAAAGCCTGGGCGACATCAACGCGGGCAAGGGCAACGCCGAGTTCAAGGAAAACGGAACGGGCGAGGCCACCTTCACGTCCGGCGGCAATGGCAACATTGCGTTTGGCTCGACGAAGATTGCCGGCAAGGGCAGCAAGATTTATATCGCGAATTTTGCGGACAATTCGGATGACGTGTTCGGCGAGGGCGGCGGCGCGTCGTCTGGGCTGTGGGCGCGCAATACGTATGGATATCCGACGGAGACGGCGACGACGGCGGACACGATTTACATCAACACCGAGGCGGGCCCCGCCAGCATTGAAGACAAGAAGGTGTATCTGATTTACGGCTTCAACAACCCGACGGGCGATTGGCCGAAGGTGGAAATGAGCCTGAACGAGGAGTGGACCTCGAATGGCGGCAACTGGTTCCACTATGAGCTGGGCACGCTGACGACGGGCCAGCTGGATTATGTGATTGCGGTGGAGCATGTCGCGGACGGCGTGACCAACACCTTCTGGGACAACAACGGCGGCGGCAATTACACGATGCAGATTTACGAGGCGCCGGAGCCGGCGAATTTTGCGTTCAAGAGCGTGGCGGCGAACCCGGTGAATCCGTCGCCGGACACGAGCGTGACGGTGACAGTGATTCTGGAGTCGGAACCGGAGGTGGATACGACGGCGATGGCGGCGCGGATCGGGTATGATATTTATGATCCGAAGACTGGACCGAAGGAGACTTGGCAGACCTTTGCCATGACCCGCGGCGACGAGACGGAGCACGAGGGCAAGACGATCAACACCTTCACCTATACGGTGAGCAGCGGGCTGGTCGGCGGCCACGTGATGAAGTATTACATCGCGGCGAGCAACGGCACGGCGGTGGTGTACGCGAACAACGGCGGACAGAACTATTCGGTGGTGATTCAGGATTGGCCGGCGGTGCCGGCGGATATTGAAATCAGCACATCGAACCACACGACTCAGGCGACGAGCGCGACGGTGTCGGGGACGGCGGGCGCGAACATTGCCGACGGGTTGTATTGGACGAATGCGCTGACGGGCGATTCAGCGCAGTTTGCGCTGGCAGGTCATTGGAGCGCGGCCATCCCGCTGAATGTGGGCGTGAACGAGATTACGGTGTACGGCTTCGAGGAGGGGGCGCTGACGACGGTTGCGGCGGATGAGGGCGCGAATTACACCTCGTTTGACAATGGCGATAATGAGGGTACGGGGTTCAAGGCGTGGCAGTTCAACCATAGCCAGGGGTCGGGCAGCGCGGGTGTTTTCATCGGCGACCCAGCTGCTGCGGGGATTGATGGATTTGGAACAAAAGCTTTTGGCTTCTGGGCAAATCCGGAAAATAGCGGTGCCAATGCCGAGGTGCTGCGCGAATTTGCGAATGCAATGACGCCTAGTTCGACCTTCAGCTTTGATCTCGGCCTGAACTGGGACAGCGATGTGGATGGTTCCAACCGGGGATTCAGCCTGCTGGCGGGCGAGACGGAGCTACTCAACATTAATATGGGCAAAAGCCAAGAGATTACCATCGCAGGCAATACGCTGTTTGCTGAGTATGGAACGAGCGCGATGCCGTTGAGTTTCGAATATGTGGCGGACGGCCAGATTCGCGTGTGTGGCACGGGGCGCGATGGAGTGGAGAGCTACGATCAGACGCTCTCGGTGCCTTCGGGCGCGCCGAGCAAGATGAAGTTCTACTTCAATGCAATTCAGAGCGGTCAAGAACATGATCCTCGCCAGATGTATGTGGACAACTTCAAAATTGTGTCGCAGGGGCAGGGCGCGCAGAAGCAGGACAGCGTGACGATTACGCGCGAGGACGACGGCAAGCCGCGGATTGAGTACACGGGCGAGCGGGCGGTTTCGATTGCGGAGAACGGCACGGGGTTTGTGCTGGACTTTGATCTGGCGAACGCGACGGCGGAGAGCTGGAGCGCGTCGCTGACGAAGCTGAACGGGTCGCATGTGCAGACGTGGTCGGATGTGGCCGGCGCGGCGATGAACTGGCAGTGGACGGTGCTGGCGGCGGGTCAATGGCGTTTGGCGGTGACGGCGCAGGGCGCGGGGGGCGCGGCGATTACCAGCGCGGTGGTCAATCTGGTGGCTACGGAGGGCGTCAGTTATACGCTGGGGAATGCGTGGCACTGCCCGACGAATAGCGAGCCGTATGAAGAGAAGCTGATGAGCTATCCGGTGACGCCGGATGTGGGCGACACGGTCGAGCTATATGTGGGCAACTACGATCCGCACGGCGACATGACCGGCGGCGCGCTGCTGTACCGCTGGGGCACGAGCGGGGCGTGGAGTAGCGAGGCGCTGGTGTGGGAGATCGACACCAAGGAAGGCAACAACAAGTATTGGGCGGCCAAGCCCGTGGTGCCGGCGGCGGCGAAGGGCGGCGTGCTGCAATACTACTTCAAGGTGACCTACACGGACGGAGCGCCCGCGGACACGTTTGTGGCGATGGATCCGGACCAGTCGGCCATGTATGTAACGTATCTGCGCGAGGCGGCGGCGCAGGCGACGCCGTTCGAGGTGGGGATTCGCGACGATGCAGGGCAGGAGCCGGGGTATATCTGGCATGGCGGCGATATTACGGTGGGGGACAGCGGCGCGGTGCTGATTGGGGCGAAGATCGGCTACATCAAGGACAATGTGAAGTGGGCGGACGAGGCGGTGGTCCGCTACCGCGTGACGCAGGAGTCGGCGGGGGTGATCTCCAAGCGCGGGCTGACCCGCATCCTGAAGGGCGGCAAGAGCATCAAGTCGTGGAATTCGCTGACGAACCAGGTGAGCATGAGCTACCAGGGGGTGATTCCCGACAGCAGCCCGCACGGCGACGCGATGCGCTGGGAGGCGACGGTTGCCGACACGAACCTGCTGAAGGAGCGCGCGGTGCTGGTGTATGAAATCTATGCCAAGGGCCCCAACGGGGTCTGGCGCCAGGCGGAATACAGCGCGGGCGGCGGGGCGTCAACCTTCGAGTACCGCTTGTACACGGATGGCTCGGGCGACTTGCAGGTGCGCGCGGATACTTCGGATTACAGCGGCGGCTGGAAGGCGGCGGACTACACCACCACCAAGGTGTTCATTGATGAGGCCGATGCCCAGGACAAGGTGACCATCCAGGTGCGCTACAAGGCGCCGACCAATGCCAAGAAGGTCGAGCTGTTCACCAACGTGGGCCGCCGCGACTTTGCCGACGTGGACATGAACAACGACGGCTGGCCGGACGGCATTGTGCCGCCGGACGGCAGCAGCGTGACGGCGGAGGACACGTATCTGGCGGACGCCGGCTACTGGCAGGCGATTCCGATGACGCTGGGCTCCGGCGCGTGGGAGAAGACGCTGACGGTGGACAAGTGCGGGGCGTACCGCCTGTCGGCGCGCTACCTGGCGGCGGACGCGGAGGAGGGCGAATGGACCTGGTACTCCGAGGGGCCGGAAGGCACGTTGCGCCGCGACCACGCGGTGGTGATTTCGCCGCGCAAGGCGCTGGAGCAAACCATGTATGAGTTGAGCGTGCATACCATCAAGGCGACCAGTACGCAGCAGGAAGGCCGCGGCACCTTCGAGAAGCTCTCCGAGAAGCTCAACACGAGCGGCGGCGACTTTGACGAATTCAGCATTGATTATCTGAACAAGCTGGGCGTGAACTGCCTGTGGTTCCAGCCCATCCACCCCTCCGGCGCGGATGACCGCGTGGAGAAGGACCCGGACACCGAGGAGCGCTATTGGCCGGGCAGCCCCTATGGCACCAAGAACTATTTCTCGGTCAGCGCCGATATGTCGGACACGATCAGCGAAGCGTCCGCCGTGGCCGCCTTCACCAACTTCGTGCGGCTGTGCGACCGCGCCCGGGGCGAGGGCATGGCGGAGGGCGCGCGCAGCCTCGAAACCGTCAACGTCATGCTCGACGGCGTGATGAACCACACGAGCTGGGACGCCGTCTATGGCGACGGCCTGGCGTGGGCGACCAACGGTCTGGGCGCGGCGGCGATGGCGGAGCTGGCTACTGCCTATGGCGACATTTCCGCATTGGCCGCGGGCGACCGCATTGCCACCACCGGCAAGCTGGGCATCAACTGGTATTCGAAGGCGACCGACTACTCCCAGCCGGCGACCTACTATAATACCGCCCATGACAACGACATCGGCATGGCGCCGGAGCGGGTGGACTTCGGCAAATGGGACGACGTGGCCGAGCTGCTGTACGGCAACTATTCGACGATGATCCGCTGGGACGACCGTACGCAAGAACAGAAAGATAATGGCTGGCTTACCGAAGAAACCAGCAAGATGTATAACGAGGACGACCGGTACTATTACAACGAGATGCTGCCGGCGACGAAGCTGCTGTGGAAGTACATGGCGGCCTATCCGGAATACTGGATCAAGAAGACGGGGCACTCCGGCGAGAACCAGCCGGGCGCGCGCGACGCGAACGGCGTGCTGGTGGACGACTACGGCATTGACGGGTTGCGCTGCGACTATGCGCAGGGGCTGCCGAGCCAGTTCTGGGAGTATCTGATTAACCGCACGCGTTCGCTGAAGTGGAACTTCCTGTTCATGGCGGAGTCGCTCGATGGGGGCGTGGTGGGCAAGCGCTCGAACCGCCATTTCGACATCCTGAACGAGAACATGGTGTTCCGCTTCACAGATGACAAGGTGAGCGAGCCGGCGCCGTTCCAGGCCGCGCTGGAAGAGCGCCGCGGGGCGTTCGGCAACGGGATTATTCTGCTGAACCTGACGAGCCATGACGAGCCGCTGCCGTTCGGGGATCCGTGGGCGACGGCGTCGCGCTATGCGATGGTGTCGGCGATAGACGGCGTGCCCATGATTTTCTACGGGCAGGAGCACGCGATCAGCCCATTTGCGGGAGAAGAGGACGAAATCAACAAGTGGAAGGGGTTCTATTTCTTCGAAGAGAACTTTGGCAAGTTGATCCCGCACTTCAAGAAGTGGAACCAGATGTATGTGTGGGACGACCCGGCGTATGAGGCGGGCGACTTCCGCGACTCGCGCGCGATGGCGGAGTTCTACGGGCGTATCAATCATGCGCGCCTGTCGAGCCCTGCGCTGCGGAGCAAGAACCGGTGGTTCCTGAACGATAACCCTCGCATGATGACGGTGGCCAAGTGGGAAACCCCCGGCGCCAACCCGAACGTGCGCGATGCGGTCATTGCCAGCGTGCTGTTCATGAACGAGACGGAAGACGCCACGGGTCTGACCGGCGATGCGCAGGCGTATGACCTGACGCCGTTCGCCGACAAGCTCGGCCTGGAAAACCGCGCCGACCGCTTCTACAACATCCGCAACTTGGCGGCATCCGACCCCGATGCGTTCATCTGGGACACCGCCAAGGCGGGTTCGGACATCATCACCAACTTCTACATTGGCCTCCAAGGCGGCATGGATGAGGGAACTCCGTCGCCCGCCATGGTCTGGGCCGATGGCGCTGTGGTGCAGTACCTGCAACTGGTGGATGTGTCGGACTATCCCGCGCCGGAAATCCAGGTGGGCGCGATTCCCACCGATAAGGAAGTGGGGCAAAACGTGAGCATTGCCGTCACCGCCACGGGCGATGGCGAGCCGGTGGTCACGCTGACCAATGCGCCGGCCGGTTTCGAGGACAGCTATGACGCTACAACCGCCACCCTGGCGTTTACGCCCTCGGTTGGCGGCGACTACGTCTTCTATTTCCTGGCCCAAAACCTGCGGAATGCGGCGAGCGCCACCACCAACTTCACCGTCACCATCCTTGGCGGGGTAGCCCCCGATCCCATCGAGATCGTGGCCATTGACAGCGTGGTGAGCGCGGACGGCCAGCTCAGCTTCCAGGCCACCATCGCCGCCTTGCCCGCAGGCGTGACCAGCCTGCCGGTGTATGTGGCGGATGAGGTGATTGAAGGCAAGTGGAACTGGGCGTTCGTCAAGAACGTGCCCGTCAGCGGAACCAGTGTGGATGTGACGCTCGAACTGAGCGGCGCCGACAACAAGCGCATGATTAGCCTCGGCAAGCCGCCGATTGGCATGGACTGATCCGCAGAGCGGATGCAACGCGCCAACGCGCCACCTCCGGGTGGCGCGTTTTTCAGGGGGGGGGGCGTCGCGGGCGCGGGGCGCACGGCGAACCAAGGGCACTTCTTGATGATGCGCTGAGGGGCAGCGACGGCGGGGGTGTTGGGGGGGGCGATAGCAGAAGGGGGGGGCGGACGAGACCGGGGGGAATAAAAAAGGGATCCGTGGGCCGGACCCCTTTTGCCTGAATTATTCAGGTGGCTGTAAGCTATTCGTCGAGTTCGGTGACCCAGGGGGAGGCGTCGGGATCGTCTTCATCCGCATCGTCATCGGTGTCGTCGCCATCGTCGTCCCAGTCCCCATCGTCATCGTCGTCGTCGAGCATCTGGAAGTCGAAGCCTTCCTCTTCGAGTTGGCGCATGAATTCTTGTTGTTCGGCGAGGTAGGCGGCGCGTTTACGTTCGGCGCTTTCGTTTGCGCTGCGAACCAGCGCGGCGATGTCGGCGAGGGGGAAGCGCAGGCGGGCGGAGAAGCCGTTGGGGGTGCGATAGGAGAAGGTGGCGAGGTTGCCCGGGCTGTCGGGGATGGCCTCGGCGTGGTCGGTGTCGGCGACGGAGTCGAACAGGGCGGTGTAGGCGCGCAGGGTTTCGAACATGGCGAAGAAACCCATCGAGATGCGGCCGGATTCGGGGCGGGGATAGGCCGCGGCCCAGGCGGCGATGTCGGAAATGGGTGTTGCGGTGCCGTCGAGGGCTCGATCGATGAGCTGTTCGGTGACGGCCGGTCCGCCCCCGATAGTGGAGATGGCGGCCTTGGGCAGCCAGGCTTGCTCGATGGGGATATCGAGGAAGAATCCGGCGCCGCCGATCCAGTCGGCTGCGTCGGTGAAGGTGATGCGGCAGGTGGTGCGGTCGATGGGAATGTCGCGGTATTCGCGCGGGGTGTCCTGTTGGATGGTGACCTCAAAGGGAAGGTCGGCCTTCAAGAGGTCATTGGGCACAGTTTTCGTGGCGAGTTCCGTCGAGCGGGTGTTGAGCTGGCGCATGGCGGCGGTGTCCTGGCAGGTGTACACTTGCACCAGGTTGACGGGTGTCTTGCGGGTGGGGGGCAGGAGCGCCATGGCGGCTTCGCTGATTCCCAGGGCCTGGGTTTCGCGAAGGATCTCGAGGTATTCGGCGCCGGCTTCGGCCATGGCTTCTTCGGCGATGATGGTCATGACGGCCTCATAGTAGCGCAGGTAGGCCGAGGTGAGCAGCTGGATGTCGCCCTGATGCATGGCGACGCTGAGGAGGGCGCCGGGCAAGTTGGCTACGGCGGATGTGGCGGAGGGCGATTCGAGGGTGGCGCACCAGCGCGCCAGAAGGCTGTCGGCAACTGGAACCGCGTGGGTGTGCAGGGCGAGGTTGTCGTTGGCAACGGTGAGGCCCTGGGCAAAGCTTTCCAGCTGGCGGGCAACAGCGATGTAGCCGCGGGCGTAGAGTTGGTTGAGCGCCTTGGCACGATCGCGATCGCTCTGCATGGCGTCAATGGTTTTCTCCATGTTTTCGACAAGACTCTCGCCGAGGATTTCCAGGATTTTGGCGGGATAAAGCTGGGCCGCCACGACGCCTTCGACGGGCAGGATGCCGGGCAGGCCGTCGACTTCCTCGGCCGCCAACTGGACGGTTCCACGCTGATTGGCCAGGATCAGGAGATGGTCGCGTTGGATGAAGTAGAGTTCGGTGCCGAGCGCGGTAAATGCGCCTTGGGGAGCATCCAGACGCAGAGGGGTTTCGTCGGGATCGCTTTGCACGGTCCAACCGGCTTCGATGAGTTGGGCGATGAAGTCGCTGCCGTCGTCGGGCACGGGCAGGAGAATGGCCATTTCATTTTCCTCTCCGTTTGTATTGAGCCAGAGCAAGCGGAAGGTGCCGTTGGGTTCGAGGCCCTTGCCTTCGGGGGCTTGGAGGAAGCCAAAGAGTGCTTCGCTGATGCTGTCCTGATCGAAGGGTTGCTGGATGGCTGTAGCGAATTCACTGGCGGTGTCGGCGAGGTTGTTGATGCCGCGGACTTCGACAATGCCCAGGACCGCAGCGGGGGTGGTGATGGGGAGCAGGAGGGTAAAGATCAGCAGGGTGGTGAGAAGGAGGGCGCGGGTGGTTGTTTTCATGGTTGGCCTCATGGTGTGTTTTTGGTTTTAGAATCAGGGTAGTGGGTCGGTTGTGCGATTGGAAGTGAAATTTTCGTTAGGGATGGGGGGGGCGGGGGTGATGAGTGGGGGGGAGCGGGGGAGGACGCTGTGAGACCGTGACGCCGTGAGACTGTTTTTTGGGGGACGAAGACCTCTGAGGATGTCCGTCTATCATATTTTTGTTTTTCAAGCCACCTGGGCAGACGTGTCGATGAGGGCGCAAAGGGGCGAGCCGCGTCGGGCGAGG
>LSQX01250644.1_pt1 | contig 20262 bp, 19 predicted proteins | sample 654561 | NCBI WGS metagenome assembly LSQX01 (sample SAMN04489861, study PRJNA283612) | anaerobic digester metagenome | isolation source: 4 biogas reactors fed with cattle manure at either 37C or 55C with and... | place: Denmark: Kongens Lyngby | collected 2014 | reverse complement strand
TGTATAAGAGACAGCATATAATCACCTCTACCGCGTACATTTAATAAAATTTACAACCTAATAATAACACTTTTTTGTATTATCTAGCAAAAAAGTTATAGATATAAACATATTAAATAATAAGCATTATTTATGGATTTTTTTGTAATAGTTGCATTAATTGAAGTATAATTAAGTGGATTTAAATCGAGGCAGAGTCCGAATGACTTTGCTGGATAAAAAGGAGAATTATATGACAGAATTATTGGCTCCAGCTGGAAATATGGAGGCCCTAAAGGCGGCAATCGCAAATGGATGCGATGCAATATATCTTGGAATGCAGAAGTTCGGAGCTCGCGCTTACTCTTCAAATTTTGATATAGATACAATTAAAGAAGCGGTAGACTATGCGCACCTAAGAGGTGTTAGAGTTTATGTAACAATGAATACGATAGTTTTTGAAGATGAGATGGCTGAGATGGAAGAACAGCTATGCCAGCTTAATGAGATAGGTATGGATGGCGTTATTGTTCAAGATCTTGCTGTCTTCAATTATATTGTTGAGCATTTCGTAGATATGGAAGCCCATTGTTCAACTCAAATGGGGCTAGATGATCTCGATGGGGCTCTGCTTTTTAAAGAGCTTGGAGCAAGAAGAGTTGTTCTGTCACGAGAACTTCCTGTTGAAAAGGTTAAGGCTATTAGAGACGAGGCAAGAATACCTGTTGAAATTTTTGTACACGGAGCGCTTTGCGTATCATATTCGGGAAATTGCTTGATGTCAGGATTGATTGGATATAGAAGCGGAAACCGTGGAAGGTGTGTTGGTTCTTGCCGTAAGAAGTATGAGCTAGTTGAACGAAATACTGGAGAATCGTTTGGAGGAGGTTATCTTCTTTCCACTAAGGATTTAAATACTCTAGATAGAATCGAGGACCTCAAGGAAATAGACTCTCTTAAGATTGAAGGCCGTATGAAGGAGCCAGCTTATGTTGCGAATGTTGTCTCAAAATACAGGGCGGCACTTGACGGTCAATCGCAGGCAACCGATTATGACGATCTTCGCAAGACTTTCAACCGCACCTTTACAAAGGGATATCTTTTCCATGAGGATGTAAGAGATATTTCGAATATTCAAAAACCGAATAATTATGGCTTTGAAATTGGCTCTATTTCAGCTGTTCATAACGGAATTTATGAGATTGAGTTGAATGAGGGACATGTTCTGAATCAGAATGACATTATCAGAATCGACCATAATAACGAGGACGTAAATTGCTCAGTGGTCAAGCTGTATGACAGGGGCGGAAATCTTATCAAGAAGTCAAAAGATTATTGCTATATAAAGCTGAAAGAGCAGCTATCTGTTGGAGATATAGTATATAAAACCAAGGATTATTATTTCTACAAGGATTTGGATGATAAGCTTGAAGGTGAGTTCCAGCGCTTTAAGTTGAACTTGAAGGTCTATGCTTATCCTGGCTCAAAGCTTGTAATTGATGCAGAAGGGCTAGGTCAGCAATTCCTCTACGAGAGTGAGGATGTGCTTGAGCAAAGCAAGACCTCTTCAGCAACAAAGGAACAAATTGTGAAGCACCTTTCGAAGCTAAATGATACAGTCTTTGTGCTTGGCGAAGTTGAGTTTGAAGAGTATGGTGCGTTTATTCCTGCAAAATTATTAAACAATGCTAGAAGGGAAATCGTACAAAAGCTATATGAAGCGAAACTAGCTAGCAAGAAGAGAGCAACTAAGGATGCGGAATCGAGAAGTCCGATAGTTTTCGAGAAGAAAGCTCCATACATTACGGCTTCCGTTCAAACTGAAGAGCAATACAATATATGCAAGAGACTTGGAATAGAAGATGTCTATTATGACAATATTATTCGAAGAAATCAGAATGAGTATGAAGATAAAGAAGGCGAGCTTCTTATCGGTGGTTATGGTGGAATCCATCACTACAATAAGACAAACTCATTTGTAACAGATTACTCACTCAATGTTGTAAATGCGGAAAGCTGTTATGAACTATATAAACTTGGCGCAAAACGAGTAACTCTATCGTACGAACTTAATAAGAAGCAAATTGGTGATTTGGTAGAGTCATATTACGATGAGAATGGGGGTTATCCTGCTCTTGAAATGATAGTCTATGGTCGTGCACCTCTAATGTTTACTAAATATTGCCCACTCAAGAAAATGAATCTATGTGGAAGGTGTAAGACGGGGAATTACGAATTAAGAGATGAGTATGGAGAGTTCCCAATTATTTCTCACGAAGATTGCACAACAACAATTCTCAATGGAAAGATTCTAAATCTGCTTGACGAGATGCCTGACATGAAGAATATAGAAGCATTTAGATTGAACTTTACAATAGAGTCTGCCAAAGAGACGGGAACTATCGTATCGGCAGCAATTGATAAGATTAATGGTAGAGAGAATAAGTCGCTTTTTAATGCCGCTACAGATACAAGAGGACATTATAATAGGGAAATCATGTAAGATAAAGATTGTGTTTTATTTAACCCATAAATATTCAAATTATTTGTGCTATAATAACAAAGTGCCTATTTGGCATGAAATGGATAAGGTTGGTTAAAACCCATAATAAATAATTGGAGGATCTGAAATGAGTGAGATTAGAGCGTTGAAGCCCGAAAATGTATTTGGATATTTTGATGATATTTGTGCAATTCCGCATGGTTCAGGAAACATGGTAGGCATAAGTAGTTACCTACTAAAGTTTGCGGAGGAACACAATCTAGAGCACCGTACTGACGAAGCTAGAAATGTAATTATGGTTAAAGGTGCAACTTTAGGATATGAGGACGAACCGGCAGTAATACTTCAAGCACATATTGATATGGTTTGCACAAAGACCGAGGATTGCACAATTGATATGTCTTGTGAAGCGATAAAGCCATATATAGATGGCGCTTACGTTAAGGCAGAGGGCACAACACTTGGAGCAGATAATGGAATTGGAGCAGCAATGATTCTTGCAATTCTAGAAGATACCGAGCTCAAGCATCCAAGAATTGAAGCACTCTTTACAGCAGATGAAGAGACAAGTATGAATGGAGCTAAGACAGTTGATATGTCACAGTTCCAAGGAAAAAGACTTCTCAATCTTGACTCAGAGATTGAAGGAGAATTTACAATCAGTTCATCCGGTGGGGCGACTATCGACATGGAGCTTCCAATTACAAGAGAAGCTGGAAATGGTGATTACTTCAAGATTTCAGTAACAGGAGTAAGCGGAGGACATAGCGGAGCAGAGATTCATCGTGATCTTGCTAATGCAAATATCTTGCTTGGCCGTGCTCTTAAGTTCATGAAAGAAGAGACTAATATTAAGCTAGTAACTGTTCATGGCGGAAAGGCTCATAATGTTGTAAGTAATTTTGCAGAGGCAGTTGTTCTATCTGACATGTGCCTTGATGACCTTGATGCGAAGCTTTCTGAATTTGAGGCAGTTCTGAGGAATGAATATGTTGACACAGACCCAAATGTAACACTTAACTGTTTTGAAGAGAAGAAGTGCGATTTAATGCCTCTGTCAGAGGAATCGGAGAACAAGGTAATTGTGGCAATGTACACAGCACTTCATGGAGTGCAACATATGAGTTTTGCAATTGAAGATCTTGTTGAGACATCACTTAACTATGCTCTTGTTGATGTAACAGAAGAGAAGTACACAGCAACAGTTTCAGTTAGAAGCTCGGTAAAGAGCAGACTTGAATATGTTGTTGATAAAGTAATTACACTTGCTAAGGTTCTTGGAATCTCAAGTAATGCATACAACTTCTACCCTGAGTGGCCGCTCGTTAAGGATTCCGCTTTGAGAGAGAAGTGTGTAGAAGTGTATAACAAGGTATTTGGTAAATTGCCAAAGGTAGTTGCACTTCATGCAGGACTAGAGTGCGGTATTCTTTCTGAGAAAATGCTGGGTCTTGATGCAATTGCGATTGGACCAAATCTGTATGGAGTTCATACATCTGATGAGAGTATGGAAATTGAATCAACTGCAAGAGTTTATCGCTATGTATGCGAAGTTCTTGAGGAGAAGGAAAATAACTAATGAACGACGAGAAAATGGTTAGTGCGATTCTGGATATTGGTGAGTCGATGCTTGAAAGCGGTGCAGAGGTTGCGAGAGTTGAGGATAGTGTCGAGCGCATGTGCACAGCTTATGGATATACGAAGACTAGTATCTCGATTGTATCGGCTAACATTTTTATAACTACAGAAACGCCTGAAGGCAATGTTGAATCACAGATGAGAACAACTAAAGCTGTAGACATCAATTTCGAGAAGCTGGATCAATTAAATAATCTTTCTAGAGCTGTATGCGCGGATGTACCTGAAATAGAGGATCTACAAGCGCAGTTTAAAGAGGTTGAAGCTAGACGAGAACCTCCGCTTTGGCTTGAGTACCTTGGAGCATGGCTGATAGGCGCAAGCTTTGCAGTCTTCTTTGGAGGCACATATTATGATGGACTAGCATCAGCTGTTCTTTGTCTAGTAATTTTTACATTGACCAGATTCCTGTCAAAATTTGAGCAGAACCCCTTGGCATCTGTGTTTTTTACATCGGTAATATCAGGATTTATAGCGCTTGCGATGGTTAGGCTTGGATTTGGAGATAACTCTGATAAAATTATTATCGGCGGCATAATGCTCCTGATACCCGGAGTGCATATGACAAACTCGATAAGAGACTTGTTGTCGGGAGATGTTATCAGTGGGTTTTTCCGAATGGTAAACGCACTTCTTATTGCAGCGGCAATTGCTTGCGGCTTTGCTATCCCAATTATTCTAACGGGAGGTGGAGCGATATGACAGAAGCATTACAAAGCAGTATAATTCAGGTCATTGCGGCCGGAATAGGCTCAATAGGATTTGGGATTTTCTTTAAAACAAAGGTTAAGCAGATTCCTTGGGCATGGCTCGGAGGAACATTAACTTGGATTATCTATCTTGTTGTCGAACATTATGTAGGAGGTATTTTTATCCCAAATTTCCTAGCGTCGATTTTTGCAGGAGTCTTTGCTGAAAGAATGGCAGTGGTAAATAAGGCTCCGGCTACGATTTTCCTTATCGCAGCTGCAATTCCACTTATTCCGGGAGGCCCACTTTACTACACAATGGCGGGGCTCGTAACAGCTAATGATAGCTTGGCAAATTCCAGCGGAAACATTGCGATTACAGTTGCACTTGCAATATCGCTTGGCTTCATGGTGGCAGCAATTGTTCATAGATATATTAGGTTGATAAAAGCATACTATGTAAGAAAATAGAATAATACGCTAGTAAATTATTTTGCGATAATTGATGTATCGCATCTGATTGAAATTGAAAGCGTAAAAGTCGAGAAGAAGTACAAGAAGACGATGCAAAATACTTGCGTCGCCTTCTTTTTTTAAATAATTAAGATTTGTTAAGATTTGTTGTAAGTAAATATTAAGATTTTCAAATTAAAATATTAATAACTTGAGAAAAAATGATTTTGGGAGAACAAACGATGACTAACACTAAAATACTAATAGTTGAAGACGATGCTGATATTCGTGAAGGCACCCGTATTCTCTTAGAAAGTGAGGGGTACAAAGTTGCAGAGGCGGATAACGGAAGAACTTGTCTTGACATGCTTGATGATTCTTTCCATCTAGTAATTCTTGATGTGATGATGCCGGGGATGACCGGATTGAAGACCTGCGAAGAGATAAGAAAGCGGTCATTTGTGCCAGTTCTTTTTCTTACGGCAAAGTCAACGGAGTCAGATAAGCTAATTGGATTAATGGCAGGCGGAGACGATTATTTGGTAAAACCGTTTTCGTATGCAGAACTTCTCGGCCGGGTTAAGGCGCTGCTAAGACGTTATCAAGTATATAACTGTACAACTGATGATACGCAACAGGTGCATAATTCGGTTATTAAAATTGGAAACATCACTATAGATGAGAACTTCAATGAAGTTACAGTCGATGGGAAAGAGGTTGATCTTACAGACCTCGAGTACCGGATTCTGTTGCTGCTCATGAAGCACCCTAACAAAGTTTTTTCTGCACAGAACCTTTACGAAAGTGTGTGGCAGGAAGAATATCTATATAGTTCTAACAGTACAGTTATGGTACACATTAGAAAGATTAGAGCAAAGGTTGAAGCAAAACCTGAATCACCTGTTCATATAAAGACAGTATGGGGGAAAGGATATCGCTTTGAATAAGAGAAGATGCGGATTAAAAACTCAATCTATAGTTGCCTTGATGAGCTCAATTGCTGTAGCGGTAGTATTCTTTTTTGCAACTGATTATACAGTCTATTCACTATTAACATCATATTTAGAGAAGAGCAATTACAATACTGAGAAGTCAACTGAATATTTGGAGTCCTTCGAGTCATATATCAAAGAAAACAATATTGCAGCTACTGACAGTAAGGCGATTAAATCGTGGCGTGATTCTAATAGAAAGGTCACTACGATACTCTACATTACCAGAAATGATGAAACGCTTTATGACTCGCTTCTTACATCGAGTTCGGAAAGCGTTAGTCTTCTTAACGTAGAATCAGATAATGAAGATAACGGAGAGTATGAGTATTCCGGAAATGGTTATAGCGACAATAGTTGGTTCTTTAAGCGGGAGATAAATTTTGCTGATGGAGCGGCTACTGTTTCTCTGTATGGATATTTTGACCAGATGATTTACAACATCGCTTTCGTTATTGAGATTATTCTCTCGGTAATTGTCTTGTGCACTTTCTTTATATATTTGCTTCGTAAGAAGATTAATTACATATTGCAACTCGAGGAGCAAGTCAAGGTTCTGGAGACTGGCGGACTAGACCTTCCTATTACTAAGAAAGGTAATGACGAGCTAACCTCGCTTGCTGACAGCTTGGACCAGATGAGAATAGCTTTGTCGGAGAACATGGATATAGAGGCAGAGGCAGTTAAGAATAATTATGACCTTGTTGTTGCTATATCCCACGATTTAAGAACTCCACTTACATCGCTGGCCTTGTATCTTGATTTAATTCTCGCTGGAAAGTGCAAGAGTGAAGATGAACTGATTTCATATGTGAAGAAGAGCAGGGGAAAGACTACGCAGATTAAACAAATGACGGATCAACTTTTTGAGAGATTTTATTTAGAGAAAGAAGAGACTAGGGCTATCGAGAAACCGGATTCGACGAAAGAAATTTTCGATGACCTTCTCTCAAATATGGTTAGCTACATCAGCGAGAATGGCTTCGAAGTTCAAACCGATATTATGTGGCCAGTCGAGAAAACATCGGTATCTATGGACTATGTGGCAAGAATAATTGATAATATCAGTTCAAATATTTTGAAATATGCTGACCCAAGTTACCCAGTGTGTCTAGAGGTAGGCAGATACAAAGATAAGGCTGAAATTCAGTTTTCAAATCACATTAAAATGCTAGAAATGAAGCCTGATAGCACTAAAGTCGAAATAAAGAATATCCGCATCATGATGGATAAAATGGGCGGAGAATGCAAAATATACAAGAATGAAGACGAATATATAATTCAGTTATTCTTTAAGCTTGATTATACAAAATACAATATTTCAAATCTGATTGCAGAGGAGGTAAAGAAGCTATGACAATAAATGTTTTGGATTTTTTGGAAAAAAGTGCAGAGGTATTCCCAGAGAAAACAGCAGTTATCGTGGAAGACAAGTCTATTACTTATCAAGAATTGATGGAAGCGAGCAAGATCGTCGGTTCTGAGTTGTCCTCGATGACAAATCCTGGAAGTCCAGTCGGAATATATATGGAGAAAGGTATAGATGCATTGTGCTCTATGTTCGGTGCAGCTTATGCCGGCGGTTTCTATACGGTGCTCAATACAGAGCTTCCAGGGCATAGGCTAGAACAGATTCAATCAGTGCTAAATGCCAAGGTGATAATAACTTCTTCTGACTTGGTAGATGATGCAAAAGAAATATTTGGTGATGTGGTTATTTGCTCAATTGAGGAGATTAGAAAAGGTTCAATTAATGGAGATAGACTTTGCGCCATTCGTGAAAGAGTCATCGATACCGATCCGCTTTATATTAATTTCACATCAGGCTCAACCGGCGTACCAAAGGGCATAGCGGTATGTCATAGAAGCGTTATCGACTTTATAAACTGTTTTACGGACATTTTCTCAATCAATGAAGAAGACATTATTGCTAATCAAGCGCCTTTTGACTTTGATGTGTCGGTTAAAGATATATATTCGGCAATAAAGGTAGGTGCAACGCTTGTGATAGTACCTAGAGTGCTATTCTCAGAACCAGTTAAGCTAATCGACTACTTGTGCGATAACAAGGTTACAACGATGACTTGGGCGGTTTCGGCATTGTGCTTAATTAGCACTTTTCATGGACTTGAATATAGAACTCCAACCACTGTTAACAAAATTCTATTTAGCGGTGAAGTAATGCCTTATAAGCATCTTAATGAATGGATGAAGCATCTTCCAGATGCAACATTCGTTAATCTTTACGGACCGACTGAAATTACATGTAATTGCACATACCACATTTTGGAGAGCAATAGAGATTATTCACAAGGACTTCCAATAGGAAAGCCTTTCCCAAATGAAGATGTATTCCTTCTTGACGAGGACGATAGGAAGATTACGAAGGAGGGAGTAACTGGAAGGATTATGGTTAGAGGAACTGCTCTAGCTCTGGGATACTATCATTTGCCAGAGAAAAACAGCACTCAATTTATTCAGAATCCTTTAAATAAAGCTTATCCGGAGGTTGTATATAATACGGGAGACCTTGGGGTATACAACGAGGACGGAGAGTTGCAATTCTGCGGCAGAGTAGATAACCAGATTAAGTATCTTGGCCATAGAATTGAGCTAGAGGAGATAGAACGCGGAATGGCAGCTATTGAGGGCGTTGAGCGATGCATATGTTACTTTGATGAGAAGAAATCGAGATTGAAGGGCTTCTATGTTGGCGAAATAGAGAAGACGGATTTGCATGCTACGATGCGCGATGTTATGCCCGCTTATATGATTCCGGGTTATATACGCAAGATTGAAACAATGCCTTTGACAAAGAATGGCAAGATTGACAGAAAACAAATTGCGGAGATGAATAAAGGATAGGATTATGAATCAGAAATTAGCCAGTTTAATTCAGGAACAACAAAATGCATTTTACCTCTTTGACACCATCAAATTGAAGAAGAGAATCAAATATCTTCAAGCGAGGCTTCCTGAAGAAATATCATTATGTTATGCAGTCAAGGCAAACCCATTTATTACTAAAGAGATTGGAGATGAACTTGAGCGCTTTGAGATATGTTCACCGGGAGAAGCTGAAATATGCAAGTCGCTAGGTATCCCTAACAACAAAATGGTGATATCAGGTATATATAAGACGCCATCTGCAATTGAGGAACTAGTTGCTGATGAGAGTTTCGATGGGATTTTTACAGCTGAATCAATAAGTCAATATCTGCTTTTGTGCAAACTGGCAGACACATATAAGATACAGTTAAAGGTGCTCTTGAGACTAACTAATGACAGTCAATTTGGAATGAACGAAGAAGATATAGAGAAGATGATTAGCGGGAGGAGCTTTCGCCCAAGAATAGAACATATTGGAATACAATTTTTCTCTGGGACGCAGAAGACCTCTTTATCCAAATATAGACGAGAGCTTAAGCATCTAGATGAGTTCCTTGTAAGGCTGAAAGAATCCTACGACTATGAAGCTGAAGAATTAGAATATGGACCAGGCTTTCCAGCTGCATACTTCGTAACGGATGAGATCGATGAGGAAGAACTATTAAGTTACTTCTCTGAATTGATAAGCAATATGGCGTCCAAACCAAAGATTGTTTTGGAACTTGGTCGTAGTATTGCAGCATCGTGTGGTCAATATTATACAAGAATTGTAGATATGAAGAAAAATAAGGGTCAGAACTATGCACTGATTGACGGAGGAATGAACCATATTGTGTATTTTGGTCAGCATATGGCTATGAAGCATCCATACTTGTCGGTTGTAGACAAAGAGGATTCGCCGAAAGAAGAAACTTGGACAATATGCGGGTCATTATGTTCAATGAATGACATTGTTGCAAAGCAGATATACTTACCACGAATCCAGATAGGAGATACTATTTGCTTTGAGAATACAGGCGCATATTGTATGACAGAGGGAATATCACTCTTCCTAAGTAGGGATATCCCGTCAGTATACATATTGCAGGAAGATGGTAATTTGCTTTGTGCTCGCAGGAGCTTTGAAACAATGCAATTAAATACACCTATATACGAAAGGAAGTTTTAAAAATGGAAAAATTAATCGAAATACTTGAAGATATCCAACCAGATATTGATTATGGAACATGTAATGACCTAATTGATGGCCGTCACCTCGATTCGCTTTCAATAATATCTCTGATTGCTGAATTAGAGGACGAATACGACATTTCTATTCCTGCTGTAGACATAATCCCAGACAACTTTAATTCTGCTACGGCAATGATGGATATGATTAAACGTTTACAAGAGGAATACTAAACATGCTTTTATCGTCACTTCCCCTTGAAGGAGCTAGCACATCATTGACCTCTTTCTTCTCTTTAGCATATACCGTAGGCTTTTTACCGCTTTGTATTGTGGTTTATTCGTTGATACCTCAAAGGTTCAAGAAATACTACATGCTGGCGGCAGGCTACGGCTTTTTCTGGCTGATTAGCGGCAAACTAATTGTATATTTGATGCTTTCAACTCTGTCAATGTACGGCTTTGGCTTGTGGCTTAATCATATGCAAGAACATATGAGAGGCGTTTTGGCTAATACAGATAAAGAAGAAAGAAAGGCAGTCAAGAGAAAACATGTATCGTACCAAAGGGCGGTCGTTTTCCTTGCTGTTTTATTACATATTGGCTTACTTCTGACACTGAAATATTCTAGCTTTTTTGCTACCAATATAAATACACTATTTGCTTATTTAGGAGTATCTATTCAACTAGCTATTCCTAAGTTCCTTATGCCTATAGGTATTTCATTCTTTACATTGCAAGCATTGTCATACATTTTTGATGTTCATCGTGGCGTAACTAAGGCGGATAAAAATATTGGCCGTGTGGCTCTTTTTATTGCCTTTTTCCCGCAAATCGTTGAAGGCCCAATTTGTCGTTACAATCAAACTGCTGAACAGTTGTGGAATATAGGACCTATTCAATATATGAATTTGTGCTTTGGACTTCAAAGAATCCTCTTTGGAATGATGAAGAAAATTGTTATTGCAGATAGGCTGAGCCCGTTTGTAGATAAGATTTTTGCACACTACACAGAATATGATGGTGGCGTAATTGCGATTGCTGCTGTGTTCTATACGATACAGCTGTATATGGATTTCTCTGGTTCAATGGATGCGGTAATAGGAACCGCTCAGATTTTCGGTGTAAAAATGCCGGAGAATTTCCAGAGACCGTTTTTCTCAAAGACCATATCTGAGTTCTGGAAGAGATGGCACATTACATTGGGTACATGGTTTAAAGACTATATTTTCTATCCAGTTACAACCGCAAAGCCTATGAAGAATCTGACTTCATCAGCTCGTAAGAAAATTGGAAACCATTATGGACCGCTCCTTGCGGGAAGCGTGGCGCTGTTCTGCGTATGGATATGTAATGGACTGTGGCATGGCTCAGCTTGGAATTATATTTTCTTCGGTATGTACCATTTTGCATTTATTTTAGGTGGCAACATAATAGGGCCTCTGGTGAAATGGACGAACAAGAAGCTCAAAATTAATTCTGAAGCGTTCTGGTATAGAGCGCTTCAGATGGTGAGAACTACGATTATATTAATAATTGGTGAGCTCTTCTTTCGCGCAGCTGGTTTTCGGACAGGGTTTCACATGTTCGAGAAGATGATTACGCAGTTCTCGTTCGCATCTATTAATGATGAGCTTTTGATAAGACTAGGAATCGATCGTATGGATGTTAGGATTGTCGCTATTACACTAATCATTGTATTTGCAATTAGTGTAATCAATGAGAAGGGGATTTCAGTTAGAGAAGTTCTAGCAAGGCAGAGAATTTGGGTGAGATGGACAGTTCTTTATGCTTTGATATTGTTTATTGTTATTTTTGGTGCTTACGGATTTGGGTATACACCTGTTGACCCATTATATGCACAGTTTTAGGAGGTAGAATATGCGTTGCTTTGCTAAGCAAACGTTACGAAGCGTAGTGTTTATAATAGGGCTAATTATTCTTTTACTTATATGTTCACATATATTATCACCAAAGAATAATAGCAAGAAGGACGGAATGCAAGACTCGTCCGCAAATGGAATATTAAGCGAGCCTAGTAAGTCGATTGATGTGCTTATGTTAGGAGATAGTGAGAGTTATTGTTCCATGATTCCTTTAAGAATATGGGAGGAACAGGGAATAACATCATATTGCTGCGCAACTCCAGCACAGAAGCTGGTTTATTCAGAAGAATTTCTATATAAGACATTCAAGAATCAGTCTCCGAAGGTTGTCATATTGGAGACAAATGCTATTTTCAGGAAGTTCTCAGTAGGAGATATGATTGTGCAGAAGGCAGATGTAACAGTTCCCATATTTCGACATCACGATCGTTGGAAGTCGATTAAAGGTCGTGATTTTGGGTTAGCTACTAAATACACATATATTGACAACGCTAAAGGGTACAAGTTTACATCAACAATAAATCCAGCTGATGCAAGGGGATACATGGCGAAATCAGATAAGTTCGAGCCTATTATGTCCAAAAACCAATCATATGTTGAGAATATAAGGGACTACTGTAATGAGAAAGGCGCTAGGCTTATTCTTGTAAGCACCCCAAGTACAGTTAACTGGAATATGGCGCGTCATAACAGTATACAGAGACTGTCCGAAAAATTGGGATTAGAGTATATTGATATGAATTTAATGAAGGACGAAATCCCGATTGATTGGCAGAATGATACGGGTGATAAGGGTGACCATATGAACTACTTTGGTGCACAGAAAGTTACAAGCTATCTTGGAAAGCATCTAGCAGGAATGGGGATCTTTGTAAATCATAAGTCTGACCAACATTACAAACAGTGGGATAAGCACTTAGAGAGCTTTAATGAAAATATTGATAAATCATTACTAACATAAGGCGCAGGTGCATTACAGGTTAATTATAGTTGAAGGGGGATGGAGACATTTAAAAGGTTAATTGCAATTGCTATTATTATTGTGCTCTTTCTTGTCAACCTAGACACAGAGCATCAAATGAGAAAAGAATATATGCCGCAAAATAAAAAGACTTCAAACAGCAAAGAGATTGTATGTTGGGGAGATAGCATGACCTTTGGGTTTGGTTCATCCGAAGGAGAAATATCGGTCGACGGAAAAGACATTGATATTAGTTATTTATCCTATCCAGACAATCTGGAGATTTTGACTGGAATAAAAACCTTTAATTTTGGAATTGTTGGAGCAACTTCGGAAGAAATTGCAATAATGCAAGGAGGTGTCCCAGTAAAAAGCAGTTATCTTACTCTTGAGAATATTGACTACGGCATTATGAACTTTGCAAAAAAGCATACTGGCGATATCCTGATCCTGGAGATGGGCAGTAACGGCGGCTGGGAAGATTACGATGAACTGATTGCGCAATATCGAGCGATGATTGAATATGCTCATTGTAAGAAATATATCATTATCGGTGATACCGATGATCCATTATATTCTTTTGATGAATACGTTGTTCGACAAGCCAAGGAATATGAAGATGATATGGTTGGCTTAAATGAGACAAAATGGGAGAAAGCTCTTAGAGAAGAATTTGGAGAGCACTATATTAATATGAGAGTTTTCTTAATCCAGAATGGCTTGAGTATTACTGGGTTAGAAGCTTCTGAAGAAGATGATGAAGACGCTCTAAAAGGGAATATATCTCAGCAGTTGCGTTCTGACTGGACACATTTTAATGCCTATGGTTACTATGCTCAGGCTACTGGTGTATATCAGAAGGGACAAGAACTCGGATATTGGAGTTAGGCAAGAACCCTGAGATAGAAAGTTTTAAATTTAAATCTGGCTGTAAGCGATAACAATTCGCTTTCAGCCAGATTATTTTTGATTTGTTTTGTTCTCTTGTCTTCCGCTCTCCTATAGTGTTGCAATCCAGCTCTCAAGGCTATTTGCGCCTTGAACTCTAATTCTGTCAAGAGCTCGATAGTCCTCTCCGACCTCAACTCTTCCGTATACAGTAGAGAATGCACACTCAATACCGCATTCAGCAACTGCTGCCTTTCCGTCTTCTGTTATATCGCCATAAGGGAAAGCAAATGCGTGATTAGCGCCTGTAAAATCCGCCGCCTTCTTTAAATCAGATACAATATCAGCTTTTGACATTGCACTAATTACTCCACCATGGCCGACATTGCCGCCTGGTCTATGCATGTCATATGAGTGAGATTCAAACGCACAATACGATGAAGCATATTGTGTAACCTTTTCAGGCCCACCTTGCACACCGATTAAGAAAGATGTGGCAAGAATCTTGTATTCATTTAGAATTGGAAGCCCATAGGATAGGAAATATTGCGCGCCATCATCAAATGTCAGGATAACGCTTTTCTCAGGAAGAGAAATTTTACCATCTATATATGCTCTTAATTCCGTAAAGCTTGGGAAATAGTAGTCGTTTTTCTGAAGGTAATCTAGCTGAGCTTTCAAGTCTGTATCTAGAATATAGTTGCCATTAACGCTTGCCGGCTTATCGTCAGCAGTATATACATAGTGATACATCAAGACGGAAATACCGTCAGAATCTGAAGCAAAGTCTTTCTCGGCAATTACATTAACAGTTCGCTTAATTGTCTTAGTCAGGTTTCCTACCTTGAAAGTATACTTGATCTCGTAGGAGCCTTCTTTGGATGTGTCAACCTCACCGGAAGTTTTATATTCAGTGATAGGACCAGAAGTCTTATCAATCCCGTAAGCACCAGACTCTATATAAGGATCTCCAATTTTTACTCTAGTTTGTTCATCACCATATAGCCCAAGTACCAGATTAGCAGGATCTACCACATGAACCACTCTTGTTACTTTCTGGTCACCTTTGGTATATGTTAATGTATAATCACCTGGGACATCTACATCAACCTTGCCAGAGACCTTGCTTTGCATATTTGTGCCAGGGTCCTTAAACTCTTCGCCCACATTAATTGACATTTCCGCGTCGCCCTTTAATGCTAGATCTCTTGTAAGCAATATCGCTGAGACAACGATAACATTGATTGCTATAAGTGAAACCACAATGGTTAGAATGGTTTTCTTTCGTGGTTTGCCTTTTTTGAACTTGTTTTTTGCTGGTTTTAAATCCTGCATGCTAGTGGGTTGTGTATTCTTGGCATCAGGCGTACTTGGGGCTTTGTCGTGAGAAGGTATTTCAGTTACTTCCTTTTCGCTTAGCTTTTCTCGCTCGTGTCTCTCCACTCTGCTCATTTCCTAGAGTCCTCCTACAAATCTACGCAGTTTCTTACATAAAACGAATGCAATTAGAATCTTAGTAATATCAGGTACGATATATGGTATTACACATAAAGAAAGGGCTGCCCATAGGCCGATTGGTCCAGCAGACCTTGAATATACATACATGAACCAGGCGGTTCCAAAAATATAACATATAATTAGTCCAACGAACATAGAGAAGACAAGAACTTTATAGCTCCTGCCACAAACCTTTTCAATAATCCACATAGAAAGTGCGGAGCAAAGAAAACCAATGATGTAGCCACCAGTAGGACCCATCATATAACCGAGGCCTCCAGCAAAACTAGCAAAGACTGGTAAGCCCACCGCTCCTAGTAGCAAGTAACACAGAATTGAAACGGTGCCTCGTTTGCCGCCAAGCAGGCCTATTGCAAGGAAAACTCCAAGGGTTTGCAATGTGAAAGGTACTGTTGCCGGAATTGAAATCCATGAACATATTGCCATTAATGCAGCAAAAAGTGCTACTAATGCGATGTCATAAACACGGTCACGGCTCTTGTTTGGTGGAGCCTTTGGAATATTTAAGTTATTTGAATTGTTCATCGTTGTAACCCTTTAATAGCTCTATCCATCTTACGCTCAGCATCTTTCTTTGCAATTACCTCACGCTTATCGTAGTTCTTCTTACCTTTAGCTAGACCAATTTCTAGCTTGCATAATCCAGCTTCATTAAGATATACAGTAAGCGGTACGAGGGTCAAACCAGAGGTCTTAAGCGTGCCAATCAGTTTATTAATCTCGCGTTTGTGCATAAGCAGCTTGCGTTCTCTCAAAGGCTCCACATTAAATCGATTGCCTTGTTCATACGGTGAGATGTGCATTCCAATAATCATAAGCTCTCCGCTGCGATCAATCTTGCAAAAACTCTCTTTAATGCTAACGCGACCTGCTCGTATAGATTTAATCTCAGTACCGGTCAGAACGATACCAACTTCATACGATTGCTCGATGAAGAAGTCATGCCTTGCCTTCTTGTTATTTGCTATTATTCGTTTAGATCTTTTGCCCATTATAATTTACCAATTTTGTCGAAAGGGAAGAGACGAAGAACTGCCTTGCCCTTGATACTATCAATTGAGACACAGCCAACTTCCTCAGAACGGCTGTCGACGCTTACAACTCTGTTATCACCTAGACAATAGTATTCATCATCTGGCACTACAAAATCTTGGACAGAGCCTGTCGTAATTCCATCCCTTAAATAGTCTTCATTATATGCCTCTCCATTAATATATAGCTGGTCATCAGCGATTGTGATTGTATCGCCCGGTAGACCAATGACTCTCTTGATTAGAAGCTTAGTGCGTCCAGCGTCATCTACTAGATTAGACTCAAAAATAATGATGTCGCCTCGTTCAGGTGTTTTATGCGCATACGCTCTTTTGTACATGATAAGATAGTCATTAGGTTGTAAAGTGTCTTGCATAGAAGTTTGCTTTACAATTGTTGGCTTTATGAAGAAAAGAATAGCGCTTGCGATAACAACCGCAATTACAATGTCAATTAGTAGATTTTTTAAGAAACTTTTCAAAATTATTTCTCCTTGCTCAAAATTTATGTTTAGATTAAATGGTTTTCTTAATTGCGCGAATTACTCTGTCAAATTCATCTGGAAGTGGTGCAGAGAAAGTCTTGCTTTCGAGGTACTTGAGACCCGGAACAGCCTCATCAATGCGAAGCTTAGTAGCGTGAAGAAGCTGAGTCGTAAGACCGAACACCTTCTTGCCTCCGTATTTAACATCTCCAATAAGCGGGTGGCCTATGCTTGCAAGATGCGCTCTAATCTGGTGAGAACGCCCGGTTACAAGCTCAACTTCAATTAGTGTATAGTCGCCATAAGAACAAATAGGATTCACGATTGTGATTATTTGCTTGCTTTCAGGCACAGGTTTGTCAAGAATGCGAACCTTATTACTGCGATTGTCCTTTAATAGATAACCATCAAGATATAGCTCTTTATCAATAACTCCATGAACGATTGTCGAATAGAACTTGCTTAGATGGTCTTCTCTAATCATACTTCCAAGACCCTTAAGAGCCTCACTTGTCTTGCCACAGATTACTAGACCCGTTGTATTTCTATCTAGTCTATTCGCAGGAGCAGGGGAGAACACCTTTTCCTCTCTAGGATTAAATGACCCGCTTTCAATCAGATAGTCTTTAACCTGATTTGCAAGATGGTTCTTCTTCTCCGTACTGTCTCCATGCGAAAGAAGCCCATAAGGCTTGTCTACTACAAGGATATTCTTATCCTCATAGATTATTTTGAAGTTACGACGAGCCTTGCGATTGCTATTCGAACGACTTTTGCCACTTAGGGATTTGCGAAGAGAAGCAATCATTTCATCGGATAAATATAAATCAATGATATCGCCTTCGACAAGCATATATTCTTCTTTCTGTCTGCGCCCGTTGATCTTTATATCTTTCCTTATAATCTTATATATGGAACTAAGTGATGCATCCGGTAAGTACTTCCTAAGGAATCTGTCGAGTCTTCTTTCAGCATCATTTGCTGTAATTGTTATTTGTTGCATTTCTACCTCCTTGTAGACCACACATATTATAACATAATATTCAACCAACAAGCGACTAAAAGCGACTATTAAGTAAGTTTTCGGTTTGCAAATGCTATGTGGCAGGTGTATACTAAAATAAGTTTAGGATATTTTTGAAAGGAAAGTTATGAATAAAATAAAAGATTTTTTCCACAATAGCAACGACATTATTCTTGCCTTGGTTATCATTATGCTTGCAGTGGGGGTAATTTTCTGGAGGCTTACAGTAATCCTAGATTATCCAAAGTCCCAAGCAGCTACAAGTGTTATTCAAGATGACACTGAATCATCAAAATAGATTGATAATTAAAGGAGAATTGTAATGATTGACAATTATAACTTGACTATGCTTGCAGATTTCTACGAATTGACAATGGCAAATGGTTATTACCATTCAGATGTAAGAGACTGTGAAGCCTGCTTTGACATGTTCTTTAGAAAGGTGCCAGATGGCGGTGGATTCGCAATTATGGCAGGAGTTGAGCAGTTAGTCAAATACTTGGACAACTTACATTTTACTGCAGAGGATATAGAATATCTTCGTAGCAAAGAGCAGTTTAGTGAAGAATTCTTAGCGTATTTAAAAGAGTTTGATTTTAAGTGCGATGTATGGGCAGTTGAAGAAGGAACTCCGATTTTCCCATATGAACCAATTGTGACTGTAAGAGGACCACTGATTCAAGCGCAATTCGTTGAGACAATGATTCTACTTACAATCAACCATCAGAGTCTCATTGCTACTAAGGCAAATCGAATTGTTCGAGCAGCTCAGGGCAGACCAATCATGGAATTTGGAACAAGAAGAGCACATGGAACATCAGCTGCAATCTTTGGAGCTAGAGCATCGTATATTGGCGGTTGTGTTGGTACAGCTTGTGCAATCGCAGATAGAGATTTTACTGTAAATGCACTTGGAACAATGGCTCATAGCTGGGTTCAGACTTATGACGATGAATATGAAGCATTCAAGGAATATACAAGAATATATCCAGACAATGCAGTTCTTCTGATAGATACATATAATGTTCTTAAGTCGGGTCTTCCTAATGCGATTCGTGTATTCAAGGAGATGAAACCATCAAAGATGGGAGTAAGAATTGACTCTGGAGATATTACATACTTAACTAAGAAAGCTCGTCAGATTCTTGATGAGAATGGCCTTCAGGATTGTTCAATCGTTATCTCAAATTCTCTCGATGAGCATATTATTGGCGATGTCCTTCGTGAGGGCGCGCAGATAGATTCATTTGGTGTTGGCGAGAGACTTATTACTGCAAAGAGCGAGCCTGTTTTTGGAGGTGTATATAAGCTTGCTGCAGTCAAGAAGGATGATGGCGAGATTGTGCCTAAGATGAAGATATCAGAGAATGTTGAGAAGATTACAAACCCTGGATTCAAGAAAGTGTATAGATTCTATGGAAAGGATCATGGCAAAGCATTAGCTGATGTTATCGCACTTTACGATGAGCCGGTTCCTAGCGAGGACAACTATGAGATTTTTGACCCAACTAATCCATGGAGGCGTAAGGTCCTTCATGATTATGAGGTTAGAGAATTGTTAGTTCCTATCTTTGTGAAAGGCGAGAAGGTTTATGATTGTCCCGATATCAAGGATATTCGTGACTATTGCATGAAGCAGGTTGATACTCTTTGGGAAGAGTCTCTAAGATTCGACAACCCACAGACATACAAGGTTGACCTTTCGCAGAAACTCTGGGATCTGAAGAATGATCTTCTAAATAAGTACGGAAAATAGTTTAAATAACAATCTGTCGGTGGTATCATATTTATATCACCGACCGTTACGGGGGCGTAATGGTTTCGACAGGTATGTGGAACAAGGATAAGCGAGCTGTGGTACCGATCCACATAAAACGCGGTCGTTTAAAAAGAAACGCTAAAACAAACAACAATTTCGCACTAGCTGCTTAGTCAGCTCGCGTGTCGACTTAGGTTTCCCTGTAGGCTTAAGACCCGGCATAATTTATACAGGACAACCTTGCGTGATCTCCTGGTAGCGTAAGGGACTTTCAGGATAGCTTGACCGTAGTCTGCTGAATTGACGACGACTTAAGCGAAATATAAATAATCAGCTGCGCTCGGAGAAAGTCCTTCGGAAATGTTCTTGGACGTGGGTTCGACTCCCACCGTCTCCACCA
>LSQX01192959.1_pt1 | contig 20263 bp, 17 predicted proteins | sample 654561 | NCBI WGS metagenome assembly LSQX01 (sample SAMN04489861, study PRJNA283612) | anaerobic digester metagenome | isolation source: 4 biogas reactors fed with cattle manure at either 37C or 55C with and... | place: Denmark: Kongens Lyngby | collected 2014 | reverse complement strand
TGCGACAACATTATTCTAGGAGGATATGACATGAAACCACGTTTACCGAAAATTGGCATTCGCCCGACGATTGACGGACGCAGAAAAGGCGTCCGCGAATCGCTGGAAGACCAGACGATGCAGCTGGCGAAGCTCGCCGCCGACCTGATTTCAAAAAACCTGAAACACCCGAGCGGCGAGCCGGTCGAATGCGTCATCGCCGATACAACGATCGGCCGGGTTGCGGAAGCTGTCGCCTGCGAAGAGAAATTCGAGAGAGAAGGCGTCGACATCACTCTGACGGTGACGCCCTGCTGGTGCTACGGCACAGAGGTCATGGACTCAAGCGAACGGACGATCAAGGCCGTGTGGGGCTTCAACGGCAGTGAACGGCCCGGTGCCGTTTTTCTGGCCGCTGTTCTGGCCGCTCATTCGCAGAAGGGGCTCCCGGCGTTCTCCATCTATGGCCGTGACGTGCAAGATGCGGATGCGACTGAAATGACACCGGACGTTGCCGAGAAAATTCTTCAGTTTGCCAAAGCCGCGGTGGCTGCCGCATCGACGCGCGGCAAGAGCTATTTGTCGGTCGGCAGTGTTTCCATGGGTATCGCGGGCTCCTATCCGAATCCGGATATCTTCCAGGAGTATTTCGGCATGCGCACCGAACAGGTTGACTCGATCGAGGTGCTCCGACGCATTGAACAGAAAATTTACGATGAAGATGAATTTAACACTGCGCAAGCCTGGGTGGCAGAACATTGCCACGAAGGCAAGGATCTGAATCCAGCAGACGATCAGTACTCGGCGGAGGAAAAGGCGGAGCAGTGGGATACATCGATCAAGATGTTCCTTATTCTGAGAGACCTGATGCATGGCAACAAAAAGCTTGCCGACAAAGGATTTGTGGAAGAATCGGTGGGGCACGAAGCGATCATCGGCGGGTTCCAGAGCCAGCGCCAGTGGACCGACTACATGCCGAACTGTGACTTCGCGGAAGCGATGCTGAATTCCAGTTTCGACTGGAACGGGATCCGCGAAGCGATACCGTTTGCCACGGAAAATGACACGCTGAACGGCCTCACGATGCTGCTCGGACACCTGCTGACAGACTCAGCGTCGCTTTTTGCCGACGTACGCACCTACTGGTCGCCTGAAGCGGTGAAGCGCGTGACCGGGACAAAACTCACGGGCAAAGCCAAGGACGGCATTATCCACATGCTGAACTCCGGCGCCGCGACGCTCGATGCAGCCGGTGCCATGAAGGACAAAGACGGCAATCCGGTCATGAAACCGTACTGGGATGTGACCGACGCCGATGTCAAAGCCAGTCTCGACGCGACGGACTGGGATCCGGCCGATGTCTACTATTTCAGAGGCGGCGGATTCTCCTCGCACTTCAAGACCGGTACAACAGGTCATATGCCGATGACCATGATGCGTCTGAACCGTGTGAAGGGCCAGGGCCTGATCATGCAGCTGGCCGAGGGCTACACCGTCGAAATCGACCCGAAGGCGCACAAAATTCTGGAAGACCGCACCAACCCGACCTGGCCGACCACGTGGTTTGCGCCGATTGTGACCGGGGAAGGCGCGTTTGCCGACGTGTATTCCGTGATGGCAAACTGGGGTGCCAACCATGCATCGCTCTCCTTCGGACATATCGGTCATCTTGTGATTACGCTCTGCTCCATCCTGCGCATACCGGTCAACATGCATAACGTGCCGAATGACCGCATCTTCCGTCCCAGCTACTGGAATGCCTTTGGCACGCGCGATCTGGAAGGTCAGGACTACCGTGCCTGCGCGGCGCTCGGACCGTTCTACAAGACGACGCGCTGATCGGCGCATGAAACAAAAGCAGGAAGGATGATGACATGCTGAAAGGTATATCGCCGCTGATTTCGCCGGACCTTCTCCACGTCCTGATGTCGATGGGACACGGTGACCGGATTGTTCTGGCTGACGGAAATTTTCCCGGTGCATCGATTGCTGCGCGCTCCGGCGCCCGCCTGATTCGTCTGGACGGTCAGGGTACGCTGGCGCTGCTGGATGCGATTCTCGATTTATTTCCGCTCGATGCGTATACGGAGAAGCCGGCGCTCGTCATGGCGAAGGAGCCGCAGGACATGCACCTGTCGCTGCCGATCGTGAGCAGCTACCGGGAGCTGGTCGCTCACGCGGACGCACGCGGTGAGGCAGCTTTCGGCGAGATATCCCGGCAATCTTTCTACGACGAGGCGGCAAAGGCATACGCTATCGTGCAGACGGGTGAATCTGCGATTTACGCGAACATCATGCTGGTCAAAGGCGTGGTCTAGGACCGGCTCGGTTCAATCGTGCGATTTTCCTTGATCGTACCCAAACGGAAGGCCTGAATCAGCTGTTTCAGGTCTTCTATTTTTTCCGCATACGCCAGGCCGAGATCAGTGTCCTTTTCCATCAGGCGCTGCGGCATCGATTCAATGATGCGTATTTTCGGCGTGTAGCTGCCCATCTCGCTCGTAATGCCGGCAAAATCCTTATGCTCGGCCAGCGCGAGGTGATGCGAATTGAAAATCAGGGTGTAGCCGGCGATGCCCGTTTTTGCCTGATACGCTTTGGCGATGCCGCCGTCGATCACGTACAGTTTGCCGCCGGCCTTGACCGGTGTTTCGCCGTCCTTGATTTTGACCGGCACATGACCGTTCACAATATGGGCACGATCCGGATCGAGGCCGAACGCGGCGAGGATGTCGCGGCAGACCGATTCATTCTGCGACACCGTGTAGTAGGCATTGTAGACTTCGCGCCTGACCGATTTATCGTCCGCAAAATAGTTTTCAAACGTCGACATCTGACTTTTGCCGTACATGGGCGATTTGGCTCCGCACCAGAGGTACCACATGAAGTCTTTGGCATACGCGCGTTCCTCCGAGTCACGCGGGCGGAAGTAAGCGTCCTGAATGACCATATTCAGATGATCCATCAGGGATTTGCCGGCATATTCGGTGCCGTTCAGCTTCATTGACTGAAACGTGCCGTCCTCGTTCATCGGCAGGCAGCCGTGGAAAAGCAGGTTGCCGTTGACCGTTTTGTAGGTGCTTCCGTTGGCGTAGAGGAAGCGGACATGGCGGTGCAGCACTTCACTGTGGCGAAACGACGCGCGCATGCTGACCATGAGTTCTTCTTCCCCGGGGCTGAGGCGAAGCGGATCGGACGGGTCCACCGTCGGAAAATTGGTGTCTTTCAGCGGGTACTCCCTGCCGCCATGCCGGTACACGCCGCGTTCGAAGTCCACCTTTTTCAGGACGATGCGGTCTTCCATGCCAAACTCGGGATGGCGCTCCAGCAGCTGCCCTTCCAGTTTGAACTGAATGATGGAGATGGCCTTGTGCATCTTGGCCGCGAGATCCGAAGAGACGAGATCGTATTCGTTTTCATCGAGCAGTTTTGGCTGGAAACAGCTGCACGGGTCTGCGGCGTAGACGGCGGCCGCAAAGGATGACAAGGGCCGGAGATTGATATTGTAGCCGTCTTCCAGTGCGTCGAATGTGTTGTAGCTCGTGCCGATCCGGATCACGCTGGCCATGCAGACATCATTGCCGGCAGCCGCGCCCATCCACAGCAGGTCATGATTGCCCCACTGGAAGTCCACGTCGGGGAAGGCCATCAGTTCTTCCATGATTTTGTGCGGGCCGGGCCCGCGGTCGAAAATGTCGCCGATGATGTGCAGGGTATTGACGCAGATTTCCTGAATCATGGTGCAGATGGCGCGGATGAACGGAAATGCCGCCTTGGCGTCGATTACGTTGCGGATGATGCCGTTGATGAAGCTTCTCTTGTTCGGATCTTCATAATTGACGGTGAGCAGTTCCGTGATGATTTCGGAGAATGCCTTCGGTGTCTTTTTCTTGACATTCTCGCGCGAATACTTTGTCGCGATGTATTTGCACAGGTCGACCAGGCGGAATATGGTGATGCGCAGCCATTCCTGCGTGGCGCGCCCAGAATCCCGCCAGATGGCCAGAATCCGGTCCGGATCGTACACCAGGTTGGCCAGCTGGTTTTGCTCTTCGGAGGACAGCGTCGTTTCAAACAGCTCGGATATCTTAGTGCGGATGTTCCCGGACGCACTGCGCACCAGATGGATGAACGCCTTATCCTCGCCATGCAGATCGGAGAAGAAATACTCCGTGCCTTTGGGCAGAGACTGCAGTGCCTGCAGGTGAATGATTTCACCCATGGCATCGAGCGTCGTTTTGTACTCATTGGCGAGCAGCTGCAGATATTTTTGTTCCATGGCGGTCACCTTGTCCCAGTGTGCTTGCTTTTGTTAAGAATAGGCGATGCGGCGGCAACTTAGCAAGATGCGCGGCAGCAAAACGAAGGAAAAGGGCGGTCTCGGATGAGGCCGCCCCTGTCAGGTGTGAACACGACATGTGATGTCGGATCAGAAGTGTTTAATCCAGTTTCGATTGCAGTGCGGCTTCCTGCTCCTCAGTCAGATACGGCGACGGTGCGGCCGGCTTGCCCATGCCCCTTTCAATGACAGTGACGAGGAAGAATGTGGCCACGCCGATGGCGCTGCCGAATACGATGGGCAGTACAACCGAGCTTGACATGAAGAGCTGCCACAGGACGACTGCGATTGAGCCTGTGACGATTGAGTAGACACCGGCATTTTTCGTTGCGCTCTTGACTGTGAGGCCGAGGCCGTAAGCCGCGAACGGGCCGGCTGAGCGCAAGGCGAATGCGAAGAGATTCAGCGTGACGAGCGAAATCTGGAAGAGTGCGATAAACATGCTGATGAGGCAGATGATCACGTTGCTGATCCGGGTGTAGAGAATGACTTTGCGATCCTCCAGATCCGGATTGATGAACTTCATGTAGAGGTCCTTGATCACGATCGTGGACGCCGCCAGAAGATTCGAGTCAGCCGAGGACATGGTCGCCGCCACGATGGCGGCTGCGACCAGGCCGGTGATGATGCCGGGGGCATAGCTTGTGGTGGCAAACATCAGAGCCGTCGTTCCCTTGCCGTCGTTCAAACCGGGATTCATGGCCAGGGCGATCAGGCCGATCACGGTCGGGATGAATGCGAGCAGGGCCATCATGACTGCGGACAGCCAGGAGGCCTGAGTGGCTGTCTTGGCATCGGCAGATGCCGAGAAGCGGCTGACCATTTCCGGACCGGAAAGGAAGGTGCAGAAATAGTTGAAGACGAGGCCAAGGATCGTGATCCAGCCAATGGCCGTGAAGTCGAGTGTTACAGGCGGCAGCTTCGCGGAAATGGCGTCCCAGCCGCCTGCCCCGTTGATGATGAAGGGCAGTGCGATCAGGAGACCGAAGAAGATGACGATGTATTGGACGACATCCGAAATTGCATCGGCGATCATGCCGCCCATGGTCGTGTAGACAATGACGACAATACCGGCGATGAGAATCGCGACATTCAGCGGCATGCCCGTCAGCGAACTGATGACCGAGCCGGAGGCGAGTACCTGTGACGCGGTCAGGGCGAAAAGCGACAGGACATTCAATATGGCGGTAAATGTGCTGGCTGCCACGCCGAAGCGCCGTCCGACGACTTCCGGAATGGTAACGGCCATTGTTTTGCGGATCCGCGGCGCAAAATAGGCTAAGGGAATCATTGCGATGGCGGCCGCGAGAACATACCAGGCGGCACCAAGCCCCCAGCCGTCGAATGCACGGGCGGCGACACCGGTCGTACTGCCCCCGCCGATGTTGTTGGCCGAAAGAGATGCGGCGACCATGAACAGTCCCATGCGTCGTCCGGCCAGCACGTAGTCCGTGCTGTTTTTAATCTTGAATTTGTTGACCAGAAATCCGACTGCCAGCATACCAATCAGGTACGCGATGACAATGATCAGTGGCACTGTCTGAATACTGACTGTTTCCATATACAACTCCTCATAATGAAAATTGCGTCGCCGTCTGCATCACTTCCTCCTTTCCGTTGTGAAAATAACAAGTGCTCGTACGATCAACGCTGCCTTATTATACATAATAAACACAGCAAGGGCATGCAAGACCGAAAAATGTACCGTTTTTAGGAATAGGCAAAAACGGCTCCGGCGATCAGATCAGAAAGGGCCGGCTCCCGTTTCGCGTTGCCGGTTTTCCGACGCAGGGTGTAGTATGGGGCCATTGTGTTTGAAAGGCGTGTGCTTATGTCTTATTTCGATCTTCATTGCGATACGCTGCTTCATTACTTCAATGACCCGGATTTCAACTTGTATCAGTCCGCAGCGGCCTCGGTCGATATCAAACGGCTGCACGAGAGCGGTGTGATGGCGCAGTGTTTTGCCATTTGCCTGCCTGAAGCCAAAACGCTGAAAGCACGCGGATGGACGGACGATCAGTTTATCCGCTTTACCGCCGAGCGGTTTTGTGAAGCGGTTGCGGCGCACGATGACGTCATCCGTGCGGCAAAATCGGTCGCAGAGATTCTGGCGAATCATGCGGCGGGGCGTACGTCAGCCATTCTGTCCATCGAGGACGGGCGCGGTGTTGGCGGTGATCTGGAGAAGCTGCGTGAATACCATGATCTGGGTGTCAGACTCCTGACCCTGACCTGGTTTGATGAAAACTGCTTCGGTTCGCCAAGTTCGGATGACCCCCTGGTCATGAATAAACCGCTGTCCGAATTCGGACGTACGGCCATTCCCCTTCTGAATGAACTCGGAATCGTGATTGATGTCTCGCATCTTTCGGACGGCGGTTTCTGGCAGCTGATCGACCTGTCGGAAAAACCGTTTGTCGCGTCTCACTCGAACTGCCGGGCACTGGTGCCGCACTTTCGCAATCTCGATGACGACATGATCCGGGCGCTCGCGCAAAAGGGCGGGGTCATGGGGCTGAATTTCTGCAGCATATTCCTCGATCCGGCAAATCGGATCGGCGCAGAAATCAAAAATCTCATGACCGATCTTCTTTTTGACGGCAGAAATGAACTGCCGCCCGGCGTCAGCCGCATCGAGGACATGGTCCGGCATGTGATGCATGCATACAAAGTCGGCGGGGCGGACGTTCTGGCAATCGGTACCGATTTCGACGGGATGTCGCCTCTCGGTCTGGAGATCAGCAGTCCGCTGCAGATGGATCGGCTTTTCATGGCGCTTCGCCGGGCGGGGCTGCCTGCGGCAGCGCTTGATGCCATGCTGACAAAAAATGCGCTGCGTGTGTTCAGGGACAACGCCTCATGATGCGCAGCAGATTGCCGCTCGAGGATGAAGCAAAGGTCGTGTCTCTCTGTCAGGCCCTGATCCGTTTGCCAAGTGTTTCCGGTCAGGAAGCCGCCGTTATCGAGTACGCCGGCAAGTACCTGCGGCAGCAGCAATTCGATGAAGTATTCACGGATCAGTATGGCTCGCTCGTGGGCATCATCAATGGCAGCCGTCCGGGGCCGACCATACTGTTTGACGGCCATGCGGACACGGTGCCCGTGGAGCCGGGCACCTGGAAACGCGATCCGTACGGCGGCGAAATCGAAGGCCGCAGGCTCTATGGACGGGGGGCCTCCGATATGAAGGGGGCAATCGCAGCATTTCTGACAGCTGTGACGGCATATGCAGAGGCGTGCAGAGGCAATTTCCCCGGACGGCTGGCGGTTGCGCTGACAGCATATGAAGAATTGTTCGAGGGGGTTGCCGCGCGCCGCATCAGTGAACTGGTCCGGCCTGATTTTGTCGTGATCGGTGAAGCCACAAACCTGGCGCTCAACTGCGGCCAGCGCGGCCGGGCCGAAGTTGTGCTCGAAGCGCGCGGCAGATCCGCACACAGCGCCAATCCTGAAAAGGGTGTCAATGCTGTCTTGCTAATGCTGAAGGCACTGACCGGCCTGAGCGAATTGCCGCCTGCTGACGACAGTGAGCTCGGCAAAGGCATTGCTGTGGTGACGGACATAATATCCGCTCCATATCCCGGCGCGTCCGTGGTTCCTGCCTTTTGCAGGGCAACGCTCGACAGGCGGCTTGTCCGGGGCGAGTCTCCCGAATCGGTGCTGACGGCAATCCGACATGTGCTCGAACGGCTGGAAGCGGACGTGCAGGTGTCCCTCGCACGCGACGAACGCATCTGCTATACCGGCGAGAAGATCGCAGCCGAAAAATTCTTTCCCGCCTGGTATTTTTCGCCGTCCGAGCCGTTTATCAGAAGCATTGTCGATGCGTTCGAAAGGGAGCAGACAGAACTGAGAAGAGGGATATACGGTTTTTGCACAAACGGCAGTCATTATGCCGGTGAACGGCAGATCAGGACGGTCGGTTACGGTCCGTCACATGAATATCTGGCGCACATTGCGGATGAATACATTGAAGTGGACGACATGTGTGCTGCGGTCGAGGGGTATCGCCGTATCATCGGCACCTGGCACGACAACTGGGAGACGTACTGACGCCGGACCCATTTCTGTCGGTGCGCCGGGTTCATTTCCCGCAAATCTTGTGAAGATAATCAGCTGAATATATCAGTGATGCACAAAATTCGGTATGATTCACATAAAAGTACAGGCGCACGATGTGCGCATTGACCGGAGGAGACTATGAACGATTTTGAAAAACTGGGGGCTTTCTACCTCGGTCGCGTTGCGGACCAACCGGAAGAGCTCGTTTTATATGATTCGCGCGATCTGACGACACATGCGATGTGTGTCGGCATGACCGGCAGCGGCAAAACGGGGCTTTGCATCGGGTTGCTGGAGGAAGCCGCCATAGACGGTATCCCCGCGATCGTGGTTGACCCGAAAGGCGACATGACGAACCTGATGCTGCAGTTCCCCGAGCTGAGGGCCGAAGATTTTCGTCCCTGGGTTAACGCTGACGAAGCAAGGCGAAAGGGCGTTGAAGCTGATGAGCTGGCCGAGATGGAAGCCGCCAAATGGCGAGACGGTATGGCGGCATTCGGGCAAACGCCGGAGCGCATCACAAAGATGCGGGAGACGACCGAATTTGCGATATTTACGCCGGGCAGCCTGGCTGGCAGACCCGTCTCTATTCTGAAGCTGCTGGATGTTCCGAAAGCCGCCATTTTGCAGGATACTGAAGCGTTCAACGACTATGTCAGCGGCACATCAAGCTCGTTGCTCGGCCTGCTTGGCATCGATGCGGATCCGCTGAACAGCCGCGACCATATTCTGCTCTCGACCATCATCAGTCACGCCTGGAAAAACGGCGAGGACCTATCGATTGAACAGTTGATCGAACGCATTACCAAACCCGGTTTTACACAGGTCGGCGTGATGCAGGTCGATGCGTTTTATCCGGAAAAAGACCGCTTTGGACTGGCACTGCGCCTGAATAATCTTCTGGCATCACCGCAGTTTGAGGCGTGGACCAGGGGGGATGTGCTCGATATTGAAGATCTCCTTTACACAAGCGAAGGGCAGCCCCGCCTCTCCATCCTCTCGATTGCCCATTTGAACGACCAGGAGCGGATGTTCTTCGTGACCTTGCTTCTGAACCGCCTGATCGGGTGGGTCCGCCAGCAGTCGGGAACGTCCAGCCTGCGGGCACTCTTTTACATGGATGAGATTTTCGGCTACTTCCCGCCCGTTTCCAATCCGCCTTCAAAACAGCCGCTTCTGACCTTGCTGAAACAGGCTCGGGCATACGGTCTGGGCATGATGCTGACGACCCAGAACCCGGTCGATCTGGACTACAAGGGGCTTGCCAACATGGGTACCTGGTTTATCGGCCGGCTGCAGACGGAACGCGACAAAGCGCGCCTTCTGGACGGACTCGAAAGTGCCATGGCCGGCGGACTCAACCGGGGCGAAACGGATCGCCTGCTGTCGTCGCTCAAACCGCGGCAGTTCTTTATGAATAATGTTCACGATGCGGCACCAACGCTTTTCGAATCACGCTTTGTCCTCTCCTATCTGGCCGGACCCCTCTCGCGTGACCAGATTCGTCTTCTGGCCGGCCCCGCTCCAGAAGAGCCGGCAGCAGAAGCGCTCCCGCCCGACACCATGCCGGATGAGGCTGCCGTTGCTGCAGCTTCCGCTGCCGAAACGGTGACAAGGCCGGAAGTGGAACCGGCACAGACACAGGCACCGAATCTGCCGGCCGATATCCCCGTGTACTATGTGCCCGCCCGTACCGCGGGAGAACCCATATACCGTCCGGCCGTGTACGGGCTGGTCAACGTCCATTTTGCAGACAGCCGAAACGGTATTGAGCACGCAAGGGAAGAACATTACACCACGCTGCTGTCGGATGGACTCGTGGCCGTGGACTGGTCCGCCGCGCCTGACACAGAAGTGATATCGGACATGCTGTCACAGGAAAGTGCACCGGACGGTGTCTACGAAATGCTGCCGCAGCCGGCCCTGAAGAAGACGTCCTATACGCAGTGGTCGAGAGATCTGCAGGATCACGTGTTCCGGACAAGTCACCTGCCGCTCTATAAAAATAGTGCGTTGAAGGCGATCTCAAGACCCGATGAAACGGAGCGTGATTTCACGATCCGGCTGCAGATGGAAACGAGAGAAGCCCGCGACAAAGACCTGGAAGCGCTGCGCAAGAAATACGAATCGGCCGTCAGCAGGCTGGAAGAACAGGCGCGCAAGGCGAAACAGGCGGTCGAACGAGAAAAGCAGCAGGCCAGCGATTCAAAGCTGCAGACGATGATTTCGGTCGGTTCGACGATACTGGGATCTTTCCTGGGCAAAAAAGTCATTTCGAGCGGAACGGTCGGCCGGGCGACGACGGCAGCGAAGTCAGCCAGCCGTGCGGCCAGACAGGCCGGTGATGTGGCGCGGGCCGAAGAAACGCTTGAAACCCTGGAAGCGCGTCTGCAAAGTCTGGAAGATGATTTCAATGCTGATGTCGAGGCTTTGAATGCCAAATATGACGGCAAAGCCGAAGCGCTCGAAATGTTCGATCTGAAACCGCTGAAGCGCGACGTAAATGTCAAGGCCGTCACGCTGACCTGGCTGCCTTACGAGCGTCAGGCAGACGGTTCGTTCTCAGAAGCCTGGTGAGCTAAACGATCCGGCCGTCCTTCAGCCGATAGCCGTGACATTTTGCCAGGACTGTCTGCCGGTCGGCGAGAGCAGCATTGATAATTTGCTGCTGCTCCGACCGGCGGACTTTCAGCGTGGTTGTCTTCACCAGGTCATCTTCCGTGAAGAGCATGTGCTTGATATGCCTGAACACCGGCATGCCGGCATTGATTTTAGCCACTTCAGCAAGCAGATACTTGCGGATCGCGTCCTCACCTGTCACCGGCAGATTTTCACGGTCAAGCTTGATTAATGCGGCGACATCGACGTCTTCGCGCTGATTCAGTTCCCCCCATACCATCGATTCCGCCACCCCGGGCACATGATTCAAGAGCGTTTCGATCTCCTCGGGAAATGCCTTCTTGCCGTTTGCAAACACGATCATGGATTTGGCGCGACCGGTTATGAAGAGACAGTCGTGTTCGTCAAAATAGCCGATGTCACCGGTGCGAAGCCACCCGTCGACCAACACTTCCTGCGTGGCTTCGTCATTTTCAAAGTAGCCGAGCATCACATTGTCACCCTTGACGAGAATCTCGCCGGCATGTTCGATATCGCGGCCGTGCGGATCGTCGATGGCACAGGTGATGCCGGCGAGCGGACGCCCCACGCTGCCCAGGATGTTCATATCCTGCGAACAGGCGGCGACGACGGGCGACGCTTCGGTCAGGCCATAGCCGGCCCAGCAGGTGATGCCGATGCCGTTGAAGAACTCCAGGATTTTCCGGTCGACCGCGGCGGCTCCGACGACACTCAGCCACAATTCGCCGCCCAGCGCATCGTGGATCTCATGGAATAATTTGCGCTTCAGATCCAGGCCGATTTTCTGGAGCATGTTCAGGATCGGTATCAGGCGGTTGATCGTTTTCAGCTTGCCCTTTTTCTCGGCACTCCTGATAATCTGCCGGTAAATGTTTTCCACCAGAAGCGGCACGGAAATGATCATGGTGATTTTGTGTTCGCGCAGATTTTCAGAGAGGTAGCGCAGGCCGTCCATGAAGCAGATGGTGACGCCGTAGGCCCAGAACATGTAAATGCCGACGGTGTTTTCAAAGGTGTGGTGCAGCGGCAGCACCGAAATGGCGCGTTCCTTGCCCGGCCGTATTTTCAGCGTGCGCATGGCCTGTACAACATTGGCTGCGATATTCCGGTGGCTCAGCATGACGCCTTTTGCTGCGGAAGTCGTGCCGGAGGTAAAGATCAGAGCCGCCATCGTTTCCGTATCAATCAGGTGCTCGGTGAAGCGTGTATCGCCTTGTTCCAGAAGGGTTTGACCCTGCCGGCAGATATCATCCATCAGCATGAAGCGCGGATCGTCCGGGAGCGTCATGCCGGCCGTTTCCTTCATCAGGATGAAGTGCCGGATGGCGGGATTGTTTGCGGCCACGTAGGCCGCGATCTCCGTGTGTCCGTGATGATAAACGAATATGGTGGCGCGGCTTCGGCGTGTCAGCAAAAGGACTTCGGAGGCCGGCAGCTGACGGTCGATCGGGATTGACAATCCGGCGCCGAACAGTGCCGCATTGGCAGATACGACCCATTCATAGGCATTGGCCCCGATGGTGACGATGCGCTCCTGCCCGGGCGTTTCGGATAACGACAGGAGTCCTGTTCCAAATGCATCGATATCCGCTTTGGTCTGCCGGTAACTTCGCTCCAGCACGTCGCCGCCCGGCTGTCGCCGAAAACGGTAAGCCGTGTGATCGCCATACGTGCGGACGGCATAATTCAGAACATCGCGCAGATTCTCGATAGGCTCGTCAAAAGTCAGCTTGGCTTGGCCGGTCACCTGGTACATAATTTGCTCCCTGTTATGAAAGTAACGCTTTACGTCATTAAATTGGATGGCAACTCATGAACGCGTCTGTCCAAAATTACCACATCCGTCCCATCCTGCCAACTGCAAAAAAAGGTTGAAATGCTTGCTACTGCGGCATTATGCGTGAGCTATCACTCAGTTGATAAGCCTCTTACCAGCCTTCGTCACGGATCAGGCCGGCAATATCGGCGGCCATTTTGCGTCGGCTGACACCGTAGTTGATTTCGTCATCGACATCGTTTTCAAGGGCATCCGCCATCGCCTTTGAGCTGAAGGACAGCCCCTTCAGGCGGTTTGGCTGCTGCGAGATGAAATCGCTGTCGAGCGCGTCAGAATAAAGCATGGCTTCCGTGACGATCCCGTTTTCAACGTGAAGCTGCAGGTCGATCTGCCCCCAGTCAAAGCGATGGGCGAGATTTGAGCCAAAGGCAAATGTTTTGCCGTAACGCCATTCCCACGAGGCGTAGCGTGCTTCCAGCGCCTGCAGCCGTTCATCCGCAGGAAAGCTCCGGTCGTCGAGGATATCGACGGCTGAATCGGGCCCGAAAAAGGCGGGAAAAAGTTCCAATGCCTTGCGAATGACCTCCGCAATGGTCAGGTCTTCCTTGACAGCTTTCAGATTGGTGATGCGGGATCGCACACTTTCCACCGCTTTCGATTTCAGTTTTTCCGAGGAAACGGTCAGGTAGCGGCCGACCCGACCGTAATCTGAATCGATCAGAAGCGTACCGTGATGAAGTCCCACACCGGCCAGCTGACGGAACGCATTGCCGGAAAATTTTCTGCCCCCGACAAGAATGTCATTTCTGCCGGATCGCTCTGCTTCAATGCCGAGCGATTGCACCAGCTGCAGTATGAATTCGAATGTACGGTCCAGGTGGAAGTCCTGCTGCGGCAGAATGAGCGAAAAATTCAAGTTTCCAAGATCGTGGAAGACGGCTCCGCCGCCCGTTCCGCGCCGCGCCAGATGGCCGCCTTCGGACTCGAGCAGTTCCGTTCTGGCCTCTGCCCACGCGTTCTGGTTACGGCCGATGACGACCGTATTGTCATTTTGCCAGAGGAAAAGAATCGCATCGTAAATGCGGGACTCGTCACGTCTTGTCTGTGATCGGCATAATCCCATCAAGTACTCTTCTTTGGCCAGATTGTCATAAGGATTGACCTTGTCGGTCGTCAGCATCAATATACGCATAATCGTCACTTCCATTTTTACTGCACATCATTTTAGCAAAGATGAAGCCTGCCCGATGGCGCAGCGGAAGCAAAGCCTTTACTGTGAATGTGCTACACTGATTTTCGCTGGAGGATTGCGTGTGCGCTTGCAAGGTGAAGTGTATTTTCAAAGCCGGCTGATCGGGATGCAGGTCGTGCCGGTCGCGGACGGTTCCGAACCGTTTTCCAAACGCCTCGACACGGCGCTCCTGGCTTTGTGCAAACGGCTTAATGTGCCGATCCCGATCTGGCTGAAGAATAATACGAAGCAGTTCGCCGCCTTTCGCATGACGATTTTTACCCCCGACCAGTTTATTGACCGAATTCACTTTGATCAATTCAAGATTCGCCTGTTTGAAGAGGAGACACCACGTGAAACCTGACCGTCAATTTCTCGAAAAAGAAAGTTTTACGTTCGCCGATGTCGTCACCCTGATGGCATATCTGCGTTCCGACACGGGATGCCCCTGGGATCGCAAACAAGATCACATGTCACTGCGTCAGAACCTTATCGAGGAAGCGTATGAGGGGATCGACGCGATTTTGTCGGGCGATCCGGCCCGCATCGCCGATGAAATGGGAGACGTCCTGATGCAGGTCGTCTTTCACGCGCAGATTGGAAGTGAGGCCGGTACCTTTTCTATCGAGGATGTCACGACCGGCCTCTGCAAGAAACTGATACGCCGGCATACGCATCTTTTTGGCACGGATGCGGCAAACTCGGAAAAGGACGCACTCCGCACCTGGGAGAAAAACAAGAAGACGGAAAAAGGACATGTCACAGACACGGATGTTCTGGCTGACGTTCCCCGGGCGCTGCCCGCGCTGACACGCGCGTACAAAGTTCAGAAAAAGGCCGCCTCCGTGGGTTTTGACTGGCCGGAAGCCTCCGGCGCCAAGGAAAAAATTCTGGAAGAACTGGGCGAAATTGCAGCGGCGGGCCCGGCTGAGAAAGAGGAGGAAGCCGGCGACTTTCTCTTTGCCGTCGTCAATTATGTGCGCCTGCTCGGGTTTGAACCGGAAGTCGCGCTGAGCCGAAGCACCGAAAAGTTCATCCACCGCTTTCGACAGATGGAAGGATTGGCCGATGAACAGGGATCGGCGCTTTCGTCACTCGATCTGGCTGCCATGGACAAACTCTGGGAGCGCGTGAAGCAACAGGAGCATTATGAGGATTGATAAATTTTTGAAAGTATCGCGGATTATCAAGCGGCGCACCGTCGCAAGCGAGATGACGCAGGCGGGCCGAGTCGTGATTAACGGGGTCAAGGCCAAACCGGCCACGAATGTGAAACCGGGCGATATTGTTGAGATTGGCTTTGGTCAGGGGAAAACGAGAATTCGCGTCAAGGAGATCCGGCAAACGGTGCGCAAGGAGGAAGCCATTTTGCTGTACGATCTGTTGTCTGACGACGACTGATTGTTACAATTTCATTACAAATAGATAATTGGCCGCCGTTGTGGACACATTTTGTTAACAATCAAGTATGATAACTCCATTAGGACATGCTAACAACAGGAGGTCATATGATCGGCAATCCGGCCAGACAAATGGAAGCACACCAGAGCCGGCGACAGGGCCGCATGCTCGTGCGCGTTCTCATCGGGTCGTTTTTGATCATCCTGACCGCCATGGTCATTGTCATTTCCATATCGCAAAATGCAGAGCTGGCCAGGCTGGCCGACCGCAAGGCCGAGCTTTTGGCGGAGCGCGAGCGTCTGTCCGTGATTGATGCGGATCTGAAACATCTTCAGTCGATGTCCGACACGGATGCTTATTGGGAGCATGTTGCACGCAATCAGCTCGGGATGGCGCGCCCGCAGGAGATTATCATCCGCATCGACGACTAATCGAGACCGATTCTCGAAGCGAGTATATGATTTGTCCGCGTTGCATCCGCAACGTTTTTTTTATTCTCTGGACGATGCCGCCATTGATTGATAATCTGCACATATGAACAAGTGTGCAGATGATCAAAATCGCAAACTGGCAGAACTCTACAAATGCTTTGCCGATGAAACCCGCCTGAAAATTCTGCGCTGCCTTTTCGAGCAGGGAGAAGTAACGGTGGGAAGGCTGGCTCAGCTGATCGACTTGAGCGATTCGGCCATCTCACATCAGCTGAGCCGTCTGCGGCACATGCGGCTTGTCGCTGTCAGGCGCGAGGGAAAATTCAGTTTTTATCATCTGCAGGACGAACACATCTATCAGCTGATTCTGCAGGGTTTGGAGCATATCGATGAGTGAGCGTGCAGCAAAGCCTTTTGATTATCAGCTCGATGCCGGCATGCTGATTCGGGCAGTGCTTGGCATGATCGGACTGACGGTGCTGCTGCTGGCCGATCTGTCTGACACCGTGAGCGTTGTGCTGTCGCTCGTCCTTTATGTTCTGGTCGGCACCGACGTGGTCTTCACAGCCGTCAGGAAGCTCCTGAAAGGCAACATTTTCAACGAGTATTTCCTCATGACGATCGCGACGGTCGGGGCCTTTTTGCTGGGCGATATGGCGGAAGGCGTCGCGGTGATGCTTTTCTATCTCGTCGGCGAATTCTTCCAGGAGCTCGCCAGCCGGCGCTCGCGCCATTCGATTGTAGCTTTGCTCGATCTGAGGCCGGACCGTGTTCGCGTGCTGAAGGACGGCGGTGAAGTGTGGTGCGCCCCGGAAGATGTGGCGGTCGGTGATCTGATTGCCGTCAATCCGGGTGAGCGTGCGGCTCTGGACGGGCTCGTTGCGGATGGAGCGGCTGACGTGGATACGCAGGCGATTACAGGTGAAGCGGTGCCGCGCAGCCTCATCGCCGGTGATCTCGTGCTGGCCGGTTTTGTCGCACTGACAGGGCGGCTGATTGTCAAGGTCGAGAAAGTCTACGGCGAGTCGACTGCCAGCCGCATTCTCGCGCTCGTGCGCGAAGCAGAGACGAAGAAAGCATCTGCCGAGCGCTTCATCAGCCGGTTTGCCGGTACCTACACGAAAATTGTGGTGTTGCTGGCCGTACTGCTGGGCCTGTTCGTACCGCTCGCGACGGGCGCACCGTTTGAACTTTGGCTCAGGCGCGCACTTGTTTTTCTCGTCATTTCCTGCCCCTGCGCGCTGGTCGTTTCGATTCCGCTGACGTTTTTCGCCGGGATCGGCGCCGGTGCGAGGAGAGGCATGCTCGTGAAGGGCGGCCATGTGCTGGAAGCCCTGGCCGGCGTTGAACGCGTGTACTTCGATAAAACCGGCACGCTGACGACCGGCCGTCTGACCGTGGCGCGCGTGGTGTCGAGCGGTCATCATGGGGAGGAAAGCCTGATTCGGCTGGCCGCGGCAGCCGAGCGGCATTCGGCGCATCCGGTGGCTCTGGCCTTGAACCGGGAGGCAAAGGCGCTGGGTTTGTTTCTGCCGGATACCGAGACATTTCGGGAAATGCCGGGCTACGGCGTGGAAGCCCGGATTGAAGGCGACCTCATACTGGTAGGCAACATGCGTCTGATGATGCGTGAAGCGGTGTCCGATGTCAGCGATGTGCCTGCGGCTGCCGTCCATGTGGCGGTTAACGGCCGTTACGCCGGCCGGATCGAACTGCAGGATGATCTGAAAGACAATGCGATGGACGCGCTGGCCAGTCTCCGGGCGGGACGCATCGGGCCGCTGACGCTGCTCTCGGGAGACCGCCATGAGGCGGCGCGGCGCATGAAGGATCTGCTCTCGCTCGATGAGGCGGCAGGTGAACTGCTTCCGGAAGATAAGGCCCGCTGCATTGAAATGAGCCGGCAGCACGCGAGCGGAAAAACGATGTTCGTCGGCGACGGCATCAATGACGCGCCGGCGCTGATGATGGCTGACGTCGGTGTGGCCATGGGCAGCCTCGGCAAGGATGCGGCTATTGAGAGTGCCGACATGGTGATCATGACGGACGATCTGATGCGTCTGCCGGAGGCTGTTTCGCTCGGACGGGCGACGAAACGCGTGGCGATTCAAAACCTGGTGATAGCCTTGGGCGGCAAAGCCGCGTTCCTGATTTTGGGTGCACTCGGGCTGGTTGGGATCTGGGGGGCTGTGTTTGCCGATACCGGGCTTGCGCTGCTGACCATTCTGAATGCAGCTCGACTGTTCTTCCTGAATCCGTCAATATCACGATAATTTGCTTGGTTTGAATAAATAATCTTACAAAATTATAATATTGCAACAAGGTCGAGTGAGGGGTACAATGCCCTGCGCGGCATGTTGGATATGTTCGCCAAGGAGGATTGACATGAAAAAAATTACGGCACTGATTTTGCTGCTTGTTGCGGCGCTTGCACTCGGCGCGTGCGGTCCGGCGGCGGAGACCACACCATCCGCGACTGAAGCCGCGGCGACGACACTGGCTGAGACTGAACCCGCCGAGACAAAAGCCGCAGCGACGGAAGCTGCCAAACCCGCGACAGCGGAAGCTTTTCTGCAGCAGCCTGATATCAAGATTGCGGTTCAGGCGGGTACGGTCGGTGATTTTCTCGCGCAGGATCTGGTCGGCGAGGATAACGTCGATCAGTATCAGCGATATGTTGATGCGATTACGGCAGTCAAGCAGGACAAAGTTCAGGGCGCAATCATGGATCTCGGTCCGGCGCAGAAAATTGTCGAGACGAATCCGGATCTGATGATCTATGAAGATGCACTGACGGAAGAAAACTATGCATTCGGGATTAAAAAGGGCAATACCGAGCTATTGGAACAAGTGAATGAAGCGCTGGCCGAACTTGACGAATCGGGCGAGCTGCAGGCTATTTTCGATAAATATATCAACGATGAAGAAGGCGCCGGCGATGATATCGATCTGAACGCGGGTGCCGCGGGCGGCAAGCTGATCATGGGAACCGAATCGGGATTTGCGCCTTACGAAATGCGTAAAGGCGACAGTGTCGTCGGCATCGATGTGGAGATTATGGCAGCCGTCGCCAAAGCGATTGATATGGAGCTGCAGATCGAGGACATGCAGTTCAATGCACTGATTCCGGCGGTCGATTCCGGTAAAATCGATATCATCGCAGCCGGCTTGACGGTGACGGAAGAACGCAGGGAAAGCATTGATTTTTCTGATGAATACGTCAAGGGTGCCAAACAGGTACTTGTTGTACTGGCCGGAGAATAGCGTTCATGACGGTGCTTAGCCTGGCCGCCTGGCTGAATGGCCTCGGCCAGGATTTTTATCGCAATTTCATTTTTGAAGATCGCTACATGTGGCTCCTGAGGGGGTTGTGGAATACGCTGCTGATGACGTTATTCGCCGGTCTCATCGGTATTCTGATCGGACTCGTCCTCAGCCTGATTCGCGTGCTTCATAAGTCGGGTGCGAAAATCGGCATTCTGAATGCGTTTGCCAATCTGTATATCACGGTGATCCGTGGAACCCCTGTGGTGATCCAGATCCTCATCATCAACTTTGTCATCTTTGCGAGCGTCAGTGTGTCAAAACTTCTGGTTGCAAGTATTGCCTTCGGTATCAACAGCGGTGCCTACGTGGCTGAGATTTTCCGTGCGGGGATCAACTCGGTTGATGTCGGACAGGCGGAAGCGGCGCGTTCGCTGGGACTGTCGTACGGCCAGTCGATGCGTCTTGTCGTGCTGCCGCAGGCTGTGAAGAACGTGCTGCCGACGCTCTTCAATGAACTGATTACACTTCTGAAAGAAACCTCGATAGCCGGGTATATCGCATTCACCGATCTGACCCGGGCCGGGGACAATATCCGTGCGCTCACATTTTCGGCCATGCCGCTCCTTCTGGTAGCCGTAATTTATCTGGCCGTGGTCCTTCTCATGACATTTGTGCTGCGGCGGCTGGAACAAAGGCTGGCTTCAAGTGATCGAGGTTAAGGGACTGAGAAAACAATTCGGTGAGCTGGTCGTGCTCGACGACGTGTCATTTCACGTAAAAAAGGGTGAGACCATCTCCATCATCGGACCGTCCGGGTCCGGGAAGAGCACGCTCCTGCGCTGCCTCAACCGGCTGGAAACGCCTGACGGAGGCGAGATCAGCATTATGGGCGACGTGGTCACGGCCAAAAACATCAATCGCCTGCGCCGCCGCATGGGCATGGTGTTTCAGCATTTCAACCTGTTCAGCCATTTGACGGTGCTGGACAATATTATGCTGGCTCCTCTGACTTTGAAATTGATGAAAGCACCCGCAGCCGAACAAGCGGCCATGCGCCTTCTCGAACAGGTGGGACTTGCGGTCAAGCGGGACGCCTACCCGTCACAGCTTTCCGGCGGGCAGAAGCAGCGGGT
>LSQX01047754.1_pt1 | contig 20266 bp, 23 predicted proteins | sample 654561 | NCBI WGS metagenome assembly LSQX01 (sample SAMN04489861, study PRJNA283612) | anaerobic digester metagenome | isolation source: 4 biogas reactors fed with cattle manure at either 37C or 55C with and... | place: Denmark: Kongens Lyngby | collected 2014 | reverse complement strand
TTACAAAAAATATTATACAAGGGGGATGACAGATGAAAGTAGAGGGGAAAGTTGCTGTAATAACCGGCGGAGGAACCGGAATAGGGAAAGCTGCCGCAATCTCATTGGCTGCAGAGGGGGCAAAAGTTTTAGTTACGGGACGCCGCCCAGAACCTTTGCAGGAAACCGTCGCTGAAATTAAAGCAAAAGGGGGTATAGCACTAGCATATCCCGGTGATGTAACGAAGACTGAAGACATTATAGGTATAAAGGATTGTGCCAAAGAAAACTGGGGCCACCTGGACATACTCATAAACAATGCCGGTTCCGCTATTCGCAAACCTTTTATGCAGACTACTCTGGAAGAATTTGATTATATATATCAAATCGATCTCAGAAGCGTATTCAATGTTACCCAGGTTATGCTGCCGCTTATGTTGGAAAGCGGTGGAGGGAGTATAATAAATATAGCCTCTATTTTAGGTGTTTTGGGCAGTAAAGATTCCAGTGCATATTGTGCCATGAAAGGCGGGGTGGTCCAGTTGACCAAAGCCTTGGCAGCCGAGTTGGGTCCTGCGGTACGAGTTAATTGTATTTGCCCTTCGCACATTATAACGCCGATGCTGGAACCAATGATGCAGCATTTTGAGACAACAGGAAAAATAGACAAGCTGAACAAAATATTCCCCATGAAGCGGGTAGGCTATCCCGAAGATATGATCGGTTCTATTTTGTTTTTTGCCTCCGATGATTCAGCCTGGCTGACCGGTAATATTTTTATGGTAGATGGAGGGCTTTCCTGTTATTGCTAATTAAATTACGAAAGTAAAAATACTTTGTAATAAAAGCACCTTGGTCCGTAAACGGCGAGGTGCTTTTTAAACGTTTATTTAATTGACAAGTTATTTATAATCAATCCAGTTATTAGTTTGGGATAAAAATAAGTTGATTTTTGAGGCATCTTATCCCTTGCTTCAGCAACATCAACAATTTCTTCCACCCGGGTTGCATTTAGTAAAAATCCTAACTGGTACTGCTTGTTGTCAACTTTATTCTTAACCCAATCTGCACTGCGGCTGTAGGCTAAATTTTCCTGGCTGCGGCGTTCAACTTCACCTATACCTAAAAGCTGGTCAAGAATCAGATTATCCAAAATAGCAACATCAAGTTTTTTCCATGCAGGAGAATTTTGTTCCGGTAATAAGGAAAAAGCTTTTTCCTCATCTTTTAAGGTCAATAAGAAAAAATTATCTCCGTTATACATAACAAAAACATGTTGATCTGAACCTCGCATTGCCAGTTCATTCATTAAAACAGCCAAATCAATTTCTTCAGGCAGTTTATCCAATGTGAAAAGCTGTGATAACTGCTCTGTAAAAATCTCAAAATTGAAGTTATCAATGTGGCCTGCAACCCGGTGTGTCGGCAAAACCACCAAACCTTCATCATATAAATTTACCAGTGTAGTCATTATATAGTCATAATCATCAAACCCTTGTTCTGCCATTTCTTTGGCGTAGGCCAGTGCTGTCTCATAACGATGGTGACCATCAGCAATATATATAGTCTTCGATGCCATGAACTCAGTTATTTTATCAATCACTTGCTTATTGTCGATAACCCAAACACGATGAACCTCGTTAGCTTCATCAGTTATTTCCATGTCAGGTTTGCGATTGTACACTTCTGACAACAGCAAATTATCAATAAATTTTTGTTCATCTGAATATAAAGCAAAAATAGAACTGAAGTTAGACTTGGTGGCATGCATTAACTGTAACCGGTCAGCCTTAGGTTTGGATAAAGTTTCTTCATGGGGCAAAACGTTTCCTCTGTCATAAGGTTCTACTTTGACACCTGCCACAAAGCCGTTACGAAGTATCTTTTCGCCCCGATATTCGAATTCCTGCTGGTATAAGTAAAGTGAGGGATTAATATCATGAAGAAGAGTCTTATCCTCCATCCACTTTTCCAAATATTGCTGAGCTCTGGTATATCTATTATTTGAAGGAGTATCATGAGGAAAGGTAAGGCCCAGTTCCAGACGAATAATATTGCCAGGATTATTGGCATAATATCTAGCCTGAGCAGCGTCGTCTATTATATCATAAGGAGGAGTAACAACACTTGCCAGATCCTGGATTTTATCAGTATTATAACGAAGACCTTTGAATGGTATTATAGTGGTCATTGTTTTTTATAACCTCCTAGAGTTCATATTAATGTTTAAAATTGTAGTATAATCTATAGTTTAATGCAATTTATTTTAAAAAGTAAGCTTCTTGCTTACAAAGAGCAAAAGTGATTAAATTATTTACTATAGGAAATATAAGGAGTTAGTATTTTGCTTAATGATTATCATATTCATGCACTTTCTCATGGGGAATATAGACACACAATGGATTGGCTCAGTTTGTTTGTGAAAAAGGCCCAACAGGAGAAATTATCGGAAATTGGTTTTGCCGAGCATGATGAATTCAGACATCTAATAAGTTTTGACAATATCCAGCAGGTAAAAGAACAGTTTCCCGAGATAAAAATAAAAACCGGCCTGGAAGTAGATTATATACCTGGAAGGGAAGATGAAATCAAGCTTATTAAAGCCAGTCAAAATTGGGATTATCTTATTGGTTCAGTTCATTTTATTGACGGTTGGCCTTTTGATCACCCTGATCATAAAGGAAAATTTACTGTCAGCGATATAGATGAGATTTATTATAAATATTTTATGCTGGTCAAACAGGCAGTAGAGACAAATTATTTCGATGTAGTCGGTCATCTTGATCTGGTTAAAATCTGGGGTAACAGACCACTGACGAAAACAATGTTATATTATATTACACCGGTTTTAAAAATAATCAAGGATTCCGGAATGGCAGTAGAAATTAATACCAGTGGCCTGCGAAAACCAGTTAAAGAAATATACCCTGCACCGGAAATTATTACCCAGATGTACTCCATGGAAATTCCGATTTTGTTTGGTTCTGATGCTCATCATCCAGATCAGGTAGGCATGAATTATCAGGAAGCAGTTTTGCAAGCAAAAAGGGCAGGTTACCATGAAATCGTCATTTTTAGCGACAGCAAAAAACAAACAATTAAATTTTAGTAAGTATTAAATTAAGGAAGGCGAAAAAAGTGGGCAGTATAGCAATGTTGATAATAGCTCTGGGAATTATTCTTGCCGGAGCAGAGGTTTTTGTAAATGGCATTGAATGGTTGGGGAAACGATTAAACTTATCTGAAGGAGCAGTAGGAAGTGTTTTAGCTGCAGTGGGCACTGCCCTGCCCGAAACCATAATTCCTATCATAGCTATTTTGTTTGGCCATGGACAGGAAGGGCATGACATAGGTATCGGAGCAATACTCGGTGCTCCCCTTATGCTAGCCACCCTGGCAATGTTTGTGGCTGGCATATCGGTAATCATTTTTAGAAAACGGCGCGCGCATGGTACCAAGGTGATGGCAGACTACTCTACAATGTCCAGGGATTTAAGCTTTTTTATTATCGTGTACATGACGGCAGTATTAACTGGCCTTATACCCCCTGCATTCAGGGCGGTCCAATTGATAATTGCGGCTTTGTTGGCAATATCATATTTTTGGTATGTTTACCAAACCGTTAGCCAGGAAAGGGATGTCAATGCTGACCATGAAATTCCGCCCTGCTATTTTGATCGCAAACATGCCAAAATGTCACGGATTTATCTGCAGGTCTTGTTCGCTCTGATCCTTATTATAGTTGGTGCCAATATATTTGTTGAATCTGTAAAAGCAGTAGCTCTTATTTATGCAGTGCCTGTATTTGTTTTGGCGATTATTATTACACCTATCGCAACAGAACTGCCGGAGAAATTCAACAGTGTAATTTGGATATCAAGAGAAAAAGATACACTGGCACTTGGTAATATTACTGGGGCAATGGTTTTCCAAAGCTCTTTAATCCCAGCAATTGGTATAATACTAACCGACTGGCAGCTTACTAACAGTGCTTTGCTGTCTGCTTTATTGGCACTTTTGTCAGCTGGCATAATTCGGTATGAATTAAAAAGCAAACAACATATTAGTGCTTTATATCTAATGACAGGAGGCTTGTTTTATGCAATCTTTCTGTTCTCAGTATTTCAGGGAATAATAAGATAGTTTTAAGATTAAATAACCAATTAAAAAATGCATAAATAAAAGCCGGAATGATCCGGCTTATTTATGTTAATCAACTGGCTTCCTGCAAAGTTTTTGGGAGTATTGCTTTTTTCTTTTCATAGTTCTTATAGGCAACTTCCCATCTGACTTCTTCGTTTTGCCGTTTATTCACTAAAAAATGATGCAGTCTTTTATGTCTTTCCCGTGCATGCTTTTCCACAATTACCAAGGCAACATATAAACAGGCAAATAATCCACATTTGGCAATCAGATATACTGCGCTATATACTAAGAATGTTTGTTGCAGTTCTGTCATAAGAATCTCCCCCCTCAAATTGAATGTCAGGCCAGCGAAGGTTTTTAGAATTCTTCCAGATATACTTTTTGGAAAACATAAAGGATACTAATAGTACCAGTTATTAGTGTTAAAACAAGCGCCGCTGCTGCTAATAACCAAATCATATATTCCCCCCCTAAATAAGTATGCAGTTAATATAACAACATACAAATATGTGATGTTAACAACATAATAACATCACATATAAATTCAAACAAATATGAAAATTCATTATATTTAGTGAAAATAGGAGATATTTTAAGAGATATAATCAAAAACTAAAAAGATGCAAAAAAATAATCTGGATGATTGTTCATCCAGATTATCTAATAAAAAATAATTACTTTAAGATTCTTCTTCATCTTCGGCAACTAACTGCCCGCCTTTGTTTTCAAAATGAGTACGCCATTCCTCCAGATACTCTTCAATTAACTTTCTAACCAGTCTTGATTTGGTTGTAGCCTGATCCGCACAGGCAAATCGAAGAGCTCGATCTACATCTTCAGGAACTACAACAGATATATATTTCACTGTAATACCCCCATTCGATAAACTTTCCGTACGTTATCTTACTTATATTGTAGTATTTGTAGCGTAACAATACAATTCGCTTGTTACATTTTGCACTAAACGATGTGTGCTTAGTATAATCATTGGTTTAATAAGACTTGGCCTTGTTATTGTTATCACAATTTAATTAATCATTGTAATCTAAATAAGTTGTTAAACTAATATAATAGGCGTTTTGCAAGCTGCAATAATATTAATATAATTTAGTAGCAAAAAATATTTAAACCCAGTATGTACAATTATACCAAATAAAAAGCATTATAATCAACAAATAGTTAATAACAAGCGAAAGTTATTAAGGTGCGAATATAACAGCATACTATAGCCTTTTGTAATTTCTTGACTAGTCAAATAAATACTGCTAGCTTAAATACATTGAATAGACGGAGAGGAGATAGTTATTATGACACAGGAAAATCCTTATGACATTGCTCATCAATTAGCCAAAGCTATTACTGGTAATGAGATTTATAAAGAGTACATAAATGCAAAAAATCAAGTTGAACAAAAACCGGAACTAAAACAAAAAATTATTGGTTTTCGTGCTAAACAATTGAAACTTAACCAACAGCATTTTATTGGTGCAGAGGTACCCGCTGAACTGGTTAATGAAGTGAGCCGTGAATTTGCAGAATTAAATACAAAAGCAGCCATAGCAGAATTCTTTCAAGCAGAAGCGAAATTTGTTCAACTTTTTAATGATATACAGGAAATTATTCAGAAGGCTGTTCAGGATGGATTTCATGAATAAATTACGTAAGATAGGATTATAATGCTGTTTTAAGATAGTAATTATGTTATAATGCCGATTATGTGAAAGGAATTTTATAATGAAAAAATCATGGATATTAATATTTGGTATATTGCTGACCTTATCCATTATAACTAGCGGTTGTGATAAAGATAAAGTGGAAAATAAGGTAGGAGAAGTAAATGGACAGGCTATTTCATTATACGAATACAATGCTCACTTAGGGTTTTTGCAATATTATTATGAAGTTCAGCAAGGTGTTCAGTTAGATGAGAAAAAAGATGCAAAGGTTCTAGATGCTTTAAAAAATCAAGCCTTTGACGATTTGGTGCTGAAACAAATATTATGGCAGCAAGCTGAAAAGGAAAATATTTTTATCGAAGAAAAAGACATAGATGAAGAAATAAACAAAGCTATCGAAACCCAGGGAAAAGAGAGTTTTGAAAAAGTCCTGGAAGAAACGGGAATGAGCCAAAACCAATTACGTGATGAAATCAAAACCGAAAAGATTTATTCTGAATTGCAAAACAGAGTTACAGAAGATGTAAAGATTAATGATGAAGAAATAAAGCAGTACTATGATGATAATTCTGATTTATTTAAAGAAGAAAGCGGAATGGAAATAGCTCACATATTAGTCGATACTGAAGATCAGGCGAAGGAAATAATTGTCATGTTAGGTAAAGGAGACAATTTTGCGGAATTGGCCAAAGAATTTTCCTCCTGCCCCAGCAGTGCTGAAGGAGGAAATTTGGGACTCATAAATGAAAACAGTAATTACGTCCCCGAGTTTAAGGAAGCTGCATTAAAACTGAAAGCAGGAGAAATAACCAAAAATCCGGTAAAAAGTGCATTTGGTTTTCATGTAATAAAAGCAGGAGAAAAGAGAGAGGCACGTATCATTCCATTTGAAGAAATAAAAACTCTATTAACTTCGCAGCTCTTAGAAAATAAAAAAACAGAGATTTATTATAACTATTTACAGGACCTTCATAAGAAAGCAGAAATAAAAGATTTGCGCGACGATACTAAAGGAGAATAAAATTTCTAGAAAATCTGGACCTAGAGTTTAAAGCTTTAAAGCAATATTAAAATACTAAAAAACAAAATATCAGAATTTTTTATATTAATTGATAAAAAAAATAAAGGACTATAAAATTATTATGTCGAAAAGCAAAAGTTAATTTAAAAAAAGGGAGATTGGGGATGTCAAACTTGAAAAAAACTAAAAAGACGTTGGTTCTTATACTGGCACTTATTTTTATTGCCAGTATGGTAATCGGATGTGGCAGTCCGGCAGCACAGGACGATGAGAAGAATGATGATAAGGCTGCTGAAAAGTTTAAAGTAGGATTTATTTACATCGGTACCCCTGGAGATGCCGGCTGGACTTTCGCTCATGATCAGGGCAGAAAATATCTTGTGGAACAAATTCCTGAAATAGAAACTGTTTATTTGGAATTGGTTCCGGAAGGTGCAGATGCTGAAAGAAGTATTGAGCAACTGGCCCAGGAAGGATGCAACATTATTGTCGCCAATAGTTTCGGTTACGGGGATGCGATGCTGGAAGTAGCCAAAAGATACCCGGAAATAACATTTCTCCATTGTTCTGGCCTTGAATCAGCTGAGAATGTGGGAACATTTTTTGGGCGTATCTATCAGGCTCGTTATTTAAGTGGAATGGTAGCAGGTGCTATGACCAAGAATAATACCATAGGATATGCCGCCGCATTTCCAATACCTGAAGTAATTCGTGGTATCAATGCTTTCACTCTGGGAGCACAGGCAGTTAATCCCGATGTTAAAGTAAAAGTTGTTTGGTCGCTGACCTGGGTTGATGCAGTACAGGAAAAAGCTGCAGCAGATCGTCTGATAGAAGCAGGCTGTGATTTACTGGCTCAGCACGCGGATACCCCGGCTGTGCAACAGGCAGCTGAAGCAGCTGGTATCTATTCAATCGGTTATAATAGTGATATGAGAAGCTTTGCACCAAATGCTAACCTGACCGGACCAGTTTGGAACTGGGGACCCTACTATGTCAAAACTGTTAAAGCAGTAATGGATGGTACCTGGAAACCGGAAGAATACTGGGGCGGATTGGAAGATGAAATTGTTGACCTGGCTACAATCTCTGATAAAGTTCCGGCTGAAGTTATAGCCCAAGTTGAAGCGAAAAAACAAGAAATGAGCAATAAGGAATGGGATGTCTTTACCGGACCAATTACTGACCAGGACGGTAATGTAAGAGTGCAGGAAGGACAAAAACTTACTGATGAAGAGATGCTGGCTTTGGATTGGTTTGTGGCCGGTGTAGAAGGAAGTCCTAACCCTTAATTTTGTTTTGCATTTGAAGGCGGCTTAATACGCCGCCTTTTGTTTTGGAGGATCAATTATGAAAAGGTTTCCTGTTATTGAAATGGATGGAATAACCAAATCATTTCCTGGGGTATTGGCGAACAATAATGTTAGTTTTCGAGTCTATCCGGGCGAAATACACGCACTGCTGGGAGAAAACGGGGCCGGCAAGTCAACTTTGATGAGTATTTTAGCCGGTTTATACAGGCCTGATGCAGGTTATATAAAGGTCAAGGGAGTCAAACACACTTTCAAATCACCTCGTAAGGCTTTAACTGCTGGGATAGGCATGATTTATCAACATTTCCGCCTGGTTAATAATTTCACCGTAGCAGAAAATATTATTCTGGGAACCAAGAACTCTATTGGTATGAACAGCAAAAAAATTGAAAAAGAAGCCTCCGAATTTGCCAGCCGTTTCGGCTTTGATATAAATCCGAATGCCAAGGTTTTTCAATTGTCACTTGGTGAACAGCAAAAAGTTGAGATTATCAAAATGCTCTACCGTGGTTGTGATGTTTTGATTATGGATGAACCCACAACGGTTTTGACTCCTCAGGAAGTAAAGGATTTGTTTAATACTTTAAAACTTATGGCCGCACAGGGCAAAGCGGTTGTGTTGATTACCCATAAACTGCATGAAGTAATGGAAGTAGCTGATTATGTGACAGTTTTAAGGCGTGGTGAAGTAGTTGGCAGCAACAGAATCGAAGAAGTAGAGGAGGCATCTCTGGCTAAGATGATGGTGGCACATGAAGTTGTTTATAACGAAGTGTCTCACCAGATGAAAGCAGGCAATACAATTCTGGAATTAAATAACATCGATGTATATGGAGATCAGGGCTATTTGGCGGTTAGAGATATCAATCTCAGTGTTAAAAGCGGTGAAATAGTTGCCATTGCCGGAGTGGCTGGTAATGGGCAAAGAGAACTAATCGAAGCAATTGCCGGCCTGAGAAAACTAAACAAGGGTTCCATTTATCTGGAAGGGCAGGAAATCACCAATCTTAATATAAGACAACGCTTAGCCAGGGGTTTAAATGTTGTGCCTGAAGACAGAATTGGCATGGGACTTGTATCTAATTTGAATGTGCTGGAAAATGTTATTTTAAGGACTTATTATAATAAAGAATTTTTGGACGGGATGTTTATAGATTATAAAGCTGTTCATACTTATGCCGAAAAGTTAGTGGAGGACTATAATATTTTTCTGTCTGATTTGAAACATCCTATTAATTATATGTCCGGAGGCAATTTGCAAAAGCTCCTGTTGGCAAGGGAGATAAGTCAGCATCCTCGTTTGCTGGTTGCCGCTTATCCATCCAGAGGCCTAGACATTGCAGCTGCAGAGTCAGTATATAATATTTTACTGCAGGAAAGAAACAAAGGAACAGGGATCCTGCTGATCCTGGAGGATTTGGATGATATTTTCCGTTATGCAGACCGGGTAGCGGTTATGTATGAAGGTGGAATAAAGCAGATACTAAATGTAGCCGATACAAATATTGATGAAATTGGGGCATTAATGCTGGGAACACAATATGCGAGGAAGTTGTCATGATAAAAACCAGAATAATAAAGCGTGAATATGATTCCCTGGCTATTAAGACAGCAGTCCCACTGCTAGCAATTTTACTGGCTTTATTAGTGGGTGGTCTGTTTTTATATTTTTCCGGGTATAACCCGGGAGAGACTTTTCTACGTATGTACAAAGGAGCTTTTGGCAGTAGTTATGCTATTTCTGAAACGATCGTTAAAGCTATTCCTTTAATGTTGGCAGGATTGGCTGTTTCACTGGCATTTCGCATGAAGCTTTGGAATATAGGAGCGGAAGGGCAAATTTACATGGGAGCTTTTGCTGCTTCCGGTGTAGCTCTAACTCTAGGTGATCTTAGTTCCTGGATTCTTCTCCCTTTAATGTTTATAGCCGGTTTTGCCGGGGGAGCTGTGTGGGGCTATATTCCAGGAGCTTTGCGTGGCTACTGGCAGGTAAATGAAACGATTACCAGTTTGATGTTAAATTATGTGGCTATATTTTGGGTTAATTTCTTAGTTTTCGGACCATGGAAAGACCCGGCCAGTAAAGGGTTCCCGCTGACTCCACGTTTTTCCCTGAACGGTTATCTGACTACATTAGGCGACAGCCGGGTACATATGGGTCTTATAATTGCTTTTATCATTGCCATTGTTTTTTATTTAATACTTAAATACAGCCGCTGGGGCTATGAAATCAAGGTAATCGGCGAAAGTCAAAATGCGGCACGTTATGCAGGCATGAATGTTGCCCGCAATATAATACTGGTTATGCTGATAAGCGGCGGCATAGCTGGAATAACTGGCATGATTGAGGTTTCTGGAATAACCCACCGTCTGCAGCAGGATATTTCACCAGGCTATGGCTATACTGCAATCATTGTTGCCTGGCTTGCAAGATTGAATCCTTTTGCAATAATTCTCGTAGCTTTTCTGTTTGGAGCTCTGTTGGTAGGTGGATTTGGAGTACAAACATTTGGTATTCCATATTCAATTGTTCTGATGTTGCAGGGAAGTGTACTATTTTTCCTCTTAGCAGGTGAATTTTTAATTAAATATAAAATCGTTCTCAGCAGGAAGGAGGCAAACTAATGGATATTAATGCAGTAACAGGACTTCTTGCTGCAGCGGTAGTTGCTGGAACCCCTTTGTTACTGGCAGCGTTAGGGGAACTTCTTGCTGAAAAGTCGGGTATTATCAACCTTGGAGTAGAAGGTATGATGCTGGTAGGAGCAGTGACAGGGTTTATTTTTACAATTATGACCGGAAATCACTGGTATGGTTTTCTGGCAGCTATGATTGGCGGAAGTCTGTTAGCGGCTATTCATGCTTTTATAACTATAACCCTTAAAGGGAACCAGGTAGTAAGCGGATTAGCTCTGACTATATTTGGAACGGGTATAAGCGGTTTTTTGGGTAAGGCTTATCAGGGGCTTACTACTGCTGATCCCGTTCATGCATATGCCATACCTTACCTAAGTGATATAAACGGCTTGGGCTCTGTTTTGTTCAATCATGATCCCCTGGTTTATATAAGCTTTTTACTGGCAATTATTTTCTGGCTGATACTGTATAGAACCAGATGGGGCTTGAGTATAAGAGCAGCAGGAGAAAATCCTGCCGCAGCTGATGCAGTAGGGATCAGTGTTTCTAAGGTGCGCTATTTTTGTACAATTGTGGGTGGCATGATGGCAGGACTGGGCGGAGCATATTTATCTTTGGTATATGCTCCCTCATGGCAGGAAAACATGACTGCCGGCAGAGGGTGGATCGCTGTAGCCTTGGTAATATTTGCCCTGTGGAACCCATTAAGGGCCGTTGTTGGTTCCTACTTATTCGGTGGTGTTGAAGCAATGACATTTGGACTGCAGATAGCAGGGATAAAAGTTTCATCCTTTTTCCTGCAAATGCTGCCATATCTTTTAACAATTATCGTGTTGGTTATAGTGACAATTAAGATGCGCCAGGAAGCAGGTGCTCCAAATGCCCTTGGATTTGCTTATGACCGTGAAGAACGATGAATCATTGCTTAAATTAAATAATTATATCAACAAAACCTAATACTAGATTAAAAACAGGACCGAATGATATAACAGGAGGAAATGTTATGTTAGAGAAAAGAGTTTTAAGCCGGGTATTGGAAGAAGCAATGAAAAAAGGCGGCGACTTTGCTGAGATATATGTAGAAGAAAAGACAGTCAGCAATATTTTTTATGAAGATGATAAGATAGAAAAAATCAACAGCGGTCGGGAAAAAGGTGCTGGTATACGTGTAATCAAGGATGGCAGCACAGCTTATGTATATACAAATGATCTATCAACTGAAAATTTATGTGAGGCAGCATCACTAGCTAATCATGCTGCTGAATCCGGACAAACCTTCAGCTCCCCTGAAATAAAGCTTAACTGCAAAAGCATAGACAATGAAATAAAAATAGGTCAAAAATCTGAAAAAGTATCTTTCGCGGATAAAATTGAACGGATTATTTCTGCCAACAGTACTGCCCGCAATTACAGTGAAAAGATACGCCAGGTTACAATCGTACTGGGTGATGTACATAAAGCTATCCAGATCGCAAATAGCGACGGTGAACTGGTAGAGGATGAAAGAGCGCGGGTACGTATGATTGTTAATGCAGTTGCTGCTGAGGACAATATTGTACAAACCGGCTATGAGTCAGCTGGTGAGATTGGCGGCTGGGAATTACTTAGTCGGGTTTCCCTTGATGAATTGGCTGCAAATGCTTCCGGTTTAGCTGTAAAGATGCTTTCTGCCCCACCGGCACCGGCGGGAAGAATGCCGGTAGTTATGTCAGCAGAAGCAGGAGGGACTTTGGTGCATGAGGCTTGCGGCCATGGTCTGGAAGCTGATTTGGTACAAAAGGGTTTGTCAGTTTATAAAGGTCAGATGGGTCAAAAAGTTGCAGCCTCAGGCGTTACTATAATAGATGATGCTACCATTGAACGTAAATTTGGCTCTTTCAGATTTGATGATGAAGGAATTCCAGGACAGAAAACAGTATTAATAGAAAATGGAAGACTTTGCGGATATTTGTATGACCGCCTGACTGCACAAAAGGACAATACAAATTCAACAGGCAATGGCCGGCGGCAATCATATCAGCATAAACCAATACCTCGTATGACCAATACTTTTATAGCCCCGGGAAAGGAAGATCCAAGTGAAATTATAAAATCCACTCCACAAGGTTTGCTGGTTAAAAAAATGGGAGGCGGGCAGGTTAATACCACCAATGGAGACTTTGTTTTTGATGTTCAGGAAGCTTATATTATCGAAGATGGAGAAGTTAAACATCCTGTAAGAGGAGCTACTTTGACAGGTAACGGACCGGAAGTGTTAAAAAACATCGACAGAATGGGCAAAGACCTGGGATTCGGCATAGGTACCTGCGGAAAAGACGGCCAGGGAGTTCCAGTTTCAGATGCTCAGCCAACAATAAGGATCAAACAACTTACGGTTGGAGGAACTATGATGTCAAACGGGCCGAGTATTAAGAGAATAAGACGCAAATAGGAGGCAGTTATGAATGAAGATTTCTTAAAAAGTGCCGGCATCATAGCTTTGGAAGCTGGTATTCGCAGAGGGGTAATGACCGAAGTTTATCTTCTGTCCAGCTGCCAGTTAAATATTGAAGTAGCCGATTCAAAAGTTGAAACTCTTATAGAAGCCAAGGAGAGGGGCATGGGAATAAGAATAATAAACGATGGCAAATTAGGTTTTGCTTATACCTGTGACCTTTCCGCGGAAGCCATTTTGGAGGCAGTTAATGATGCCTATAATATAACTTCCTATACGACCTTTGATAAATATAATCAATTGCCTGTTGGGCCTTATGAATACGAAGTAATGCAGCTATATGACCAAAAGATAAAAGAAACAACAGTAGAAGAAAAAATTGATATGGCACGGCAGATGGAAAGTGCGGCGCTAGCAGCGGATAGCCGTATATCAATCATTGAACGAGCCGGATATGAAGATACAGAATATATATCAGTGATAATGAATACAAATGGCTTGTATGCAAGCGGGCAGGGGAATTTCAGCGGGATGTATATTTATCTGGTTGCTGAAGAGAATGGTGATGCCCAAACTGGATTTGCTATGAGCTTGAAGAAATGGATTAAAGATTTAGAGCCCGGAGCAGTTGGCAGAGAGGCAGCTAAAAAAGCGGTTCGCAGTTTAAATGCCCGTACCATTAAATCGGCTAATCTGACTTGTATTATGGAACCTTACGTAGTAACGCAATTTCTTGGAATTCTTGCCAAAATGGTAGACGCGGAGACCGTTCAAAAAGGGAAATCTTTGTTTGCCGGAAAAATTGGCCAGGCAGTGGCTTCCGATAAGATAACTTTGATTGATGATTCAACATGGCCTGATGGAGCAGGCAGTTTCCCTTTCGATGGAGAAGGCGTTCCTGCACAGCGTAATCTGGTAATAGAGAATGGAATCCTAAAAACATTTTTGTATGATACATATACTGCTGCAAAAGGTGGTGTATCCTCCACTGGGAATGCACAAAGAGGATCATTCAGATCCCTTCCGGAAGCAGGTCCCTCGAATTTTATAATTCTACCGGGCAGCAATACTCTGGAAAGTTTAATTTCCGATATCAGTAAGGGTTTTTATATAACTGATGTTATGGGAATGCATACTACAAACCCGATTTCAGGCGATTTTTCAGTGGGTGCTGCCGGAATAATGATCGAGAACGGTTATTTGGCTTATCCGGTACGCGGTGTGACCATTGCCGGTAATTTAATAGACTTGCTGCAGGATATTGATGCGGTAGGGAGTGATTTAAAATTTTACGGCAGTAAAGGAGCACCTGCCATCAGATTGAAAAATTTATGTATTGGCGGAGAATAATAAGAGGGGAAAAGGGCAGTGGAGAATAAAATACTGGTAATAAATGGTCCTAATCTTAACTTGTTAGGCTTTAGAGAACCAGGCTTATATGGGAGTAAGAATCTGGAACAAATAAACAATGAATTAAAGAGCATTGCTGTTGAAAACCAGATTGAACTGGAGTTCTTTCAGTCCAATTGGGAAGGTGCCATTATTGATAAAATCCATTCTGCTTTCGGACAAGTGAAGTTCATAATTATTAATGCCGGAGCCCTGACTCATTACAGTATCGCTATTCATGACGCCTTGAAGGCAGTAGAGATACCAGTAATAGAAGTACATTTGACTAATATTTATGCTCGGGAAGGCTTCCGCCAAAAGTCTTTTATATCACCGGTTGCAGTTGGAGGAATATTTGGTCTGGGTCCCGATGGATATAAAATGGCTTTGCAAGCTGCTATAAATATGATAAAAAATAGAAATAACGATTAATCAGTTATTAATGAGGTGTTTGTAATCGAAAACAGGATCAGTGAATTAAGAAAACGCATGTCTTCACTAAATGTAGAAACTTTCTTAGTCAGCAAGCCTGAGAATATAAGGTATTTGTCAGGTTTTACCGGCGGAAGTGACGCGAAGCTGTTAATTACCCCACAGGATAAATACATAATAAGCGATTCACGTTATCGGGAACAAATCGTCAGAGAGAGTCCCGGTTGGTGTCCCGTTGAAGAGAAAAACTATGATAATAGTCAACTTGCCTTATTGACAGCCAACTTTTCCAATATGGGGTTTGAAAGCCAGTCAATCAGCTATGATACATTCAAATTAATGGAAGTTGATCTTAAATCTCAACTTCTGCCGTTAACCGACATGGTGGAAAAGGATCGAATTATTAAAGATCAAGACGAGTTAGAATTTATAAAAAAGGCTGCACAAATTGGTGATAATGTTTTTACTGATATGATAGACCAAATCAAACCAGGTATGAGTGAAAAAAAGATAGCCAATGAAATTGCTTATTTATTACGGGAAAGAGGATGCGAAAAAGAAGCCTTTGATTCCATTGTTGTTGCAGGAGAAAATGCTGCTCTTCCCCACGGAAAGCCCGGAAACAGGTTAATTGCAGATGGAGATATGATAACCATGGATTTTGGAGGCTTTTATCAGGGCTATCTGGCAGATATGACCAGAACAGTAGCAGTAGGAAAAGTATCAACTGATTTATATGATAAGTATATGGCAGTGCTTGAAGCTCAGGAATTGGGCATATCCCTTGTAAAAGCTGGTATCAGGTGCAAAGACCTGGATAAAGCAGTCCGTGACCGCTTGAAACTGCTGGGGCTTGATGATTTCTTTCTGCACAGTACCGGACATGGTGTAGGACTGGAAGTTCATGAGCAGCCTACAGTTTCAGCAAAAAGTGAAGCTGTTTTAATTTCAGGTATGGTAGTAACCATTGAACCGGGCATTTACATAAAAGGATGGGGAGGAATAAGAATCGAAGACACTGTAATTGTAAAGGATGACGGATGTGAAGTATTAACCCGTTCAGATAAGGCGATTCTAAAGATATAATGGAGGGATAGAATGATTTCAGTAAATGACTTTAAAAACGGTGTAACAATTGAAATGGAAGGTCAGGCATTTCAGGTTGTAGATTTCCAACATGTTAAACCAGGGAAAGGCGCTGCATTTGTAAGGGCTAAACTGAAGAATGTAAAATCAGGTGCAATTGTGGAAAAAACTTTCCGCGCTGGTGAAAAAGTACCACGTGCACATCTGGATAAGAGGGAAATGCAGTATTTATATAAGGATAATGACGGTTTTAACTTCATGGATAATGAAAACTACGAACAAATAAGTATCAGTGCAGAAGCAATGGGGGATGGTGCTAAATGGCTGCTGGAAAATATGAATATTGAAATATTGTTATTCCAGGGCAATATAATCGGTATAGAACTGCCCAACTTTGTAGAGATGAAAGTAATAGAAACTGAACCTGGTGTAAAAGGTGATACTGCTACAGGTGCTACGAAACTTGCAAAACTTGAAACCGGAGTGTCTGTTCAGGTACCTCTTTTTGTAAATGAGGGAGATCGTTTAAGAATTGATACTCGTACCGGGCAGTACATGGAAAGAGCATAAAAATTTACTCAAAATATTATAATATAGTTTAAAATCCTTCTTTAAAAGAAATAATAATCATAATTTGATTATTAGAATAAAGGAGGATTTTTTATGTTAGCAGACATCTCAGAAAAAGTAAGTTATCTCCAGGGGTTAAGTGAAGGATTGAATATCGAAGGCAATCCCCAGGGAAAAATATTAACCGGAATTCTGGGTGTACTTGACGAAATAGCCGATGATATGATCAATTTGCAGTGTGAATTTGAAGATTTCAAAGAATATGTAGAAAGCATCGATGATGATTTATTTGATTTAGAAGAAAATTTTATGAACGATGAAGATTTTGTTGAAATGGAATGTCAGAGTTGTGGTGAAGAAATATACTTTGAATCTGATCTGTTGGATGATGAAGATACGATTGAAATTATTTGTCCCCATTGCAATGAAGTAGTTTTTGTAAATGACGGTTCCTTTGACCACGATTTTGAATACATCCCCGGTGATCTGGAAAACCACCATATGTAACACTCATAACAGGGAGAAGTCCATAAGCAGATATGTGACTTCTTCTTTGTTTGTCGGATATATTCACGTGTAAACTTGAGTAAGTCCCAATCAATAAATCTCTGATCCACCAAATAGCAGCCCTATCTGTATGGTTCAGAAAACCTCGTTTTTATCAATTCTGATACCCAGCCTTTTTGTTTAATACTATCCTCAGTAACATTCAGGCATAGCCAAATGCTCCAACTGGTGCTTTTAAATCAGCATATTTTAAACTCCTGCTTGGCGGTCTACAAGGCAGGAATATTCCTCCTGGCCACCCTCTATTGTCAGAACATTAGTATTTAAGGTGTTTTAATTCAGTTTCCGGTATAGAAATAAGGGAATATCATATCTGTGTACATTTGTATTCATGGAATATTTTCCACTTAACTCCAATATTTATTTAAAGCAAGGGGGGTTTTGAGTGGCAGCAACAGATAAGGAAATGATAAAAAGGCAAATACTCCCTTATTTATCTCCGCCGCTGAAAAAGATTATTACGGAGCTAAATGAACAGCAATATTCTAACCTGGAGGAAATCCGCCTCAGGTCGGGACAACCGCTGGTTCTAAAAATTGGTGATAAGGATTATACGATAAATTTATCCGGGCAACTGGTTAATGGACTGAAAAATACCTATATGGTAACTGAAGATGACATTTACCGAACCATTGCTTCCATAAGTGACAATTCCCTATATGCATTTGAGGAAGAAATAAGGCGGGGCTTTATAACAGTTCCGGGGGGACACCGGGCGGGACTGGCGGGACAGGTTTTAATTGAAGGAAATCAGGTGAGAACCATAAAAAATTTTTCCGGCATCTGCTTTCGCATAGCCAGGGAAATCAAGAATTGTGCCAGTGAGGTAATCAGTGCTATAAATCCGGCAGGCAGTACGATTCGAAATACGCTGATCATTTCACCTCCCCGTTGCGGAAAAACAACTATTTTGCGCGATACTGCCAGGATTATTTCCAGTACCGGGCCCCGAAATGTAGTAATTATTGATGAACGTTCAGAAATTGCGGGTTGCTACCATGGTATACCACAACTGGATGTGGGACCAAGAACAGATGTTATAGATGCCTGCCCAAAGGCGTTGGGGATGATAATGGCAGTACGTTCACTGTCGCCGCAGGTTATCGTTACTGATGAAATTGGCCGCCGGGAAGATGTCGAGGCCATTCAGGAATGTATCAATGCCGGTGTAGCAGTTATCAGTTCTGTTCACGCCAGTGACTTGAAAGAATTAAACAGAAGACCGGTTATGAAAGATTTGGTGGAACAAAAGTGTTTTCAACTGGGAATTTTATTATCCCGGCGCAAAGGTCCGGGAACCATTGAAGAGATAATAAGGTGGGATTAGGCATGTGGATCAAAACCCTGGGAATATGTCTTATTATTACCGGATTTGGTATGTGGGGTTTGTGGGGAGCACAGCGCATAGATAACAGAGTTAAGCAGTTAAAGAATTTGAGGATAGCAATCGGGTTCCTGGAAAAAGAGGTTACTTATATGCAGACACCATTATCCCAGGCTATGAGTCGTACCGGACATTTTTGCGATCGCAATGTGGCAGTTTTGTTCAGAGAATGTGCCAGTTATCTGGGTAAAAAGTCGGGCATTACCGGAAATGAGGCGTGGGAAAAGGGCCTTAAAAAATTAATAGAAGAATCAGAATTAAAGAAAATTGACCTTGAATTATTAAAAACCGTAGGCCCGCAATTGGGATTGTCAGACCGGTTGGAACAGCAAAAGTTTTTTGCCTTGATCCAGGAAGAACTAAAGTTACAGGAGAAAGCCGCCCTTAATGAGGCAGAAGCGGGAAAAAAGTTATGGTCTTACGGTGGCTTTATTATAGGAGCAGTAATCGTAATTTTGCTTCTTTAAAGAAAAATTGAAATAAGGAGGCAGAGGCTATGATGAATATCGATATTATTTTCCGTATAGCCGGGATAGGAATTCTGATATCAATTCTTTCCATTGTACTTAAACAGGCAAAAAAAGAAGAACAGGCAGAAATGCTGACACTGGCAGGTGTAATAGTTGTTCTGATTATTGTTGTGCAATTGATGAACCAATTATTTACGGTTGTCAGATCTGTATTTAATTTATAGATCATTCATACTACAGGGTTAATCAGGAGGAGAGGTAACTTTGGAAATAGCTCAAATTGTGGGATTAGCCCTATTAACAACCGTATTTTTACTAATACTCAGGCAGGAAAAACCAGTGATGGCAGTACTCTTGAGCATTGTATTTTCCATCATCATTTTTGTCTTTCTTATGGAGAAGATGGCTTCAATCGTCGAGGTGTTAAAGGAATTAACCCGTCGTGCGGAGATCAATTATTTTTTTCTGGCCACTATATTAAAGATTCTGGGTGTTGCTTATTTAGCAGAATTTGCTGCTTCCATTTGTAATGATGCCGGTGAGCAGGCGGTTGCCAAGAAAATTGAATTTGCCGCCAAAATAATTATTGCTGTGTTAGCCTTGCCTATTATTGTAGCCATCTTGGAATCACTTATAGAATTGCTGCCAGGTTAGGCAGGAAGAGGAAACCAACTTTGCTGTCAGGTAATGAAAAATGGGAACAGAAGTGGGTGTCAAGCAATGAAAGTTATCATCAGGTTTTTTTTAATTGGTATTTTTCTTTTTACGCTGCCGCTTCCCCTTAATGCAACAGATGACATTACCTCTGATCATTCAGCACTGGTTGAAGATACTCTGTCACAAATAGACTTTTATCTTATGGAAGAATATAAACACAATCTGGATTCAGAGTTAAGTTCTTATTTAGAGAGAAAATCAGTGAAAGAATGGGTTACTGATTTTGTGCAGGGAAAATGGGAGTTTGATTTTAAAGAGATCAGCGAAAATTTTGTCAGATATCTTTTTAAGGAAATTATTGCTAACTCAGGCTTGCTGGGTAAACTACTAATATTATCAGTTGTAGCAGCTCTTATCACCAACCTCCAAACTTCATTTTCTGCCGGAATAGCACGTATATCTTATCTGGCTTGTTTTTTAGCCCTGGGAGCAATTGCTGTTACTT
>LSQX01166596.1_pt1 | contig 20272 bp, 15 predicted proteins | sample 654561 | NCBI WGS metagenome assembly LSQX01 (sample SAMN04489861, study PRJNA283612) | anaerobic digester metagenome | isolation source: 4 biogas reactors fed with cattle manure at either 37C or 55C with and... | place: Denmark: Kongens Lyngby | collected 2014 | reverse complement strand
ATTATCATGATCACCGGGGCCGTCCTAGCTGTCAGCGGCGAAAAAGAAGAGGGGGCAAAGGGATGATACAGGATACCCTGTGTCCCAGTACTAGATCCTAGTACGCGAGACATCCCTCTGCCCCACCGCTGTGCCTAGTTTACAACCGCCTGAAACATCGTTCAGTTAACCTCTAGATTCCGACCTTAAGATCAATAGATCCCGACCGGCTAGACTGACCGTTCCGGACAGTCTCTGCCCCGTCAAGAGATCCCGGTAAGTCCCGCTGCCAAGGTCGATTTTCTCTGTTTCATCATTGTGGTTTAGAATGAAGGTAAAGGTATGGCCGTTCTTGTGCCGCTCTGTGACCTCTACACCGGCCGGCGTTTCCAAGATAGGCTCAATCCCCTTCTCGGTGCAAAGATACCGAATCAGGCGATTGACAAAACCCTGCTCGGGATCGCTGGCGACATACCAAGCCCATCCTTGCCCAAACTTATTCCTGGTCAAAGCAGGTCGCCCACTGTAGAAGTCTGCTTCATAGGTGCCGATTACTTCCGCCGTCTCAGCATGCATGAGATCACAGATGAGTCCCACTTCGTGCCTTCCGGCCAGATCCGGGAAGCTATCAGCAACTACGATGGCATTCCGCATATCCGGGAACAGGGGATCAGTCTCCTCTACCCAAACGCCTGCCAGTCTCCGCAGTTCCCCAGGATGGCCCCCTAGGACTACGCGGTCGTTCTCATCAACGATACCGCTGAAAAAGGTCATCAGGAAAGTGCCGCCCTTGGCCACAAACTCCTCAACCCGTGAGGCATATCCAGGCTGCAGGAGGTAAGCCACCGGTGCAATGACAATGTCGTACTTTTCCATGGACATGGCGGGGCTGATGATATCGACTGGGATGTTCTGGCTCCAGCAAGCCCTATAGTATTTCTCAACCTGGGGCAGGTACTTGAGGTCGATGGTAGGGCCGCTGGAAAACTCCAGTGCCCACCAGTTTTCCCAATCAAAGAGGATGGCTACCTTAGCCTCGATGCGGGAGTCCACGATGGCATCGCCTAGTTCAACCAGCTCCTTGCCCAGCTGGCTACACTCCCTAAATACCCGGGTGTTCTCATGGCCGGCATGGGAGATTACAGCACTGTGGAACTTCTCACAGGCCCCCCGGGACTGGCGCATCTGGAAGAACATGACAGTATCTGCACCATGGGCAACAGCCTGATAGCTCCAAAGCCGCATCACTCCTGGACGCTTAAGGGCATTGTAATCCTGCCAGTTCACTTGACTCGGGGTCTGCTCCATCAACATAAAGGGCTGCCCCTCTTTTAAGCCTCTCATCAGGTCATGCCAAAAGGCGACGTCGGACATATCGGATCTATTGGTAGGATAACTGTCCCAAGAGATGACATCTAGATATGGAGCCCAGCTAAAATAGTTGAGGGGTTTATAGGCTCTCATGAAATTGGTAGTGACCATAATATCAGGGGTGTGTTCCTTAATAGCCTCGTACTCCAGTCTGTAGCACTCCAGGAGGCTGTCAGACATAAAGCGCTGATAATCAAGGGATATACTTGGAAAAGCCGTACGGGTGCGGTCTAGTTCAGAAGTGTGCTCAGTAAGAATGTTGGGGGGGACGATTTCCTCCCAATCGCAGAAGGTATGATTCCAAAACCTTGTGTTCCACCGCTTATTTACCTCTTCCAGAGAACCATAGCGTTTCTGGAGCCAAACCCTGAACGCCCGGGCACAGTTTTCACAATAGCATTCACCGCCGTATTCATTGGACACGTGCCAGGCCACCAAAGTCGGATGGTCCTTGTACCTTTCGGCCAGCTTGCTGGCTAGCAATCGGGAGTAATGCCGGTAAGTCGGGCTGTTGGGGCAAGAGTTGTGGCGAATTCCAAACCGCCGTTTACGTCCGTGGAAGTCTACCCGCAGAACATCGGGATAGCGGCGGGCCATCCAAGCTGGGTGGGCAGCAGTTGAGGTGGCCAAGCACGCATAAATGCCGTTCTTGGCCATCAAATCCAGAATCTCATCCAACCAGCCGAATTCATACCGTGCCTCCTCCGGCTGAAGGAGCGACCAGCTGAAGATGGGCAGTGAAGCTACATCGATATGGGCCAGCTTAAACAACCGCATATCTTCCAGCCAGATCTCTTTGGGCCATTGGTCGGGGTTGTAATCGCCTCCATACCATATCTTAGGCAGCTTTGGGTTGATCATGTCTGAACTAACCTCCTTCTGATCTACAGATTCACTCACGTTCCCTTTAGCCACCTATTATGAAAGTTCCTTCCATTTTACGATACGCGGTGTGTCTATAGTAAAAGGAGGCTGTTTTTAGTATTTGATTCATGATTACCAAAACCCATATCACTCTGCTAACACTTTGAGCCGTCCAATCCCCACAAACCATTGATCCCGCTTAAGGCCCTCCACCGGCCAACAATCGATGACTACTGCCTCGTACTCGATATAAGCGGAGGCGTTGATGAACTCGAAGATCGTCTTCTCCTCATCCAACCACCGGATAAACAGTCCACCGTGGGTGATTCTCTCATCTGTATTTGTTATAAACACAATATCACCTGGAACAGCAGCCTCAGGGGGAAGAAGCTCCACGTTGAAACGCCATAGATCATAAATGTTCGCGTCGGTGGTTCGCTGATTGCCCACTAAGAAAATCTCGTCTTTACCCATGGCCTTCTTGTATGCCCAAGTAATTAGTCCGGAGCAGTCAAATCTATCAGGGCCCCGCCCTCCCCAAAGGTACGGAGCCCCTGTAACGGAAAGGGCAGCATCCAGAGCCGCCCTTGCTATGTAAGAGGGAACAGTGACCTGCCTGGCCGGGGACCTGCCCAGACAGCCGGGTAGAGATACTAGTAGGCAGACCAAAATGAGAATTCGTATTCTCTTACTTCCCGCAATACAGACCATAGCCCTAAACCTTCCGGTTTGACAAGATCAGCAGTGCCCATTTCAGGACCAGCCCAAGAATGCCGCCCGACGCTGCACAAGAGCCTGTGCGGAGACGATTCGGCCAGTTTCGCCCAAGTGACCTCATGACTCGCGAGTTTTTCATGACCCTAGAATAAGTAAAACCCCGCATTAGCGGGGTTTTCGCTTGGTCGGGCTGACAGGATTCGAACCTGCGACCTCATGACCCCCAGTCATGCGCGCTAGCCAAACTGCGCCACAGCCCGAGTAACCATGCCGGTTTCGTCCGGCATGATTCATTATAGCATCGGACCGGCTGAAAAGCAAGGGGATTTTGTCCGGCTCCCCTAACTATCTCTCAACAGCGGCTGCCAGCCGGATGGTCCTATCTTGGACACGAACCTGCCACCGGTCCCGGGCAGTTTTCTCAACCTCTCCCCTTCCCTGAATAATCTGGGGTTCGCCGGCACCGGCCGGTAACTCAATGACGCAGGACACATCTGAAGGTAGCTCAACCTGCATCGAGAACTCCTCCCCTTTATCCCAACGGACCTTGATATCTCCCCTGGGACTGGGAACGACGCCCTCGCACCATGATAGATCTGCCGTTTCCGGACTGACCAATACTCTGGCAAAGCCCGGCTCCATAGGTCTAACCCCCAGCTGATAAGCAGGCAGGAAGTAGCCCGGTGCCCCTGACCACGCATGGCAAAAGCTCCTCGTCCATCGATCCCGCTGAAAGCCCGGGAACGTCTCCCAACAAGTGGTGGCACCTCTGTCAAGCATCATACCCCAATACCGGCGGCTCCAATGGACAATTTCCTCAAAGCAGCCCAGTTTGGCTAGTACCTCGAAGCTGAAGAACATCATGAAGGGAGAACCGATGGTAACCCAGCCTGCCGGTGCCTCTTTGACGTACTTAGTCAGCAGTTCCTTGCGCTCACCATCTACACAGTCACATAGGTAGACAACGGTGTTGGTCTGCTGACTGACTACCGGAGACAAAGTTCCATCTGCCCGGCGGCAGTCAACAAAGGCTTGATACTCTTCGGACCAAAGATGTCGATTGATAGCTTCCTTAATCCTATCTGCTGCCGCCATAAACCGCCGGTAATCCTCCGCACTTGTTTGCCCATCAAGAGCTGCTGCCAATGAAGCAGTCTCCCTTAGGGCTCGAACCAGCCAAGCATTCTGGTGAGTGACTACACCTTGATTGGGAGTATCCATGGGTGCCCAATCCAGCATGTTCCATGCCTCGATTTCCAGAAGACCGTCTTCGTTGAGGTATTTCTCAATGAAGTTAATGCAGGTTTGCCGCAGAGCAGGGTAAATCTTCTCCAGGAAGTCCCTGTCACCGGTATGCTGGTAATGCTCGCGGCAAGCGATCACCCACAGCAAGCTCCAGGCAGTCAGTATATCCTGCCACCCGCTGGGAACCTGTGATTCAGGAAGCGGCGACCGCTCCAAGGACTTAGCCACCAGCTCAAGACACCGGCGGGCCAGACGATAATCACCATTCACGTAATAATCGATTAGAGCTTCGTTCCGGGAATCTCCAACCCAAAAGGCTTGTTCATAGGCCGGGCAGTCAACATAGGTATCTTCTGAACAAAGCCTGGTTGTATACCGGCACATTTCCCATATCTCATTGAGCAGATAATCAGAGCAGCGGAAACTGGCCCTGTTGCTAAAGGGATAGGTATTGAGCAAACAGCGAACTTCCCGAATTCGCAAAGGCTCCTTGAGGTTCCGGATGGTCAGGGAAGCATAGCGGAAACCCCGGCGGGTGTGGGAATGGAAAAACTGCCTGCCTTCCCGGGTAATATACCGCAACGTGTTGTTCAGCCGATCGGTATAGAGCCAACGGCCCTCTTGAATACCTTCAAAGCAGTTCCAATCCAGGATAACTCCCTCATGACAGAAAATCTCAAACTGCAGGAATCCCACTATTTCCCGACCAAAATCTAAGAGCAGCTCCACATCAAGCCCATTCTCAGAAGAATACACAATGGTCTCCGCCGAGCTTGCGGAAAGGAGGTTTTCCATCCCTTGTATCCTTGCTCCATCAGCCTCAACCAAGGCCCTGCAGGCTGTGGCTGCGAAAATGCTGTCCATCACCGCATCCTCAGGAACCACCTGCAGGTGCTGAAGAACTGCCCCGTTTTCAACCAGTTCATCAACACTTGCTATGCCGAGCAGCACCGCAAGGATATCCTCTCCGGCCTTCCTTGCATCCAAAAACCCGAAGGCCGCTTCATCGGCGTCCTCTCCACGGCCGGGCAGTGTAAACTTCAGCTCTTTATCGCTTCCGATAGCGAAGGGAAATACCAAGTCATGCCACTCTCCGCAGAGGTTGACCACAACAAGATTGGAACCTTGCTCTAGAGTAACAACAGCCTGCTGCTTGCCTCCAAAATCTATGGGCTGACCCCCCAGGATCACCTGGCCTCCGAAGCCGTAAACCTCCAGGCGGTGCCAGGTGACAGCTGTCGGTTCATCTACTTCGATGGTAAAAACAAGGGCACCCCGTATGTGCTTGCGGTTGGCATCCCGGTCCTCTGGGAAGAACAGAGGATGCAGGTTTATGGAAAACCTGTAGGGTACCGGCTTTACCGTCTCCCTGCTGATAATATCCACTGGATAGACAGGTTCTTCTGTGAGAAAGGGAATGCTTCGCTCAACCATGGATGTCCAAGGTGAGACTCCCACTGGACCGATCACGCTGGCGTATTCCCAGTCTTCATCGGGATACTCCATATCTATCCAGCTGACCTCGCCCCAGCGAAGGTCAAGTCGGGCGTCAAACCGCTCTTCAAACCCCAATTGACAGCAGATCCGGGGCGTCTTGCGCTCATAGGCGGGATGGGCCATGGTTCGCCAGGTTTCATCGGTCTTGGCCACCAGTTTGCGGCGGCCGTCCCCGTCGATGCTGTCCACCTGGCACAGTAGCCCACCCCGGCCTGCGATATACTGAAAGGTGGAAACGCCGAAATAATGGACCATAATCGCGAGAGTGTTTTCGCCCGGCCGTACCCTGGAGGTAATATCATAGACATCGTAGCTCTGCTCCGAGGGCCAGCTGCGGGAGGGCCCCTGCCCTACCCTCTCTCCATTGAGGAACAAGACATACCGGCTGTCAGCAGATATGGCAAGTTCGGTGGTGCTTCCCAAATCGTCTACTGTAAATTTCCGCCTAAATACCTGATACCAGTTCTCTTCCTCCGGCGTGCTGCTTCCCCAGATCCAAAGGGCTTTCCACACTAAGTCTTCTCCCCTGGTCAACTAGACAACCTCCCCTATAATTTTATATCTTCAGTGCACCTGACGTGATTCCCGTAATGTAATACTTCATGCAAAAGAGAAACACGACCACCAAGGGAATGGATGCTAATACATAACCGGCAAACATAGGTCCGTACGATGTCACTGTAAACTGACCCTGGAACGTCAACAGACCAGTGGTCACCGGTTTCAGCTCCTCCCGGGAGAGTACAACCAAGGGCCAGATGATTTCATTCCATGTTCCCACGAAGTTCAGCATGAAAATGGTAACCACAATGGGAAAAGACAGCGGAATTGCAATCCGGGAGTACAATTGAAAGTGATTGGCTCCATCAATCCGGGCAGCTTCAAACAGCTCCTCTGGTAATCCGGCAAAGAATGTCCGCAAAATGAAAATGGAAAACACCTGGCCACCGGCAATCATTGGCAGGAGCAGACCTGCTCTCGTGTCCAAAAGGCCAAACCAGCGGACCACAAGAAATTGAGGGATCAGCATCAGCACAGGCGGAATCATCAAGACCCCCAAGATCAGGTAAAAGAGAATTTCTTTACCGGGAAACGAGTAACGGGCAAACACATAGGCAGAGATGCTGGAAAGAATCACTACACACAGTGCCTCAACTGTAGCATAAAGGATACTGTTGGTAATATAGCCGCTGACCTCCGCCCAAGCATCGGCATAGTTTTCCCAGCGAAGGGGCAGCGTCGGCTCCCAGAAGTGATGGATGAATTGATCATAGTCCTTGAAAGACGTAATGATCAAGAAATACAGGGGAAACAGAGTCAATGCAACCAGTATGATCAAGACGGCATGCCTCAGTATTTCATCTCGGGTAAGGTGTTTCATTATCACCACTCCTTATGCCTTGAGCTCAATCTCTGACTGAACATATTTCATGTTCAAGTACGTGAGCCCAAGCAGGATGACAAAGAGAACTGTGCCGATGGCCGACCCATAGCCCATTCGCCCATAGAGAAAGGCGTTTTGGTACATTGCCAGACCAGGAACCATGGTGGCCCAGCCGGGGCCGCCATTGGTCATCACCAGAATCATTTGATACTCCCTGATAGAGTTGATCAAGGTAAGTACAACCACCAGCTTGATCTGCCCCAAGATGAGGGGAATGTCCACCAAGACGATCCTTTTTAGACCAACTGCACCCTCCAACGCTGCGGACTCAAGTACACTACTGGGAATGGCAATTAGCCCGGCAAGGAAAATCAGGAAGTTGAAGGCATCGATCCAGGGAAAACCAACAAAGAGGATAGCCGGCAGGGCGAAATCAAAATCTCCTAGCCATCCCCTCGCCAAGTGACCTAACCCGATAACCCGGAGAAACTCATTGATGGGGCCGTACATTCCGTACATGAAACGCCAAAGCAAAAGGGTGACAATCTGGGGTATTACCATGGGGATAACAAATAGAACCCGATATACATACTGGGCTTTAGCACTTCTCAAATTAAACACCAGTTCTGCACCCAGCAGGGGAAAAACAACCCGAATAACAACCCACCCCATGGTGAGTAAGGCCATGTTCTTAAATGCAGTAATCATAATAGGGTCATTAAAGATTTCTCCGAAATTTGCAAGACCAATGAACTGTTCGTAGAAAGCTCCATCCCAGTCGTAGAGAGAGCGGTACAGAGCTGTAATGGCAGGCCAGTAGTTGAAGGCTATTAGCATCAGAAAAGTAGGCACTAACAGCAAGTACAGGATTCTGGACTGCCTGACTTGTCTTAGCCAGCTGCGCTTGTCTGCCGTCACTGAACCACCTATTGACATGGCTTTCCCTCCAATGACATGGCAATTGATGCTGGAAGTCGGGATGGCTGGAAAAGCCATCCCGACTGAAGCAGCTTTAGTCCATGTATTCACTTAGGTCCCATTGATTCTCGCTGATCAACTGCCTTATTGTCCGGGTGTGGATGCTCTTAAGCTGCTGGATCACTTGGTCGGTGGTCAGCCGGCCCGCCGCATACTGCTGGAAGAGTCGGGTTGTCTGCTGACGGCATTCCAAGGTAAGCAGCACAGCAGCCGGGTCTCTGTTAACGAGCTCCAGGAACTCCTGCTGCGGACCAGGCATCATATTGGCGATCATGGGTCCGGTCTCTCCTCCCGGCTCAACACCCTTGATACCAGGTGCGAACAGTCCCGCATCTTGAATGAAGGGGCCAGCATTCTGGGGAGCAGTCAGGAACATCAAGAAGTCGACTGCCATTTCCCTTTGCCTGCCGGTAACATGACCCGGAATGGCATACTGGAATGCTGCAGTAGGTCCACCCATTATTCCTACTTTATCGGCTGTAGCGTAGGGGAAGCATTCCTTGGTAATGAGGGGGAAATGGAATGTTCCAAAGTCAAATTCCCGCAAGCTGTCATAAAGAATCGGCTTTAGCTGCCAGGAACCGCCCCAGAACATGGCCGCCTTACCGGTTACCCACTGCTCATATGCCATCTCTTCATCATCGGAAAGGTGACTGGGCTGGAAGTATTGGGCCAGCTTATACATCAGTTCCCAGCCGGCTCGGTACTCTGGGCCGTCGACATCGATAATCCCTTTTTCCAGAGCAATTATCCTTTCCTTTAGGTTGATGAAGCCGGGCTGTTCAGCCACATCCATATCTTCCACCCGGTCTCGATAAATAGAGTGGAAGATCGTCCTGGAAAGCCATTCCCAGTACATTTCTCCTGATGTTCCCGCTCCAGCCCAGGCTATGGGGGTATAGCCGGCGGCTCTAATCTTATCCATCATCTCCAGCCATTCGCCAAAGGTCTCAGGCGTGCGGTCCGGGTCAAGACCTGCAGCTGCGAAGATATCTTTGTTGTAGAACCAGGGAGTAACAACTACGTCGCCTACAACGACATAATGTTCGCCGTTAGGACCTTTAACTGGATCCCACGTCTGGGGAGTGAAGATATCGCCCCAGGTTTCAAATCCTTCTGCATAAGGATTGGGCAAACTCAAGTATTCCCGCAGATCAACCAACAGACCCTGCGGACCGTAGGTCTGGTTGGCATCGAAGTTCTGAACCCAAAAGATATCAGGAGCATTTCTGCCGATGAGCCGTGTACGCAGCCAGGTGTCATAGTTTTCTCCAGTAGAGGTCTCATCTAAGAACTCGATCTCAACCTTAGGATGGATCTTCTGATAATCAGCTGCAATCTGCCAGGCATACTGGGGCGGATCCCACCTGTCAGTTGCTCGCCTCTCCCGGGGCGCATAGGCCTGAAGGTAGATGGTCAGTTTCCCTTCGAACTCTGCCTCCGGCCCGAATACCGGGGCACTGAGAGCTGGAACAGCAACCATGCACACAAGCAGCAGCGAGACGATCCAGACAGCGAGACTGGTTTTTCTCATCCATATTCTCCTTTCAGATTCCTTCTGATAGCTTCGATGCTAAAGGCGACTTCGTTCAAAGGCTGTTTCCATCCACCACCCCCTTGGGCAATCCCGGGACTATACTCTAAACCTAATGCTCCAACTTCCCAGGACTCTTGCAATTATCACGATAGCCGCGTTTTGCTTTACTGTTACAGTTTCTGTGTTTATTTCTTAATTCTCTGTGTTTTTCTTCCTTCCTTCTTTTAGCCTCTTTGCGCACTCTGTACCCTCACCTGACATTTGTACAGTCTCTTTTGTGAGAACAGGGCCAACGGAGAGTGATAAACGCAAGTAACAGCCGAAGCCCTTGTCCGGGACCAGATTAAGCAAATCCGGGAGCAAACAAAAGAGAGGCTCACCATATTGGGTAAGCCTCTCCTATGTTTGCTCAGGCTTCTGTTTTCAACCTCAGACAGGAAGTCTCCTAACCTGCTGTCCGCAAGAACTCTTCATTTGCAAAGAAATCCACCATATCCTCAAAACTGCCCCGATAATCCGGCTCTCTGGAAAAAGGGCCGTCATACAGAAGGTAATCCTCCACCAAGAAGGTCTTGATGCCCAGGTCTCCGGCCACCAGGTCTTCACAGGTGTTGTTACCCACCATGATACACTCATGGGGTGAACGCTCCAGCTCCTGCAAGATCTCAGCATAGTACTGGATGTTGGGCTTACAGAAGCGGGAGTTCTCATAGGTTGTGACCAGCGAATAAGGCAGATCCTCAATTCCTCCCCACCGCATCCGCTCATGGATAGCAACAGCAGGGAAAACAGGGTTAGTGGCAATAATCACGTCGTACCCCTTCGCAATGAGCTGCTTCACTAGGTTTCTTGCTGCGGGATGGGGAGCGACGCCGATAGTCTCCTGGATTTTCGGATAATCCCGCAGATAGAATTCATCCAGGAGAGGAATCAATTCTTCTAAGGGTACTTCCAACCCCTGGGCAAAGTGATCCCAGAAAACCTCTTTATTGGTGCGGGCCTCATCCAGTGACTTAATCATGGCTTCCGTAGCCTTGAGCAGCTTCTTGACAAACCTTTGGGGGTTCATCAAACGTGCTACCTTGTTGGCCACGCCCTCTAGATAAGCCTTGAGAAAATCATCATATTCGTAATGAACGAGAGTGCCGTCTAGATCAAAGAGTATTGTTCTGATCACTTAATCACCTCAGGAGTCTCTGCCTTCTGCCCTAGACATGATCCTTCCTGCCTGCTGCTAGGCGATAGAGACCTCTTCTCCCAGCTTGAAACGATCATGAATAGCCTGCACCGCCATCTCGACCTTGTCTTTATCAATTAAGCAGGACACTTTGATCTCGGAAGTACTGATGACTTCAATGTTTATCCCGTTTTCGGCCAAGACACCGAACATGGTAGCTGCCACCCCAGGATTGCTCATCATGCCGGCTCCGACAATTGACACCTTAGCCAACTGGTCGCTGTACAACACTCTACTGATGCCGAGCTTTTGCCGCACCTCATCTATGAGTTTCTTAGTCAGCTCATAATCATCCTGGCTGATGGTAAACAACAGGTCAGTCACAGGATCTTGTTTGGTGGTCTGGACGATCATGTCCACATTGATGCCCTCTGCAGCCAAAGTAGAAAAGATCTCATGGGCAACCCCAGGTCTGTCCGGCACATCCACCAGCACCACCTTTACCACATTCATGTCCCGGGTGACCCCGCTGACAACTCTCTGCTTTTCCATTTGATCGTCTCCTTTGACCAGTGTACCAGCAGCATCGCTAAAGCTTGAACGAACATGGATATTTACTCCCCAGGCAGCCGCCAGCTCTACAGCTCTAGGCTGCAGAATAACTGCACCTAGGCTGGCTAACTCCAGCATCTCGCCGTGGGAGATCTCATCCAGTTTCCGGGCCCCAGGAACGAGACGGGGATCCGCCGTGTAAACACCATCTACATCCGTATAAATCTCACAGACATCAGCCTCTAGTGCCGCAGCCAATGCCACCGCCGTTGTATCCGAACCACCCCTTCCCAGGGTGGTAATATCACCCATATCATTGATGCCCTGAAAACCAGCCACGATGACTATCTTGCCTTCATCTAGCTCCTTGCGGACCCTGACAGGATCCACCCGCAGGATCTTCGCCTTGGTGTAAATGCTGTCGGTACAAATTCCTCCCTGGGCGCCGGTAAGGGAAATCACCGGCTCTCCCTCTTCAGCGATCGCCATAGCTAGGAGAGCTATCGATATCTGTTCACCGGTAGACAACAGCATGTCCAGCTCCCGCTTTGGCGGTGCTTGGGAGATTTCCTTCGCCTTGGCCAAGAGTTCATCGGTGGTATCTCCCTGGGCCGAGACAACTGCCACCACCCGATGACCCGCATTCTTGGTCCGGATAATCCTATGGGCTACCGCTTTCAGTTTCTGGACATCGGCCACCGATGAGCCGCCGTATTTTTGTACTACAATGTTCAAATTTCTCCCTCCTAGCCCCGTCTACTAATCAGCCAGATAAGCTCCCTGCTTAGCTGGAGTTGTTCTGATGATTCTGCATTCAATTCCATGATCCTGAAAGGCCTGCCCCATTGCTTCAGATACAGCAGCAGCTTGCTGCCCCAAGGTCAAGGCTACCACCGACGGTCCCGCACCTGAAAGGGCTGCCCCCAAGGCACCTGCCCCTCTAGCTGCTTCTAAGACCTCGGTCAGCCCTGGAACAAGGGCTCCCCGCATCGGCTGATGGAGTCTGTCATCCATTGCCTTTCCCAAGAGATCCCACCGTTCAGAGGTCCATGCAGCTACGAACAGAGCCGCCCTGCCGACATTGAAGACCGCATCTTGATGGGATACGCTCTTCGGCAGGACGCTTCTGGCCTCAGCGGTACTTAACTCAAAGGCAGGTACAGCCAGCACTGCCTGCAATTCATCGGGGGGATCTAGGACAACGTAGTGGAGTGTCTGCCCTTGACTCTCATCATTTCCATCGGCCGTCACCACCAGTCCCCCCAGCAAAGCCGGTGCAACATTGTCTGGATGGCCCTCAATTTCCGCAGCCAAAAGCAGCAGCTCATGGTCATCTAAACCAAGCTCCCCCAAGTGATTGGCGGCGAAGAGGCCGGCGATAATGGCCGTAGCACTGCTTCCCAGTCCCCTACTGATGGGAATATTGCTCTGGAGTCTTATCTCAACCGGTGGAGCACTCCGATTCCGATACCTATAGGCTGCCTGCCATGCTCGATAAATCAGCCGGCCGCCGCTGGCCGTTAAGCTTTCCTCACCTTCTCCAGCGGCAGTAAAACCCTCTGAGCCCAGCTCAAAATCGAATACATTATAAAAGCTCAAAGCCATACCCAGGCAGTCAAATCCCGCCCCTAGGTTAGCAGTTGTAGCCGGTACCAGCACCCGAACTCCTTTACCCATATTGCCCACCTATCTATCTTCAATCCTTCTCTTCAGGCAGCTTTATCCCGCCTGCCGCTATTGATACGGTCCAGCAATTATCTCTGCCGCATAGTGAGAATCAACAGTCCCATTCCATGAGCCGCCGGTACAGGACTAGCTTCTGGCAGGTGACAGAACTGCTTCGGCGATATCCTCTAGATTGGGTTCCAAGACCCGGGGCTCCCGGGACACCCCAATAGCCTGACCCGGATCCTTCAGGCCGTGGCCGGTGAGAACCGCCACCACCTTGGCTCCCTGGGGGAAATACCCGGCGGCGGCCAGTTTAGCCACACCCGCCAGGGAAGCAGCAGAAGCAGGCTCACAGAATATACCTTCGGTCTGTGCCAGCAGCTGATACGCAGCCAGGATTTCCCGGTCTGTCACCTTATCAATTAAACCGCCGGATTCATCCCTAGCGGCTGCGGCCTTCTGCCAGCTGGCAGGATTGCCGATACGAATGGCGGTAGCGATGGTTTCCGGCTCCTCTATAATCCGGTTCTCCACTATGGGCGCCGCCCCAGCTGCCTGGAATCCCAAGAGTTTGGGCAGACGGTTACTCAGTTCCTTGGCTTTGTATTCCTTAAATCCCTGCCAATATGCCGAGATGTTCCCTGCATTCCCAACAGGAATGGCCAAATAATCTGGAGCATCTCCCAAAGCATCGACGATTTCAAAGGCTGCCGTCTTCTGGCCCTCCAGCCGGTAAGGGTTTAGAGAATTCACCAGGGTTATGGGATACTGCTCAGTCAGTACCCGGACAAGGCGCAGCGCATCGTCAAAGTTACCCCTCACGGCAATTACCTCTGCCCCCTGCACGAGGGCTTGCGCCAGCTTCCCTAAGGCAATGGCTCCCTCAGGGAGGAGCACTATGCAGCGGAGGCCGGCCCTAGCAGCATAGGCCGCGGCCGATGCCGAGGTGTTGCCGGTGGAAGCACATATCACTGCCCTTGACCCAGCCTCCACCGCCTTGGAAACCGCGAGGGTCATTCCCCGATCCTTAAAGGATCCGGTGGGGTTTAGACCTTCGTACTTAATAAATAACTGGATATCGCTCCCGATTGCTGCGGCAAAGCGGGGCACCGCAATTAGCGGCGTATTGCCTTCCAGCAGACTTACCACCGGAGTTGCCTCCGTCACCGGCAAGAACTCCCGATAAGCTTTAATAATCCCCTCCCAGGCCATCAACGCCCGCCTCCTTCTACCCGAATCACACTTGCTATATCTTTCACGGCAGGCAGCGTGGCAATCCGGGCTAGACTTGCCCGCAGCCGGCGCTCCTCCACCTCGTGGGTAATAAACACAATGGGCACCGGCTCATCCTCACCCCGTCCCTGCTGAATCATGGATTCGATACTGACGCCCTCAGCTCCGAAGCTGGCTGCAACTTGAGCGAGCACCCCCGGCTTGTCCACTGCGTGGAGGCGGATATAGTACCTGGTGCGAACATCCTCCATGGACAGCACCGGAGCATCCTGCCACAGGGTCTCCACTCGATGGTGGGTCCCCTGCTTAAAGTTCCGCAGCACATCTACAATGTCGGCGATTACCGCGCTGCCGGTAGGAAGGTCGCCCGCGCCTCTCCCGTAAAACATCAGTTCCCCAACCGCGTCGCCCCGGACATAGATGGCGTTGAAAACATCGTGAACTGATGCCAGGGGATGCCGGTTAGGAATGAAGGTTGGATGGACCCTGACCTCAATTCCCTGGGGATGGCGTTTGCCGATTGCCAAGAGTTTGATGGTGTACCCGAAATGCTCTGCAAAGAAGATATCTTCCTGGGAGATCTTAGTAATGCCTTCCCGGTACACCTGGTTGATGGCAATGGGCTTCTGGAAAGCCAGGGAAGCGAGGATCACCAGTTTGTGAGCTGCATCATAACCTTCAACATCAGCTGCCGGATCAGCCTCCGCATAACCCAAGGCCTGGGCTTCAGCTAACACATCGGCAAAATCAGCCTTTTCCTGGGTCATCCTTGTCAAGATGTAATTGGTGGTGCCGTTGACAATCCCCATGATCTCTTCAATGCGGTTGCCAACCAATGATTCTCTTAAAGGCTTGATAATGGGAATACCGCCCCCTACCGCGCCTTCATAGTAGAGGTCTGCACCGTTTTCTGCTGCCAAACGGATTAACCTGGCTCCATAGGTGGCAATCACTGCCTTATTGGCAGTAACCACGTGCTTGCCCCTGCTCAAAGCTTCATGTATGTACTGATAAGCCGGCTCAAGGCCTCCTATCAGTTCGACTACTATTCCAATCTCAGGATCATCCAAGATCTCCCTGGGGTCAGTAGTCAAGAGGGAGCGGTCTACCTCAACTCCCCGGGGCTTGTCCAAATCCCGAACCAGGATCTTGGCCACCTCAAATTCGGCGCCCGCCCGGGCAGAAATAATTGACCGGTTGCTTTGCAGGATCTTGTATACTCCCGTCCCCACCGTTCCAAACCCCAAAAGTCCCAGTTTCAAAGGTTTGTCCATGTTTTTCGGCCTCAGCCTTCGCCCCTCCAAGAATCTTTCTATAATCAAAAGTAGATGCCGAAAAAGCCTAGCATCTACCACCTAGCTTTGATATATTATACCATCTGGCTTACCTGGAAGAAAGTATTAGTTCAAAAGCTCCACAACAGCCAAGAACCCCGGTCCGAAAACCGGGGTCTGTCTTTACGTATTAACAGAATCCTTAAGGAGTTTACCTGCCCTAAAAACCGGCATTCGCCGGGCGGCAATCTCTATTTCAGCTCCAGTTTGGGGATTGCGGCCCTTACGAGCTGCCCGCTCCCTGACCTCAAAGATCCCAAAGCCGGTCAGCTGCACCTTTTCGCCGCTGCGCAAAGCCTCCTCAATTACTGAAAGAACGGCATCTAGACACGCTCCGACATCCTTCTTAGTCATGCCAGTCCTTTCTGCCACTTGACTTACCAGTTCTACCTTGGTCACAGCCTCACCCCTTTCCATGTCACTTCTATTGTCCCTTGCAAACCCCCATCTTATAAGCATTTTGGGCCCCTTAACAAAAAAAAGCCCCCATTGGGGCTCAATTCAGGTGACTGAATAAGCCAAATCGGGACTATCTGCCGTCAACCGGTAGAAATGATGGAGGGGCTCCCTTACCCGCCTACAGAATGATGCAGATTAGACCAGCGCTTCCCTCGTTGATAATCCTGCTTAATGTCTCCTGCAGCTTCATCTGAGCATTATCCGGCATCCGATGCAGCTTGCTGTTGATTCCCTCCCTTACAAGCTCCTGCAAGGGCTTACCCAAGAACTCCGAGGACCAGACCCTTGCCGGGTCCTTTTCCCATTCGTCGGTCAGGTAGCGGACCAACTCCTCCCCCTGCTTCTCTGTACCGACAAAGGGCGTCACTTCAGTCTCAATTTCTGCCCGCACCAAGTGGATGGACGGAGCAGTTGCCTTGAGCCTCACTCCAAAATTGCGTCCCTGCCGGAACAGTTCAGGCTCATCAAAGGCTATATCTTCGGAACTGGGATTGACAATGCCGTAGCCCCGGGCCCTGACGCTGGCCAAAGCCTCTGCCACCTTGTCATACTCCCTCTTGGCTTGGGTAAGTTCCTTCATCAGGCGGAGCAGGTGATGATCACCTGTCACTTCAAAACCGGTAAGCTCCTCCATCACCTGATAGAAAAGACTTCTGGGTGCCTCGACATCGATGAGTGCAGAGCCTGTGCCGGGATCCATGCTGCTTAAGGTGACTCGATGGACAAAATCATATTCCGCCAATTTCTGGACAGCCACATCGATATCCCTCAGCCGCTCAATCTGATCGAAAATCTGGTAAACAGCGGCATCGTATTCCTTCCTTACCCAGTAATCGCTGGGCAGTTCATCAACCCATTCCGAAACCCGGACACTTACTTCCCTCACCGGGAACTCATACAGCATCTCATGGAGAATATCCATTATATCCGAGTCAGAGAGGTTGAGACAGTCCACCGCCATTACTGTGACACCGTATTTTTGCTCCAGCTCTTGGGCCAGCTCCTGGGTAGCATCGGCTTCAGGATATCTTGAATTGAGGAGTACCATGAAGGGTTTCTGCTGTTCCTGCAGCTCCCGGATTACCCGCTCCTCGGCATTTAGATATCCTTCCCGGGGGATGTCTGTAATGGACCCGTCGGTCAAGATTACTAGACCTAATGTTGAGTGCTCCGCAATCACCTTCCGGGTACCGATCTCCGCTGCCTCTTGGAACGAGATTTCGTCCTCAATCCAGGGTGTCCGAACCATCCGGGGACCCATTTCGTCCATGTAACCCAAGGCACCTTCGACAGCATACCCAACGCAATCCACCAGCCGAATCCGGAAATTAATCCCTTCCCCTAGAGTCAGTTCCACCGGCTCATCAGGCACAAACTTCGGCTCTGTAGTCATAATTGTTCTTCCGGACCCACTCTGCGGCAGTTCATCCCGGGTCCGGGCCAGAACGTACTCGTCTTGAATGTTAGGCAGTACCATTAGGTCCATAAACCGCTTTATGAATGTGGACTTACCTGTCCGCACTGGACCGACGACACCTACGTAAATACTGCCGCCCGTACGCTCTGCCATATCTTTAAATATATCGAACTTTTCCACCGACGAACTCCCTCCCTCATCTCACCAGTTTCCCGGTCCTTTGCCTCTTAGTCTCCATCTGCCGTGAATTTCCCCTTGACCTGCCGCCAGTAAGGCACGATTTAACAATAATACTATATTAGGTCCCGGCTGCAATTATTACTACAAGAACAGCAAAGGGCCCGGTACCGGGCCCCGCTAACTGGTGAGATACATAGAAGGAGTTATTTTTCTGTGTCGGATTTTTTCTTGGCCTTTTCTCCGATTTTATGCTCTGTTCCGCCCAGGAGCCGTTTGATGTTATCCCGATGTCTGTGGATGGCAAAGGCAGAAATCAGGACCCCTGCAAATACATATGTCCAGGGGGCACTAAATGCAATTAAGAAAATCGGAAACAGAAATGCCACCGCCAACGACGCTAAGGATATATAGCGGGTAATTCCCACAATAATAATCCACAGTCCCAAGAGCATCAGAGCGACAACTGGAGTCAAAGTGATTACCACACCAAGACTGGTGGCGATCCCCTTACCGCCTTTAAACTTGAGGTAAATCGGCCAGTTGTGACCTGCGATGGCTGCCACCCCTGCCAGAATTCTGACATAGTCTCCGCCGGCCAAGGTACCCAGGTAAACGGCGAAGGAGCCCTTCGCGACATCTAAGGCAAACACGGTAATGGCAGCCCACGGTCCCAGTGTCCGAAGGACATTGGATGTGCCAATATTACCGCTGCCGTATTCCCTTACATCGATATTGGCCCACAGCTTGCCAATGATTAGTCCAAAGGGAATGGAACCCACCAGATAAGATATGATGATCACTAGAAATGATGCCAGCATAGATGTTGTCTCCCCTCTAACTTTGCTCCACCGCGGCATCTGCTCCGGCTGTCTGCACCGTCAAAAAGCCGGCGGTCTGCCCCGGCGGATACCCCTCATAAACCTTGCTCAGCCTCGTTTGCGCACCTTAAACCAGATGGGAGTTCCGTGAAAGCCAAAGGCTTCCCGCAGCCTATTCTCCAAATATCGCCGGTAAGAAAAATGCAGAAGCTCCGGTTCGTTGACAAACAGCGCAAACACAGGCGGTTTTACACCGAGTTGGTTCATGTAAAGGATATTCAGGGACTTACCCTTATCGCTGGGAGGCTGATTTAAATGAATTGCCTCCTGCAGTACCTCGTTAAGCCGGCCGGTGGTAATCCTGAGGCTGTGCTGGTTGGCTACATACCTGGTCACATCAAGAAGCTCCGGCAGCCTCTGTTTTGTAAGGGCAGAAACAAAAACAATAGGCGCATAGCTGACAAAACTGAGTTCCCGCCGGATGTCTTCTTCGTAACGTCCCATGGTTTTGCTGTCTTTCTCAACCAGGTCCCACTTATTGACTACCAAAACTAGGGCCTTTCCCTGCTCATGGGCATAGCCAACTATCTTCTTATCCTGCTCTGTAACCCCGTCCACTGCATCTATGACAGCTAGAGCTACATCGCAGCGGTCTACCGCCCGTAGTGCCCGCAGTACGCTGTACCGCTCTATGTTCCAGGTAATCCGCTTGCGGCGCCGCATTCCTGCTGTATCCACGATTACAAATTGCTGACCATCCCATTCAAAGGAGGTATCAACGGCATCCCGGGTTGTGCCTGGAATGTCGGTGACTATACTGCGTTCCGTTCCGCTCAGCGCATTGACTAGGGAAGATTTGCCCACATTTGGGCGGCCGATAACTGCCACCCGAATGATACTCTCATCATCTTCTTTAACATCAACAGGAGGAAAGTGGGAACACATCCTGTCCAGCAGGTCTCCGATATTGCGATTATGCTCCGCGGCAATCCCGATGGGCTCCCCTAATCCCAACTGGTAAAACTCAAATACGGCTGTGTCCAGATCGCTGTGATCCACCTTATTGACAACCAGGATCACCGGCTTGTTGGTACGCCGCAAGAGATTGGCAATCTCCTCATCAACAGCGGTAATACCTTCCCTAGCATCAACCACAAACAGAATTACATCAGCTTCATCAATCGCGATCTCTGCCTGTCTCCGCACATGTACCGCAATGTCATCAGTATCATCAAAATCGATTCCGCCAGTATCAATTATGGTGAAAGGGCGATTGAGCCACTGGCTCTCGGCATACAGGCGATCCCGGGTTACGCCGGGCTCCCCCTCAACGATAGCCAAACGTGCCCCGACAATGCGGTTAAACAACGCTGATTTTCCCACGTTGGGCCTGCCTACTATGGCTACTACTGGTTTGCCCATGGTCTTATCACCCTTTCTGCAAACTCTTGGCCGCGGCTAAAGATTGTCCACCGGCCATGCTCCTTTTCAAGACCTGGAGAAAATCCCCGTAGGAATCATACCCTGGAAGGGACCCCTCAGTCAACAAGGAAACTGATTTGCAGCCTAAAGAAGCGGGTCTTCTGCCGTAAAATGTATGATTCCACACAGACAGCCTTATTCCTGGCGGAATGAAAAAGAAGGCGAGTGGCGGTGGCCGCCCGCGGCACACTTGGCCTTGGTTTCGGCGACAATCTCCATGAGCTTCGGATACGCCCACCTGGCACCGATGGCAGCTACCATCCGACCAAGGGAAATCAACCCCAACCGCCGGGAAAGAAAGCCCCCTACCCGCATGGGCCAGTTAACACCCTTCAAGGTGTTGACAAACATAATCTGACGGGGATCTCCCCCCGCCAGCA
>LSQX01122519.1_pt1 | contig 20277 bp, 19 predicted proteins | sample 654561 | NCBI WGS metagenome assembly LSQX01 (sample SAMN04489861, study PRJNA283612) | anaerobic digester metagenome | isolation source: 4 biogas reactors fed with cattle manure at either 37C or 55C with and... | place: Denmark: Kongens Lyngby | collected 2014 | reverse complement strand
CCTTCCTGCATCTTGGTTTCCTGGATGCAGATGACATCCGCGTCCGAATCGATCGCATAATCTAAAAACCCTTTACCCATGCATGCGCGGATTCCGTTGACATTCCATGTAATAAATTTCATTTTTTCTCCTTTTGCGATAAACTTACAGCCAGTATACCATAACTTTCTGCAATTCAAAGGTTGTTTTAACCCGCCAATCTGCGTCGATCAAAAAGAAAAAGCCCTTCCGCATTCCCGTGCGAAAGGGCTTTGATTCTTCTCTAGTATCGTACTGCTGTTACAGCGATGCTCTGGATTTACATGGAGCACTTCTTGAGCAGCAGTTCCCACCTCTTGTCCACTTCTGCCTGAAGATTGGCAACCTGTTCTTCCTTGCCCGGCTGCAGCAGGTGACGGAACCGGCCCTGGAGCTTTAAGAACTCCTCGATGGGCAGCTTGTTTTTCGGTTCGTACGTCAGCGTCCACTTTTCGCCGTTTTCCACTTCGTACATCGGCCAGAAGCACGTGTCGGCCGCCGCTTTACAGACCGCCATCAGGTCCTCTCCCTCGTAGCGCCAGCCTCTGGGGCACGGAGCCAGGATATTCAGGAAGCAGGCGCCTTTTGTGTAGATGGCTTTTTCTGCTTTGACCATCAGGTCTTTAAAGTTCCCGATGAGCGTCGTCTGACCGACGTAGGGAATCCGGTGTGCAGCCATCACTTCGGATAAATCCTTGCGGATCTGCGCTTTTCCATCGGATACCATGCCGCTCGGCGTCGTCGTCGTGTCGGCATACAGCGGAGTCGCTGAAGAACGCTGGATTCCGGTGTTCATGTACGCTTCGTTATCGTAGCACACGTAGACCATGTCGTGATTCCGCTCCATGGCTCCCGACAGGGACTGAAAGCCGATGTCGTACGTGCCTCCGTCTCCGCCGACAGCGATGAATTTATAGGTGTCGTCGATCTTTCCTCTGCGCTTCAGCGCGTTGTAGGCCGCCTCGACACCGCTGGCGGTCGCCGCTGCGTTTTCAAATGCATTGTGGATGTAGCTATCGGTCCAGGCCGTGTACGGATACGTAAACGTCGAGACTTCCATGCAGCCCGTCGCATTGGCGATGACCGCTTTATCTTCGGGCTTAATCGCCTTCATCACATTGCGAAGGGCAACCGTTCCGCCGCATCCGGCGCACATTCTGTGACCGCCGACCAGACGTTCGGGCCGGCTCATCATTTCTTTAAAATTATATGCCATGTTCCGCACCTCCTATTCTCTGACGTTTATGTAACGGTACGGAAGGCCTTTGCTCTCGAAATTGCCCGCTTCGAGATCCGCATAGATCGATTCCATATCTTCCACTGTGATATCTCTTCCGCCCAGCCCATAGACCATGGACACTATGTCCGGATACTGCTTCGCATCGAACAGTGCCGCTTTCAACTCAGCAGCCATCGGTCCGCTGTTGCCGCTAAAGCTCTCGGCACGATCCATCGCTGCGATTGTTTTGACATTCTTCAGGGCTTCGGCCAGCTCTTTTGCAGGGAACGGCCGGAAGACCCGGATTTTTAACACCCCGACTTTTTTGCCTTCAGCCCTCAATTTATCGCAGGCATCTTTTGCAGCGCCGGTCGCCGAGCCCATAATCACGATGACGTGATCTGCATCCTTCGTCATGTATTCTTCAAAATATCCATAGCTGCGACCGCTGATGCCTTCGTACTCTTTGGCGACAGCCTGAATCACTCCGGCGGAATTCTTCATCGCTTCGGCCATCGCTCTCCTGGCCTCCATGTAGTAATTCGTGACCGCATAGGGACCGACTGCCATGGGGCGCTCCGCATTCAGCAGATAGTTTTCGGGTTTATACTCGCCGACAAAGCTCTTTACGGCTTCATTTTCCAGCAGGTAGATGTTCTGTACGGCGTGGCTTGTGATAAAACCGTCCTGGCACACCATGACCGGGAGCAGCACATCCGGATGCTCTGCGATGCGGTATGCCATGACCATGTTGTCGTAGGCTTCCTGATTGTCTTCGGCATACAGTTGAATCCAGCCGCAGTCCCGTGCACCCATGCCGTCCGAATGGTCCGCATTGATGTTGATCGGTCCGGACAGCGCGCGGTTGACGAGCGCCAATGCGATCGGAAGCCGGTCCGACGAAGCGATGTGCAGCACTTCCCACATCAGCGCAAGGCCTGCTGACGAAGTCGCCGTAACCGTTCTGGCGCCTGCAGCGCATGCGCCGACGGCGGCGCTCATGGCACTGTGCTCGCTCTCTACGGGAACAAATTCCGTATCGATGAGGCCGTCGGCGACGTACGACGAGACGTACTGTGGAATTTCCGTGGACGGCGTAATCGGGAACGCCGGCATCACATCAGGATTAATCTGCCGGATTGCAACCGATACCGCCTCGTTGCCGGATAGTCTTTCGCGTATAGCCATTTACTTTGCCCCCTTTCTCATTTCGATTGCACCAAAGGGACAAACCTTTGCGCAGATTCCGCAACCCTTGCAGTGATCATAGTCGAAATCGACCCGTTTTCCATCGACGACAGGAATGGAACTGTCCGGACATACCGGAACGCAGAGCAGGCACTGCTTGCACTGGTCCTCCAGGAAATGCGGCGTGTCAACGCGCCAGTCACCGGTATTGAACTGAGCGCTGCTTCCGCTGTGGACGACGCTTGTGCCGGTCGTCATGTCCTGCCATTTGACATCCAACCCCAGTTTGTTGATATCTGTTTTCATTACCCCTTCACCTCCACGAGCGCCAGTTCGAGCGCCTTCATATTCCCTTTGATGACTTCGGGCTTCGAAGCGAACTTGTGCTCATACGACGATTGCATTTCTTCCATGAATTTTTCTTCAGGCATGATGCCGCTCACCTTGATGACAGCCGCCAGCATGGGCGAGTTCGGGAAATACATCCCGAGCGCCTCCATCGACACTTTGCGCGCGTCGATGGTGCACACTCTGCCTTCGTACCCCTTTAACAGCGGCTTGATTTCTTCTGCATCCTTTGCCGTGTTGACGATGACCGCTCCGTCCTTTGACAGGCCGGCGGTGACATCGATGTCCTCCAGAAGAGTTTCATCCACAACGACGACATAGTCCGGCTCGTAGATGTTCGAGTGCACGCGGATCGGCTCGTCGCTGATGCGATTGTAAGCCGTAATCGGTGCGCCCATGCGCTCCGGTCCGTATTCGGGGAAACCCTGCACTTCGGCTCCCATGCTAAAGGCGACATCCGCAAGCAGCAGAGCTGCCGTCTTTGCACCCTGCCCGCCCCGACCGTGCCATCTGATCTCGGTTAAACCTTTCATAGTCTGTTACCTCCGGTTGATTGATATCAGTGATTCCATGACATATATAACTAAAATAACGAGAGAATTCCCGTTTAGTATACCATACAGGACGCATCGATGCCATGACCGCGTCACACAGCAAACTCCTTTTTCAAAACGGCCAGAAACGCCGCTGTGTTGGCGTCGAATGCGGCGACCGGCTGATCCTCGTAGCCGACCACCTTCGTCATCCAGATCTGTTCCCGGCACGTCTGCATCACCTGCTCGTCCGTATCGCCTCGCGCCCACCCGTCTAAAACGATATCCTTAAACGCTTCTGCGCTGCTGACCGCCAGATCGAAGTATTCTTTGACCGAAGGCTCTGCAATCGTGCCGTAGTGCGGCGCGATGAGCGTCTCCGCTCCGAGCGAACGACACCGTTCGATCGACTGCATCGTCTGCTCATAGCCGGTCAGGATCGACACATCAATCCACGTCGGATCCACGTAGACCCCGCAGCTTTCCGACAGCAGCAGGATTTTATCCTCCGGTTCGAAAAATGTGAGACTGCAGTTGGTGTGTCCGGGAGTCTCGTACACGCGGAGTCTGCGAGAGCCCAGGTCGATTTCATCGCCTTCCCTGATGACTTCGTCTGCGTACAGAAGATCGTCGTCGTAGGATAGCGTAAATGTGTCGTCCCCCAGATAGGCGTCGGCAGCCTCCTGGGCAAGCGTTCGCATGACGCGGCGCGCGCCGGGGCGCTGCAGCACGTAGGCGGCATATTCGGAAGCGTACACCTTGATGCCGGGAAACGCTTCCCTGATGGCGGGGATGCCCCCTATGTGATCGTAGTGCGTGTGGGTGAGCAGTACGAAGTCCGGCTTCCTGTCGCCGAGTTCACTTTGAATGGCCCGCACGGTTTCATCGGCGCAGTGAAACATGCCGGTATCGAAGATGACCGATTTTTCCGGTGTGAGCAGCAGATGAAAATCGCACCCTTTGCTCGGCACGAGCCTTTTTGTCTGTAACATGTATCCTCCTGACGTTGTACGAAAACTCGGAAGTCGTCCGACTTCCGAGTTTCCGACGGTCAATGTGTTTGTGCTTTATTTCGATGCTTCATCCAGAGCCTGAGTGATATCCCAGATGATATCATCGGCATCTTCCAGTCCGACGGAGAGACGTACGAGGCACTTGGAGAAACCGGCCTGTTCCATTTCTTCGTCCGTGTAGGTGGAGTGCGTCATGCTGCCCGGATGCTGAATCAGCGTCTCGGCATCGCCCAGGCTTACGGCCAGCGTGCAGAGCTTGACATTGTTCATCATTTTCTCGGCTAGTTCGGGCGTTTCGACGTCGAAGGAAATCATGCCGCCGTAGCCTTTCAGCTGCTTTTTGATTGTGGCAGCATCTTCGTGACTCGCAAGGCCGGTGTAGTACACTTTCGTGATGCGCGGGTCTTTTTCGAGCGCTTCGGCGATCTTCATCGCGTTTTCGCTGTGCTTCTGCATGCGGATTGTGAGGGTCTTAAGTCCGCGGTTGACCAGGAACGCTTCCTGTGCGCCGAGCACGGAGCCGGTCAGGTCTTTGAGTCCGATTCCCTTGATGGTGCCCATCAGCTCTGCGGAGGAGGCTGCAAATCCTGCGATGACGTCGCCGTGTCCGTTCAGGTACTTCGTTGCACTGTGCACGACGATGTCGGCGCCGAGTTCAAGCGGTTTGCAGATCAGGCCGGTTGCAAATGTGTTGTCGACGACGACGAGGCAGTCTTTGTTCGCTTCGTGCGCGATCTTTGCGACTTCTTCGATGTCGGGTACTTTCATCGTCGGGTTGGCGATTGTCTCAAAGTAAACCATATCGGTCTTTTTTGAGACGGCCTTTTTAACCGCTTCCAGATCTCTCGTATCGATGAACTCAACGTCGATGCCGTAGCTTGGCAGCTTGTGGCAGAACAGCGAAAATGTGCAGCCGTACAGCGCTTTATCCGCGACGAGCCGGTCGCCGGCTTTCAGGAAGGCTGTGGTCGATGAAGAAATCGCACCCATGCCCGATGCAAATGCGCAGCAGGCTTCGGCGCCTTCCAGATAAGCCACTTTTTCTTCGACCTGGGTCGTCGTAGGCGATCCGAGTCTGCTGTAGATGTAGCCGCCCTCTTTACCGGCAAAGCGCGCCGCACCCTGGGCCGTGTTCTCGAATTCGAATGTCGATGTCTGGAAAATCGGCATCTGCAGAGAACCGTAAGGATTCATCCCGTGTTTTTCGCCGTGAATGATCTTCGTATCCGGACTAAATTCTCGTTTGCTCATTATACTCTCCTTTTGAATGCAATAAAATTGCAGCAATACTTTTCACTGAAAGTATATGCTTATAGGTGTAAAACTTCAAGTCTAAAAGCAAAATCTATGACATCAGGCCGGCATGCAGCCGGCCTGATGTCGATCCGACTGCGCAATGCGCACTCGGTCTATCACAAAATGAGTAATCCTGTAAGCCGGGTTCTGTGTTCGGCAATCATCTGTCTAGGCGCATCGTTACCGGTGCGCTCAAGCGACCTACCTCCCGGGAAGCGACGGGCCGCCGCCTTTCAGGCACTTTGCGCTCAAAGCGCAGTTACCTCCCTGCTTGGTCTTGCTCCGAATGGGGTTTACACGGACGCGGAGCCGTTACCGGCCCGCCGGTGAGCTCTTACCTCACCTTTTCACCCTTACCGCTTGCGCGGCGGTTATTTTCTGTTGCACTTTCCTTAGGGTCACCCCCACCGGACGTTATCCGGCATCCCTGCCCTGCGGAGCCCGGACTTTCCTCATGCTGCGAAATTCCTTTCGCCCACGCGACTGCCCGGATTACTCATTGTTGTGCGGTAAAATATAGTCGTACGGATTTTGAACGACTTCGCTTTCGACCACGGTCAGAGCGCCTTCGCTCTTGGACCGCAGCTGAGCGGCCATGTTTTCCACGAAAATGCGTTCCGTACCGTAGTGGCCGGCATCGACAACGGCGAGTCCCGATTCTCTGGCCCGCTGCGCTTCGTGGTGCTTAATATCCCCGCTTACGAACACATCGGCACCGGCGCAGAGCGCGCCCTGATAGTACTCGCCTCCGCCGCCGCAGCAGACGGCAATTTTCTGTACCAGCCGGCTCCTGTCGCCCGAAACCTTAATGCCGCCCGGATTTCCCAGCGCGCGATTCAGGCGCTCCAGGAACTGATAAAACGGCAGCGGTTCCGGAAGCATGCCGACGCGTGCCAGCGTGCTCTCTTCGAATCCCTTCCCGGGCATGTTCAACCTCGAGAAGCGCTGAATGCCCAACAGTCCCATCAGATAGTCGTTGTTGCCGTTTTTTGCCGAATCGAAACACGTATGCGCAGCGTAGACGGAAATGCCGCTGCGGATCAGCCGTACGATATAGTCGCCTTCGATCGTCGCCGAGTCGATGCTGCGCAGCGGGTCGAAGATCAGAGGATGGTGCACGACGATCATGTTTGTGATCTTAGAAACCGCCTCTTCGATGACTTCGCCCGTAATCTCCAGCGCCACGAGCACCCGTTGTACTTCTTCGTTTCCGTAATCGATTTGAAGCCCCGAATTATCCCAGGGCTCCTGAATGGAAAGCGGTGCGATATCGTCCATCAGTCCGAGCCAGCTTTTCATGTTCATAACAACGCCACCTTTTCCTGCAACTGCTTGATGCGATCCGTCAGTTCCACCCGCCTCGAAGCCGCAGCTGCGCCTTCTTCATTCGACAGTCCTTCGAGTACCGCCTGACTTTCTGCGATCTTTGCATCCAGAAATGCAGGCAGCAACCGATCTCCTTTTGCGAACAGGACGGGGCTGATTTCGTAGTCGATCGAAGACCAGTCGCACGCAGTCGCTGCCATCTCTCCGCTTGCCCCGACCGCATCCGCGCGTTCCGCTTCGATGATCTCGCAGAACCGGTGCCGCTCGCGGCAGAGAAATTCGCTGGTAATGATATAACCGTTTTCCGTAACCCAGCGTCGCACCAGTTCCGAATGCGACTGCGGCTGAAGGATAAACCGTTCAAACGATGAAGTTTTTGACGGATCATCGAGGAGAATTCCCTTCATCGTGCGACCGCCCATACCCGCGATGATGACGACCGACACCTCGCCGCAGTCCAGGACGCGCAAGCCGCTGCCTCTGCGGATATCGCTCTGCGGTATTCTCAGGCCGGCCGCTTCGATGTTCTGTTTCGCCTTCTGCAGCGGTCCTGCTTTGCTGTCGGTCAGTATGACACGGGGCGAACGACCGGTCTGCAGCAGTTCGATCGGAATCTGCGCGTGATCCGTCCCGATATCTGCGACGGTCTCCCCCGGACGAACCAGGTCGGCGACGGCCTGTAAACGCTCCGATCGCACTCGTCTGCATTCGTTCACGTCTGCTACCTTTATTCGAGATAATCGCGCAGACGCTTGCTGCGATTCGGATGCCGGAGCTTGCGAAGCGCTTTGGCTTCAATCTGACGAATCCGTTCGCGCGTTACCTTAAACTGCTGCCCGACTTCCTCCAGGGTGCGTGCGCGCCCGTCGTCGAGCCCGAACCGCAGTCGAAGCACTTCCTGTTCGCGATCCGTCAGCGTGGAGAGCACTTCGACGAGCTGCTCCTTCAGCATGGAAAATGCAGCCGCATCCGCGGGCGACGGCACGTCTTCATCCGGTATAAAATCGCCGAGGTGGCTGTCTTCTTCTTCGCCGATCGGAGTCTCCAGCGAAACAGGCTCCTGGGCGATCTTCGAAATTTCGCGCACCTTTTCGACGCTGATCTCCATCTCGGCTGCGATCTCTTCCGGCGTCGGATCTCTGCCGTATTCCTGCAGCAGTTGACGCGTAATCCGGATCTGCTTGTTGATCGTCTCGACCATGTGGACCGGAATTCGAATCGTGCGCGCCTGATCGGCGATGGAGCGCGTAATGGCCTGCCTGATCCACCACGTCGCATAGGTGCTGAACTTGAAGCCCTTACGCCAGTCGAACTTGTCGACCGCTTTGATCAGGCCGAGGTTTCCTTCCTGAATCAGGTCTAAAAACAGCATGCCGCGACCGACGTATCGCTTCGCGATGCTCACGACAAGCCGGAGGTTCGCTTCGCATAAGCGCTGCTTGGCCTCTTCGTCGCCCTGCTCCATCCGCTGCGCCAGCTCCATCTCCTCTTCGGCAGTCAGAAGCGCGACTTTTCCGATTTCTTTGAGATACATGCGAACCGGATCGTCCACGGCCACCCCCTTGGGGACGGATTCCACGTCATCCTCGGACGCTTCGGCGACCATCTCCTCCAGGTCCGCTTCGTCACCGGAATCGATGGTGACGATCTCAAAGTCCTCCGGATTCGCTTCCGTCACCACTTCGACACCCTGCAGTTCGAGATAGTCGTACACCTGGTCCTTCTGTGCCGGAGCGAACTCCATCGCGGTCAGCGTATCCTCCACTTCCCGGAATGTAACCGATCCGCTCTTCTTGGTGCTTTCAATAAATTCGGTCAGCCGAGCGACCTTTTTTTCGTCTTGCATGTCGATGCCGTAAGACATAGCCTTCACCCTACCTTTGCTGTGCTTGCTGTATCATCATAAATTCCTTCATCAGCTCGTCGAGCCGCTGCTGGTCGCCCGAAGCTTCCGCAGCGGTGAGCAGTGCGATGATTTCTGTTTTTCTCTTTTCCAGACGCCGGTCCTGCAGCTTGGCGATGCAGTCTGCATAGACCTCTTCGTCTTTTTCGCCGATCTGCACCGTCGAAAGTATCTCGTTCAGATACGCTGTGGCCTCTTCGTCCAGCGCATCCGTGATTTCCTGCACATCCGGCTCTTCATCCTCGTCCGCAAGGTCCGAAAGCGCTTTATATATGCGCATACCGGCAGGTGTTCGTATCGCTTCCGAATAATCCCGGAGTCCTGCGATGTATTCGCTTCTCAAAAAAGCCAGGCGGATCAGCATCTTTTCGAGCGACAGACCGGCTTCATCGTCGACTGCCGGTTGCCCTTCGCTTCTCGCAGCCGGCTCTGCGACCGTTCCTGCGGTTACGCTCCGTCCGGAGAGGCCCTGAACCTCCCGCCTGAGCGCACCTTCGGATACGCGATATGTACGGGCAATTTTTCCGATGTACAGATCGGCTTCCACTGGAGTCAGCCCCTGCAGAATGTGTGCCACCTGTTGCAAAAAACGCACGCTTTGCATCGTGTCTCTCAAATCGAATTGTTTTTCGAGCAGCGAAATTTTAAAATCGACGTCCGGTACAGCCTGTCGTTCGATCAGAGCCAGGAACGCTTCCCTTCCGTTTTTCTGTACATACGCATCCGGATCTTTTCCTTCCGGCACGTTCAGAATTCTTACGTACAGGCCTTCCTGACGCAGAACATCAGCGCCGCGGAGCGCCGCATCGATTCCCGCCTGGTCCGAATCGTAGCACAAGACGACTTTGTCGGCGTATCGCTTTATAAGCCGCGCCTGCTGCACCGTGAGCGCCGTACCCAGCGAGGCACACACGTTGTGGATTCCGTGCTGATACAGGCTGATGACATCCGTGTAGCCTTCCACGAGAACGGCGTATCCTTCTTTACTGATCGGACTTCGGGTCAGATTCAGACCGAACAGGTTATTTTTTTTCTGAAATGCGGCCGACTCCTGCGAGTTTAGATATTTCGGCTCACCGGCCCCCAGTATCCGACCGCCGAACCCGATGACCTTGCCTCTGGCATTGATGATGGGAAACATCACGCGCGAGCGGAATTTGTCGTACAGCCGTCCATTTTTCTCTGAGATGAGCCCGAGCTCCAGCAGCATGTCTTTTTCGAACCCCTGCGCAACCAGTGCGTCGGTGAGGCTGTTCCAGGATTCGTCCGCATATCCGATGCCGAACGCTTTCAACGTCGCCGGCTCGATGCCCCGGCCGGTCATGTACGTCCATGCAGGATTTTTACTTCCGGCAAACGCGGTAAAGAAGAAACGGGCTGCCTGTCGGTTGATTTCGTAGTACGCCTCCCGGCTTTTTCCGCCGGCTTCGTACGTATCCGGAATGACGACGCCGCACGAGGTAGCCAGACGCTCGACCGCTTCCGGAAACGACAGATTGTAATAGCGCTGGATGAACTCGATTACGTCCCCGCTCGCTCCGCATCCGAAGCATGTAAACCGCTGCCTGGAGTCGGACACGACAAACGACGGCGTCTTTTCGCTGTGAAACGGGCAGAGCCCCTTGAGGTTCGTGCCGGCTCTCTTCAGCGGGACAACCTGAGACACGACATCGGTTATGTCGCATTTGCTTTTGATTTCTTCGATGACCGATTGATAACTGCGACGTGCCACACCATCCCTCCGTTCGCTCTGTCTCATAGAATATATACGACGCAAACGGACCGTTTCCTTTATCGGATTACGTTATCTTCCATCCGGTCGGGAGAAATTTTGCCGTGTAGACGTTGATGGCATACCGGTCGGTCATGCTGGCGATGTGGTCTTTGACGAGTTCCTCGGCGCTGTCGTTTTCGAGCAGCTCCGGCAGATCGCATGGAAGCAGATCGGGATTTTCCAGATAGTAATCGTAAAGGGAAAACACGAGGTGACGGATTTTGTCCAGCTCCGAGTCCTGCTTAACGATGGGACTGTGATAAACGCGCTCGAACATAAATGCGCGCAGCTTGTCCATGTAGCGTTTCGCCTCTTCGGATTGAAAAATACCGTCCTTGCCGTCGCTTTCGCGTACGAGGTCGCGCACGAGTGCGTCGATCCTCGACCGGTGATCCGGCCCCAGATAGGCGATGCAGTCAGCCGGCAGCTCTTCTGCGCAGATGATCCGTCCGCGGATCGCATCGTCGATATCGTGATTGATATAGGCGATTCGGTCGGACATCCGGACGACCTGCCCCTCCAGCGTAAAAGGAATGCCTTTGCCTGTGTGGTTCAGTATGCCGTCTCGCACCTCTTCGGTCAGATTCATGCTCCGCCCTGCGTGGTTGCGGTCCAGTACATCGACCACCCTCAGGCTCTGAACGTTGTGCTGGAATCCGCCCGGATGCCGTTCGTTGAGATACACCTCCCCGTTGTGCCCAAACGGCGTGTGACCGAGGTCGTGCCCCATGGCGATGGCTTCCGTCAGATCTTCGTTCAGCGCCAGCGCTCTGGCGCACGTCCTTGCAATCTGCGCTACTTCGAGCGTGTGCGTCAGGCGGGTTCTGAAGTGATCGCCTTCCGGAGCGAGAAATACCTGCGTCTTGTGCATGAGGCGTCGCAATGACTTCGAGTGGATGATCCGATCCCGGTCGCGCTGAAAGTCCGTGCGCATGCTGCAGGGTTCCTCCGGCATCTTCCGGCCTCTGGAATCGGCCGACTTCGCTGCATACGGAGACAGATATTCGTATTCCTGCCTTTCGAGGTGTTCTCTTGCAAGCATCTCTCTACCTCTCTGAGCGCTTCTGTTTTGAGCACTTCTGTGTTTCGCTCTGCGTTTCCATGCTATCTTATAATTTCCTATACTTTCGTCGATCCGAATCCTCCGGTTCTGGAGGATTCGGCGCTGTCGCTGTGAGTGATTCCAAACGGAACGAAAATGCCTTGAACAAAGGCTTTCCCTGCATCCAGAGACAGCGTCCGCTCCTGACGGCTGTCGTTGGTGATGCGCACCAGGATGTGGCCCTGATTTTCCGCTCCGTAATAATCCGAATCGACGATGCCCACCGTGTTGTCGAGCTGAAGGCGGTAAGTAAAGCCCAGTCCGGATTTTGGACAGATCAACAGCATCCAGCCTTCATCGATTCTCACCCGAAGCCCCGTAGGAACCGTCATCGATGAACCCGGCGCCAGTGCAAGCGGCAGAGGCAGAAAGACGTCGTACCCTGCTGAACCGGTCGTCGCCCGTATCGGCATCTTCAGCGCCTCGTAGGCTTCTTCGATGCGGTTGCGTTCCGCGCATACTCCTGCGTCCAGGCAGTCCTGCACAAAGCGGGTTTTTTCTACTTTTTCGAATGCTGCGACTCTGTTCACTGCGTTTCTCCCGTCGTGCTCATCCCGGACATCATGTGTTTGAGGTTCAGTTTTTTCCTGCTGATTGACACGCCGCTGTACGAGGAAAAATCTCCGATCTGACGGCATATTTCCTGCACTTCGTCGAGGCTCACCGCATCGATGTCGGCCATCACTTCTTCAGAAGTGAAAATGCGGTTGAGCAGCAGCATGTTTTTCCCAAGCCGGTACATGCGGCCGTTCATGCTCTCCAGGCTGAATACATATCCGCTCTTTAAGCGCTGCTTAACGACTTCGATGTTCTCCTGATCCAGGCCCTCGCGGCGCAGAATCGAAAGCTCGCTTTCGATTGCGGAAAGCGTCTCTTCCTCTTTGCCGCAGCCGATGCCGGCGTAGATGAAGTACATCCCCGTCCGCCGATAGCTCGATGCAGCGCTGTACACCGAATAGGCCAGGCCGCGCTCTTCCCGGATGTTCTGAAACAAGCGGGAGCTCATGCTGCCACCCAGAACATCGTTTGCAATCGCTTGTGCATAATACAGCTCGCTGCCGAGCGACACCCCCTGCCGGCCGATGGCGATGTGAGTCTGGCCGATGTCCTTGGATTTTGAATTGTAACGCTGTCCCGGACTGGGGTCAGAATCGGGAACGCTCAGCGACTTTTCGGGAAACGGAGCCAGTGCCCACTCCAGCTGCTCAAACAGAGCCGCACGGTCAAACGATCCCACAACGGATACCACGATATTGTCCCGGGTATAGTGATTCTCTATGTAGCGAATCATCTTCGGACGCGACATGCGGCCCAGGCTGCTTTTCGTGCCGATGATCGACGGAGCCAGGCCGCTGTCTTTCAAAACCGACTGCGACAGCAGATCGATGATGTGATCGTCGGGCGTGTCCTGGATCATCTGCATTTCTTCGAGTATAACACCCCGCTCTTTATTTATTTCGACCGGATCGAACACAGAGTTGCACAGCATATCCAGCAAAATATCCACCGCTTTAGGGAAATGCTCGGACAGAGCTTTGATATGGTAGCACGTCGCTTCCTTGCCGGTAAACGCATTGATGCTCGCTCCCAGATCGTCCACGTCGACGGCAATCTGCTTAGCGGAACGCGTCTCCGTTCCCTTGAACATCATATGTTCGATAAAGTGCGATATACCGGCTTGGTCCATCTCTTCTTTTGCTGAGCCGGCGCCGATCCACAGCCCGATGCAGGCCGCACGGGCATCCGGCATTTCTTCTGTTACAACCCGAACGCCGCACGGGAGGCAGGCTGATTGAATCATAGCTATCCTTTCTTCGCTGTTTGCGTTAATTCGCTTAAGGCCCCATTAAAAAGAGCAGACCTGAAACAGATCGTCTCGGAGGTCCGCTCTTTGTCCAAGTGCTTACGCTTTGATAATCGGCTCGTCTTCCAGACCTTTTCTGGAAAGATTGACGCGTCCCTGGCCGTCGATTTCTTCGACTTTAACCGTGACGACATCCCCGATGTTCAAGACATCCTCGACTTTGTCGATCCTCTTTTTATCAATCTTGGAAATGTGCAGCAGTCCGTCCTTGCCCGGCAGCAGTTCGATAAACGCACCGAACGTCATGATGCGCACGACCTTCCCGGTGTATACGTCGCCCACTTCCACTTCTTTGACCAGGAGTTCAATCTGCTTCATCGCAGCGTTGGCGGCTTCCAGATCGGGAGCACCGATGTAGATGAGGCCGTCGTCGTCGATGTCGATCGATGCACCGGTCTCAGCGATGATCTTGTTGATAGTCTTTCCACCCGGTCCGATGACGATGCGGATTTTATCCACATCGACGTGCATGGAGATGATTCTGGGTGCGTAGGGTGACAGCTCCTCTCTGGGCCGGTCGATTTCGTCGAGCATCTGGTCCATGATATGCATGCGTCCTTCGCGCGCCTGTTTAAGCGCATCCCAGAGCACGTCTCTGGACAATCCGTGTACTTTGATGTCCATCTGAATGGCGGTGATCCCTCGTTCGGTTCCCGCAACCTTAAAGTCCATGTCGCCTAAAAAGTCTTCCATGCCCTGGATGTCGGACAGGATGACCATCTTGCTCGTGCCGTCTTCTTCGACGCGCTCGATGAGCCCCATGGCGATGCCGGCAACCGGTGCCTTGATTGGCACACCGGCGTCCATGAGCGCCAGACAGCTTCCGCATACGGCCGCCTGCGAGGTCGAACCGTTCGAAGAAAGGATTTCGGATACGACGCGGATGGCGTAGGGGAACTCCTCCACTTCGGGCAGAACGGGCAGCAGCGCCTTTTCCGCCAGTGCTCCGTGTCCGATTTCCCTGCGGCCCGGGCCGCGCAGCGGCCTCGTTTCGCCGACGCTGTACGGCGGGAAGTTGTAGTTGTGCATGTAGCGCTTTTCGGTGTCTTCGCTGATGCCGTCGAGCGTCTGCGCGTCGCCGATCGTACCAAGCGTTACAATCGACAGAGCCTGCGTCTGTCCTCTGGTAAACAGGCCGGAACCGTGCGGTCTGGGAAGGATCCCCGTTTCGCACCAGATCGGCCGGATTTCGTCTGCCTTCCGGTTATCGGGACGAATGCCGTCGTCCAGAATCAGGGAACGTACCTGCTCCTTGGTGATATCGTAAAGCACCGCTGCGATATCGGACTTGTTATCCGGGTAGACTTCGGCGAAGTGTTCTTTCGTTTCGTCTTCGACTGCATCCATGTTGTCCAAGCGCTCCTGCTTGTCGAATGTCTGGATAGCTGTACGCATGCGCTCCGTTGCATAAGCGCGAACCGCCTCGTCGATGTCGGCCGGAACACTCTTCAGTTCGATGTCCAGTTTCGGCTTGCCGACCTCGGCTACGATTTCCTCAATAAAGACCACGAGTTTTTTAATTTCTTCGTGTGCAAACATGATCGCATCCAGGATGTCGGCTTCCGGCACCTCGTCGGCGCTGGCTTCGACCATCATGACTGCGTCCTTCGTGCCGGCAACCGTCACGTGCATGTCGGACGCTTCGCGCTGAGCCAGGTTCGGATTGATGATCATCCGGCCATCCACTCTCCCCACGTTTACAGCAGCCGTCGGACCTTCCCATGGAATGTCGGAAATGGACAGCGCCACGGAAGAACCGATCAGCGCAGCGATCTCCGGACTGCAGTCCAGATCGACGCTCATGACGAGCGCAACGACCTGCACGTCGTTTCGGAAGCCCTTGGGAAACAAGGGCCGCAATGGGCGGTCCATCAGCCGCGATGTAAGCACTGCCTTTTCGGACGGGCGCCCTTCCCTCTTGATAAATCCACCGGGGATTTTACCGGCCGCATACATTTTCTCTTCGTAATCGCAGGTCAGCGGAAAGAAATCGATGTCCGGTCTCGGCGCTTTCGAAACCACCGCTGTCACATTGACGACCGTATCGCCGTAGCGCACCATGACCTGACCGTTTGCCATTTCGCAGACTTTTCCGATTTCCAGCTGCAGCAGGTCTCCGCCAAGCGCTGTCTTGAACGTTCTGTAATTTTCAATTCTCATTCTTTTTACCCTTTCTGTTCGGGTCCGGCTTGACAAGTTAACTTATTGTCCGACTTCCGTCCAATAAATTAAGTTCTCAAGCCTGACCCATTGTTCTTCAAAAACAGGGGCGGGGAGTTCCCCGCCCTGATAATGCACTTACTTTCTAAGGCCCAGACGCGAAATCAGTGTTCTGTATCTCTCGATATCCTTCTCTCTGAGATAGTTGAGCAGATTTCTTCTCTGTCCGACCATTTTCAGGAGCCCTCTCCTGGAGTGGTGATCCTTTTTGTGGATCTTCAGATGCTCGTTCAGGTCGTTGATCCGGTATGTGAGGACTGCAACCTGGACTTCCGGCGAACCTGTGTCGCCTTCGTGCGTTTTGTACTCGTCGATGATGCCTTGCTTGATTTCCTTTGTAATCATTTCTTTCTCCTTTTCCTGTTCGCCTGCAGCCGTGTACGGCGTCGGAGAATCGCCGAACCCAGCGGTAGGTACGTTATGACACTGTATACTAACACAACGGCGCTTGTTTGTAAACCGCTCTTTCTCTGTGGATGCGCCTTGCGAGCTCGCAGTCCGCGTCAATCTGGGCAGACAAATCTTCGATCGAAGAAAAGGTCTGTTCCTCGCGCAGCAGCGATATAAATTCAACCCGGACATCCGTCCCGTAAATGTCCCGGTCGAAGTCAAAGATGTGCGTTTCGGCATTCTTTAAAAAATGGCCGACCGTCGGTTTTTTACCCACGTTCGTAATCGAATCGTGCCACTGACCGCCCGTTTTAGTCCGGCTCAGATAGACGCCCGAAAGCGGAAGAACCATCGACAGATCCAGTGCCAGATTGATCGTCGGAAAACCGATGGTACGCCCAAAGCGCCGACCTTCGATCACGTGGCCGGAAATCGCGTAGCACCTTCCGGTAAAACGGGTGTAGTGCTCCATATCTCCGCGCTCGACGGCTGCCCGGATCGACGTGCTGGAAACGACTTCGCCGTCGATGTCGACCGGCGATAACACCGTTACCCGGTAACCCAGCGACTGTCCCATCGCCTGCAGAATGTCGGGCGTACCCGAGGCTCTGTAGCCGAAGCGGTAGTTGAACCCGCAAAACGCTTCGCGCATTCGAAGCGAATCGAACAGCAAATCCCTGCAGAATTCAGGAGGGGTTTGCGTGCGCATCGCCTGGTTAAATTCAAAGGAAAACAGATACTCCACGCCCATGCGGTCGAGGATGTGCGCTTTTTCTTCGAATGTGATGATGTTGCGGATGACGGGTTTCCCGGCAATCACATTGCTGGGATGATTGGAAAATGTAAAAACGGACGGCACGAGCGCCTGCTGCTTCGCCTTTTGGATGCACGCACCGATCAGCGCCTGGTGACCGATGTGAACTCCGTCAAAATTTCCAAGCGCAACTGCGGTTTGCCCGATGTTTTTCACCTCGTCGATGGATCGGAAAATCTTCAATTCAACACCTTCAGTATCCGATATCCCTTTCCTTTTTCCAGGCAGGCCGTTCCGAGCAGCCGCTCTCCGGCATACACCGCGTAGCGTCCTGCTGTGCCCGCCTGCACGCTATTCGCCCTTCCAATCCGGTCTGCAAACGACGGATTGCCGTTTAAAAACAAAGCGGCACCCAGCTCATCGACATCGAGGCGTCGCAGCGTCCTGACACCTTCGGACAGCGGAAGCAACAGAGAAGCAACCCCGTCCCGGCCCGAAGCCGTTACCCGCTCCAGCGCATGCGATGAGTTCAGCTCCAGCCCCGATGACCCGGTGCGGAGCAGGAAGCTCATGCTGGCGCCTGTTCCGAGGTTCAGACCCAGGTCATGACAGATCGTACGCACATACGTGCCTTTCGAACAGCGAATATCGAAGAGAGCTCGGGCGTTTTGTGCGTCGTATCGAATCAGCCTGATTTTGTGAACGGTGATGCGGCGGGGTTCGGCCTCGACCTGAATTCCCTCTCTCGCATAGCGGTACATCCTCTTCCCTTTGATCTTCACTGCGGAATAAGCGGGAGGTGTCTGCATGATGTCGCCTTCGAACGACTGCAGTGCGTCCCGGAGCGCTTCCTCGCGGATCGGTTCAAGCCCGGCTCGACGGTCTTCGAGCAAATTGCCCCAGATATCCTGCGTATCCGTAACCACACCGAGCAACGCCTCGCAGCGGTACGATTTATCCTCGTCTTCCATGTACTCGATCAGGCGGGTCGCCTGTCCGAAGCAGAGAGGCAGCACGCCGCATGCATTGGGATCCAGGGTTCCCGTGTGGCCGATTCTTCGCAGCCCGGTCGCCTTTCGCAACACAGCAATGCAGTCATGCGACGTCATGCCGGCGGGTTTCAGCAGATTCAGGATGCCGTTCATTGCGCCAGCTCCCGCAAGACGGCCTCCCGGACGATGCGGATCGCCTCCTCGAGCGGAGCTGCGATTGTGCATCCCGCTGCCTTTCTGTGCCCTCCGCCGCCGAGACGGTGGGCAATGCTGCCCACATCAGCATAGGATTTGGAGCGGAAACTTGCTTTGTAGGTATCAACGCCCTTTTCGCGCAAAAATACCGCCACTTCCACGCCCTGGATGCTGCGCAGGCGGTCGATGACGGTTTCCGTCTGATCCGGCGTTCCGCCGAGCTTTTGTATCTCCTCCAGCGTCAGATGCCCGATGCAAGCCTTTCCGTCCGCGAACAGCTGCATCGACTCCAATGCGCCGGCTTCGAGCCGGAGCTGAGAGAGCGGTATGTTATCGTACACCGCATTGCAGAGCGGAACATGGTTTAGGCCGTAGTCGTACAGTTCCGCAACGAGGAGATGCGTAGTGCGGTCTGCATTTGAATAACGAAACGAACCGGTATCGGTCAGAATGGCTACGTACAGTGCATCGGCGATTTCCGGCGTAATGGCCGCACCGAGCTTCCGGATCAGGTGGAAGACGGGAATACCGGTAGCCGCTGCATCCGGATCGACATAGCACTCTTCCGCAAAATCAGCGTGCAGCAGGTGGTGGTCGATGCAAAGCGTCTTTTCGGCCCCGTAAAACGCTTCCTTCCGGTCTTCGACGCGAGAGGCATCCCCACAGTCGACCGCCATACTCACGTGGGCGGTGCCGGCGGTTTCCCGCACGCAGTATCCGTTGTCCAGGAAAGCCAGATACTCCGGAATCTCCTCGTTCACCAGGATGCTGCAGTTCTTCCCGAGCTGCCGTAAAGCGATGCACAGCGCTACTGACGAGCCCAGGGCATCTCCGTCCATATGGATGTGCGGAAACAGCAGGATGCTGTCCGCTTCTGTCAGCGTTTTCTTGATGCGGTCCAGGCAGGCCGCTGATTTCCGTTCGCACTTCGCCACGGGACTACTTTTCCTCTTGCTCTTGTTCTTGTTCTTGTTCTGCTCCTTCGGCCTCCGGCGTTGCGAGGCTCGACAGAATCTGATCCATTTTTATGCCGTACTCAAGCGACTCGTCGATGCGAAAGATGAGTTCGGGTGTGTGACGGATGCGGATCGCCCTGGCAAGCTCAGTGCGGATAAAGCCGCGACTGCGCTCGAATGCGGCGAGCACGCTCTGCTTCTCTTCCGCAGAGGCCGCCGGCTCATCGCTCCCTCCGGTTACCGTTACGTAGATTGTTGCATAGCTCGCATCCCGCGTCACATCCACGGCGTTGATGCTGATCAGTCCGCGAAATCCGGGGTCTTTCAGCTCGCCCCGGATCAGCATATCGCTGATGATCTTGCGGATTTCTTCTCCCAGCCGTTGAGGCCTGTATCCTTTGCCCATTTTATCTCTCGATTTCCACCATGGCGAACGCTTCGATCAGGTCGCCTTCCTTGATGTCGTTGTACTTCTCGATGCCGATGCCGCATTCGTAGCCGGCCGCAACTTCGCGCACGTCGTCCTTAAATCTCCGCAGAGAAGAAATGGTACCTTCGTGAATGACGATACCGTCGCGCACAAGGCGGACTTTCGCATTGCGTGCCACCTTGCCTTCGGTCACGTATGCGCCTGCAACGACACCGGCACCCGGGACCTTAAACGTTTCGCGAACCTCGATTTTACCCATGACCACTTCTTTGTAAATCGGATCGAGCATGCCCTTCATGGCTGCCTCGATGTCGTCGATGACCTCATAGATGATCCGGTAGGTTCGTATCTCTACTTTTTCCTGCTCCGCCATCGAGCTGACGGCGCTGCTCGGCCGCACGTTAAACCCGATGATGACTGCGTTGGAAGCGCTGGCAAGCAGGATGTCCGACTCCGTAACCGTGCCGACACCGCTGTGGATGATCCGCACTTTGACGTTTTCGTTCTGCAGCTTCTCCAGAGACTGCTCCAGCGCGCCGACCGACCCCTGCACATCGGCCTTGATGATCAGATTCAGGTCGTGCACTTCGCCTTCTTCGATCTGGCTGAACAGCTGTTCCAGCGTAATCGAGGAGTTTCGCGCCAGCACTTCCTGCCGAAGCTTGAGTTTACGGCTTTCAGCGATTTCACGTGCAATGCGGTCTTCCGAGACCGCGTTGAACTCGTCACCTGCCTCCGGAACATCCGTCAGACCGG
>LSQX01126262.1_pt1 | contig 20278 bp, 14 predicted proteins | sample 654561 | NCBI WGS metagenome assembly LSQX01 (sample SAMN04489861, study PRJNA283612) | anaerobic digester metagenome | isolation source: 4 biogas reactors fed with cattle manure at either 37C or 55C with and... | place: Denmark: Kongens Lyngby | collected 2014 | reverse complement strand
GAATCAAGTTTTAGAAGAAATTTAACTTAGCAAAACTTGTTTATTGTGTGAATATTACTCATCATACAACGGTACCGCACAGTTGTGGTAAACGTTTTGCACGTCATCATTTTCTTCCAACATATCGATCAATTTTTTGAGATCTTTTAGCTCAATCTCACCCGGAGTTGCTTCTACGGAAGCGACCAACTCAACATCCGCATCGACAAAATCATAGCCGCCTTGCTTTAATGCGTCGGATACCGCATTAAAGTTTTCAGGCAATGTTTGTACTTCGAAGCTGTCTTCATGTGAAACGATATCCTCAGCGCCCGCTTCCAGAGCTGTTTCCATCAAAGCATCCTCGTCCACGGCATCGGTTTTTTCGATGATGATGATCCCTTTTCTATCGAACATATAAGATACACATCCGGGAACGCCGAGATTTCCTGCGTTTTTATCAAATGCATGCTTAATTGTTGACGTGGTTCGATTTTTATTATCCGTCAGCACCTCTACTATAAGAGCAACTCCGCCGGGGCCATATCCTTCGAAAACACCGGCTTCGTAAGATTCTCCCGCCAATTCGCCGGTTCCTTTCTTAATAGCCCGATTAATGTTCTCACTGGGCATGTTGATGGCTTTTGCCTTTTCGATAGCATGCTTTAGTGAAACATTATACTCAGGATCACCTCCGGCTTTGGCAGCAACAGTAATAGCTCTCGCGTACTTTGTGAATAGCTTCCCTCGTTTTGCATCCTGAGCGGCTTTTCTGCCCGCTATGGTTCCATGTCTTCCCATTTTATTAAACCTCCTGTGCAATGCGCATCAAAATAATTTACATTTCCGAATCAAGAATCAATCATATTGCACATTACGCGGCAGGCGGCGGGTCCTCCTCTTCCATGTGCTTGAAGGCAATAGCCATCATCAACTTGATCCGGTTCAGTTGATTGATGTCGCTGGCTCCGGGATCATAGTCGATGGCAGCAATATTCGCTTTGGGGTTATAATTTCTCAACGCCTTGATCATGCCTTTACCCGTCACATGATTGGGCAGGCACGCAAAAGGCTGTAAACAGACGATATTTGTTACTCCGCTGTCTATCAGCTCCACCATCTCTCCGGTGAGAAGCCATCCTTCACCGCATTGATTGCCAAGAGAAGCGATTTTCGTTGCTTTCTCCGCCGTTTCCTTAATATGAGCAGGACCATGAAAGCGTTTGCTTTCGTTTAAAGCTTTACGCGCGTCGGAGCGGAACCATTCAATGAAATTAAGAGCTATCTTATTCTTAAACATAGTTGCAAAACTTCCGGACAGATAGCGGAGATTATACTCTTTGCTGTGCATGCCGTAAAGAAAGAAATCCATTAAATCCAGAACTACCGCCTCTCCGCCCTCCTCTTCTATTATTCTGACGATGTCGTTGTTCGCCATAGGATGATATTTGACAAGGATTTCTCCTACTACTCCAACTTTCGGTTTCCGAATGTCCCGGAGAGGTAGTTCGTCGAATTCCTTTATCATCTGCCTTATATTCTTTCGCATGGTTTTAAGGTTTCCGTCTCTGACGTTCTCAAGGGCAATCTTTGACCATTTTTCGGCCAGGGCATTGGCAGAGCCTTTCTGTGCCTCATAGGGTCTCGTTGCATATAGGATGCGCATCAGCACATCGCCGTATAACAACGCAATTAATCCCCTCTTGATAAGCCTCCGCGTTATAACAAACCCGGGGTTGCTTTCCAAACCTACCAAGCTAAATGATATTACAGGCACCTGCTCCATATCAAGATCAACCAGCGCTTTTCTCAAAAGAGAAATATAATTGCTGGCACGACACTGTCCTCCGGTTTGTGAAAAAACTACCGCAGTTCGATCCAAATCGTACTTGCCGGATTTCAGCTCATGAATGATCTGTCCCAATGAGACGATAGTGGGATAGCATGCATCGTTATTTATATAGCGCAGCCCTTCTTCTACGGCTTCTTTATCAACGGAAGGCAATAGGACCGCCCGATACCCTTCCTCATGCATGGCAGCCTCTACAAATTGAAAGTGAATCGGCGACATCTGCGGAATCAGCAGAGTATAGTCTTCCTTCATCTCTTCTGTAAACAGTTTTCTTTTGAACGGTTTCCCAAAGGATTTTGGTTTAATGTTATTTTTTGCCCGTTCGGTCATGGCCGCCCGGAGGGACCGTATTCTGATCCTTGCTGCTCCAAGGTTGTAAACTTCATCAATTTTCAGAACTGTGTATAGTTTGTTACGATTCTGCAACAGTTCTTCTACTTGTTCCGTCGTAACCGCATCCAGCCCGCATCCAAATGAGTTCAACTGCACCAGTTCGAGTTCTTCATGGTCGCCCGCAACTTCTGCCGCCTTATAAAGTCTGGAATGATACATCCATTGGTCCAAGACCCGTATAGGTCTTAACAGATCGGCGAGATGGCAAACGGAATCTTCCGTAAGCACTACCATTCCGTAAGAATTAATCATCTTGTCGATGCCGTGGTTTATTTCCGGATCCAAATGATATGGCCTGCCCGCCAGGATGATTCCCTGCAGGTTCTCCTTCTTGATCAGCTTAAGGGCACGCTCGCCTTGACTGCGGATATCCCTTTTAAAAGCCCTGTCTTCTTCTCTTGCTTTTTTTACTGCAACTCTTATTTCTCTTTTGCTGATCCCAAGATCCGAAAAAAGTTCATGCAGCCGTTTTATCAATCGCAAATCATTATCGTAAGGCAGGAAAGGATGCAGCAGCTGGGCACCGTACTCCTGAAACACATCCTTCATATTTCCGGCAACTGCCTCCGGATATGTGGATACAATGGGGCAGTTGTAATGGTTTGGTGCTCCATCGTCCTCAACTACCTCATGATTGATGCATGGGTAAAAAATTTTCTTAACGCCTTGTTTGGCAAGCCATTTAATATGACCGTGCACCAGCTTGGCGGGGTAGCATATGGTGTCCGAAGCGATGGTCTCCATGCCCAATTCATATAGCCTTCTGGAAGAAACGGGAGAAAGCACTACACGAAATCCCAGTTCCGTAAAAAAAGTAAACCAGAAGGGATAGTTTTCATACATATTCAATACTCTGGGAATTCCGATTTCTCCCCGCGGTGCATGGTCTTTCTCCAGGGGTTTGTATTGGAAAAGTCTGTTCAGTTTGTATTCAAAAATATTGGGCAGTTTGTTTTCTGAAATCGACTTTCCTTCACCCTTCTCGCAACGGTTGCCCGTTATGAACCGGTTACCGTCATTAAATATATTGATTGTGAGCAGACAATTGTTCTCGCATCCCTTGCATCTCCTATGGGAATTATCTACGCTGAAATCTCCCAGCCGGTCAGACGAAAGAATAGTCGAACGCTCTCCCTCTTTATAATTCTTAAGAGCGACCAGCGCTGCTCCGTATGCGCCCATAATGCCCGCAATATCCGGCCGTACAACTTCTTTGCCTACAATTTTTTCTATACTTCTCAGCACAGCATCATTTAAGAATGTGCCTCCCTGAACGACTACTCTTTCTCCCGCTTCATCGGGGTTCCTCAGCTTAATGACTTTATACAAGGCATTCCTTATTACGGAATAGGACAAACCCGCAGAAATATCCCCGATGGTCGCCCCTTCTTTCTGAGCTTGCTTTACCTTGGAATTCATAAAAACCGTGCATCTTGTTCCAAGATCAACGGGATTTTCTGCGAACAAGGCTTCCTTGGCAAAATCGACCACATCCATGTCCACCGATTTGGCGTAGGTTTCAAGAAATGATCCGCATCCGGAGGAGCAGGCTTCGTTGAGCATGATATTATAGATCGCATTGTCTTTAATCCTCATGCACTTCATATCCTGGCCGCCGATATCCAGAATAAAATCCACGCCCGGCAGGAATTCCGCCGCAGCTTTATAATGGGCAATGGTTTCTATCTCGCCCAAGTCCACTTGAAAAGCAGCTTTGATCAAGCCCTCTCCATATCCCGTCACAGTAGCCTTTCCTATATATGCATCCTCAGGCATCAGGTCGTATAGCTCCCGGAGCATCTCCAACACAACATCCAGCGGTCTTCCCTCGTTGCTTTTATAGAAAGAATACAGCAAATATTTTTCTTCGTCGATGAGAGCAGCCTTAGTCGTTGTGGACCCCGCATCTATACCCAGGAAGAGACAACCTTTTGCTTCCGACAATGTTTTACGTTTAACGGAATTTCCCCTATGTCTCGTTAAAAATTCCTCATATTCAGCCTCGTTATTAAATAACGGAGGTAAAAGCTTGCTCACGTTCAATTGAGTCTCGTCAGCATCCTTTAAACGATATAAAATTTCTTCCAGTTTTATGGATTCTTTCTTCTCAGATAATAATGCAGCTCCTAAAGCAACGAAGTATTCCGGATCTTCGGGGAAAATCACCTGTTCCGGGGTCAATTCTAAAGTTTCGATAAAACGTTGTCGCAATTCCGGCAAAAAGGCCAAGGGCCCTCCAAGGAAAGCGACATTTCCCTTGATGGTACGACCGCAAGCCAGGCCGCTGATGGTCTGATTGACTACAGCCTGGAAAATGGATGCGGCAAGATCCGAAATGTCCGCCCCCTCATTGATAAGGGGCTGTATATCTGTTTTCGCGAAGACACCGCAGCGGGCTGCAATGGGATAGATCAATTTATGGTTTTTGGCGCTCCCATTGAGCCCTTCTGCATCCGTAGAAAGAAGTATCGCCATCTGATCGATAAAGGCTCCCGTGCCCCCTGCACAAGTGCCGTTCATCCGCTGCTCGACAGAGGGGCCGAAAAAGGTAATTTTGGCGTCTTCGCCGCCAAGCTCAATAGCCACATCGGTCTCGGGTATATACCGTTCCACGGCGGTGCTGCAGGCAATAACCTCCTGCTCAAAATCGATTCCCAATAAATTAGAAATAGCCATGCCTCCCGAACCGGTTATGGCAACCGTGCATCGGATATCGGGATATAACGAGACCAGATCTCCAATCATTTCCGAAAATTTATCGAAAACATTGGACATATGCCTCTCATATTTTTTATACAAAATATGATTCTCCGAGCTGAGGAGAATCAATTTTATAGTAGTCGATCCGATATCGATCCCTAATCTCATTAATGTGCCAGCCTCCCGGTTTGTTGCTTTTCATTATAGCATGATGAATTCCCTCCTGTAAACAAGTTTCTACATATATATATGTGCTATATATATAAATCCAAAATCGAGAGCCATATATGCGTACCTATTGCGACTGATGAAAGATATATAAAGAGAGCGGAATGGATTTAGCGACAGGCAAATAAAATAACGCAATAATAACGAAAGGAACCCTAAACAGGTTCCTTTCGTCTCAAAGAAATATAACGCAATACAGCGCTTCTACCACACTTTATTTCACTTTAAGCGTATTATAAATCGCCGACGCCGCTTCTGCATTTGTCATAGTCTTTGTCCCGTAAAACCATCCTTTTGCATCTCCTCGCATAATGCCCAAACCGTAGCAAAGCATAGCGTACCCTTTGTAATTCTCATCTACCCGATCTTTGAACATATTGTTATAGATTTCGGAACGCTCTCCTGCAAGCCCCAGACCCAGATACCGGATCAGGAATTTTGCCCCATCCTGTCTTGCCAGCGGTGATTCGGGCGCTTTCTCCCCTTCTTTTATGATGCCTCTGTTTTCAAGCATATCATAAAGATCTTCGTCATCGTAGTATTTCATTTCCGGCGCGAACAGATAGCGGAAGAAATCTATTTGTGTAATGGCATTGTCCGGTTTGAAGAAGTCGGAGGTCAAATAATAGCCGTTTTCCATCAATTCCCTTACGATCTTTTCACTCCAATGCCCCCGAATATCCTGGTATTGCGGTCTCTCACCGCTTTCATATAGTTTTCCGTTTGACATAATCCTTTTGCCTGTAAATGGTTCGAAAATCGCCGTTCTGGCAGTTTCATCAAAACCATATACTAAGTCCGGATTGCCGTCTTTCCCTGTTTTTTCGTATACAATATCGAAAGAGTATTCCTTCGTCATCTCGTTCATCATTTCCGCATCCGTGAGCACATCTGCGATGGACGGAAAGATTGCTTTTTCAAACCAGTTGCAATTGTAGTAGGTAATATTGCCCGTTTTGCGGTCTACGGTTACAGCGAAGCCGTTATCAATGAACGCTGCGCCATTGACAGACCGATGATAGCGGAACGAATATGCTTCGGGTTTTTCTTCTTCCCGGACAAATACTATATCCTCCATATAATCGGGAACGTATACACTCTGCGAAAACTTATCGGCTGCAACCTTTTGAAGGAAACTTTCCGCGATCTTCCTTGCGACATCTTTTGTAAGGTCGCGTTTTCCGTCCGTATCATCGCCGTAATAACTGTAGTTCAGGAGTTCGCCGGTTCGGGCATCAACGGCACCGTAGAGTTTATCGAAAAAGATTTCCCAAATGTATTTTTCACCATCAACCGCATCTTTCCGCAATGAGGTCCGCGTCATATCCATGGATTTAATACTTAACGGAATTTGTTCGGTCAATTTCACAATCGCATCATCCTTTGTAAGAAGCTTGCCTAATTTTTCAATGGCTTCCAGCTCCTCCTTAGTCAAATTCCGCTCATCTATGCCCCCCATGCCGCCTGCGCCCTTGGCTTCATCGGCAAGCGGATAGAATACTCTGCCATAGCCATAAAGATCTACAGCTTCACCTGTATGGGCATCTATGGCCTTTGCGCTGCCTGCTATTCTATATGCCGGGAAAACGGTCAATTGCTTGTCTTTATAATCATAATAGGATCTATATATCAATTCCATTCCAATGCTTTCCAAAAAAGCTGCCTTTGCTTCATCCACTCCGATGATCCCTTCTGCCGCAGGAAAATTCGGCAGTTCAAAACCCGCTTCCAGTCCGGAATAGGATTCAACAATGCCTGTATATTTATTTACTCTTATTGAAATATTTATAAACGAAACGGGTATGCTTTCAACATGATACCGGTACGCAAAAACGTGGCTGTAGTTGTCGCGGAGACTGTTTTGCAAATTCACTTCCCTCATATGTGAAGCGAGATTCGGTACTGCTTTTTGCAGAAATTCTTTCGATGTGGCGGCCGCCTGCTCTCTGGTTACCTTGGCTAATCCGGACTCATCTGTTTTCCGATAGTGTTCAAAATAAAGAAGGTTGCCCTTCCAGTCTATGGAAGCGTAGATTGCCGCATTGCTATCCGCGCTTGCCCAATTGAGGTTCCAAACGGTGCCGGATCCCCACTCCGTCTCCTGGTCATGGGTGTAATATGAAAAATCTTTGTAATCTTGCGGTATTTCAACGATGGTTTTTACAGCAAGAATGGCCTGTTCCAACCCTTTTCCATCCTCTTCGCCTGCATGGACCGGAATGGCCAAAGAAAGCATAAGGCATATAATCAGCGCGAGGCATAAACGTATCTTCATCTCTTCCTCCCCTTTCACAGTTCTTTCCCGTCAAATATAAACAGAAGTAATTACTAATTTAATAAGACGGAAATGAAGAAAAAAAGTTCCGGATTTCCCAATGGATGAACAAGTTCAAATATAAAAAAAGTAGTTGTAAATAGTGGCTGACACCAAATACAACTACACTTGTAATAACTATATTGAGAAAACACTATAGATCAATGTGCATGACGACGGGGCAGTGGTCGCTGCCGTAGATATCATTGCGCAAAATTACATCGTTAACCTTATGCTTAATACGGTCAGAAACTAAAAAATAATCAATCCTCCACCCTGCATTGTTGGCACGGGCATTGAAACGATACGACCACCATGTATAAGCGCCTTCCAAATCCGGATAAAGATAGCGGAAAGTGTCCGTAAATCCCGATGCAAGCAGTTCGGTAAATTTAGCTCTTTCCTGATCGGAAAACCCCGCATTTCCACGGTTTGTTTTTGGGTTTTTCAAATCAATTTCCTGATGCGCTACATTTAGATCTCCGCATATTATAACCGGTTTTTTTTCGTCCAGCTTTTTTGCGTAGTTGCGAAAAGCATCCTCCCATTCCATTCGATAGTCAATCCTCGCCAATCCGTCCTGGGCATTGGGAGCATATTGGTTTATTATGTAAAAATCTTCGTACTCCAGAGTGATAGCCCTACCCTCCGTATCATGACCGGGTGCATCGATGTCATACTGAACGGACAGGGGCTCTTTAAGCGTAAAGATGGCCGTCCCCGAATAGCCTTTTCTTACCGCGCTGTTCCAAAACTGTGAATAGCCTTCAAGGAGAACATCTGCCTGATCTTTATGCATTTTTGTCTCCTGAACGCACATAATATAGGGGGCTTCTTTCCTCACAAAATCCAAAAAGCCTTTTCCCATGCAAGCCCGAAGTCCGTTTACATTCCAGGTAATAAGCTTCATCTCTCAAATTTTCCTTTCCTCTTTTCAAAAAACATCTATGGGGTCTCCATGACCCCATAGCTTAATGTGAGTAAGACTGTAAGCCGGGTTCTGTATTAGACGATCATCTATCTAGGCCTGCTGTCACCAACAGGCTCAAGCGACCTACCTCTCGGGAAGCGACGGGCCGCCGCCTTTCAGGAACTTGCCTTTCGGCAGTTCCTCCCTATCTTGGTCTTGCTCCGGGTGGGGTTTGCACGGCCGGTATGTTACCATACCGCCGGTGAGCTCTTACCTCACCATTTCACCCTTACCTCGGCGATTGCGCCGATCGGCGGTGTGTTTCTGTTGCACTTTCCCTGAAGTCACCTTCGCCAGACGTTATCTGGCACCCTGCCCTATGGAGCCCGGACTTTCCTCATGAACAGGATAGTTCCTGCTCACGCGACCGTCCGTCTTACTCACGATATTATTATAACATAAAATCAAATGGGTCAACAATGACATTAGATTCCAGTATTTCCACTTGATTCTGAACGGATTTTCTTAATTTCTCCACAAAATTTTTAACAAAAATGTATTCTGTTCCATAGTGACCCGCATCGATGATATTCAGCCCCATTTCTCTTGCTTTTTGTGCCTGGTGATGTCTCACGTCTCCAGTTATGAGCAAGTCACAACAGTTGCGTATTGCTGCATCGATGGAATCTCCCGCTGATCCGGTAGAGATGGCTACTTCGACGACAGTTGCATCTGGATTTCCGACAATTTTGGGAGGTTTTGTCAAATTGAGCACCGACTCCACCAAGTCCGCTGCTGCCTTGAGAGACATTGGTGTTTCAAAGCTTCCCATTCGACCTATGATTTCCTTATCTCCCAAAGGAGTCCACAGCTTCAGCCTTCTAACTTTTTTTAGATTCAGGAGATCAGCCAGATAATCGTTGTTTCCTCCAAAGACAGAATCAAATGATGTGTGAGCTGTATATACGCTTATCCCCTGACGAACCAACTGAATGATATAATTACCTGTCAATGTCCCCGCATCAACCACATCGATCTTCTCCATTAAGAGTGGGTGGTGGGTTACCAGAAAATCCGCCCTGCGTTTTACAGCTTCGGCAATGACAGCGTTGGTTATCTCCAGACAAACCAAAACCCGCTCTATCTTCTCTTTTCCCATATTGATCTGAAAGCCGCCGTTATCCCAATCCTCTTCCAGCTCGCGGGGAGCAATGACCCTCAACTGATCAATCAGTTCATCAATCCTGATCGCCATCTCATACCTCCTATACTACTATATACGCGCTAACTGAATAGACATCGTTTGTACAGTTCCCTTAATTTTTTCAATCTCTGTTCATGGTTATTAAGTTTGCTCAGACTGGCTTTCGATCCCTTGGTACGAATGGATTCAATGATTTCTTCCTCGGTTTTTATTTTATACTCGATCCATTCTTTAAGCAAGGGATCTCCATTTAAAAAGAGCAACGGACTGATCTCAAACTCTAAATCGAAAAGCTTTGTCTTCAACTCGTTTTCATTTATTACTCGCTCTTGGCGCAAAGTTGTATCTACAACGATGATCTCACAGATTTTGTTTCTTTCTCGCACGAGACGTTCATGGACTATCACATATCCATTCTTACATAACCACATGCGAAGTTTATCCTGAGCAGTACGGGGCTGCAGGATAAATTTCGGGAAGCTTCTTGTTTTCTCAGGGTTGGCAGCCATGATATCGCAGATCATATGCCCTCCCATGCCGGCAATAATTACTACGTCAACTTCGCTGTTTTTCAAAGTTTCCAATCCGCTTCCCAGACGTAAATCCGCTTCTATGCCGGGCGTATAGATAGCCAGATTTTCTTCAGCTTTTCGTAAAGGCCCTTGGCGAATATCGCTGAGGATGACTTTTGGACTTCTTTTTTGTTGAAGCAGAAAAATAGGCAGCAGACCATGGTCTGTGCCTATATCGGCTATCGTCTCTCCTTCACGCACATAATCAGCTATTGCAGCAAGCCTTTCTGAAAGTCGCAGCATATTTACACGTTCCTATTATCTTCTTGTTATTTTGATGAAAATCCCATTTGTATTTCTTCTGTCATTAACCTGATTAAATTATATCAAATTTAGTTCCGATATGCAAAATCATACACGGGAACTCAGAAACCCGAAAACCTTTCACAGAGTGTAAGCCCCTGCGCCCATATCCGAGGCAAAGATCCCTTATCAATTCTTGGAAATTCTAAGAAATCGAAATCTTGTGCAAAATATGGAGTTATGTATGAATCGAAAGTTCTAAAACTGCCCCTTTTGTACAAAATTTTGAGTTGTGTGTGGAATCTTAAAGTTGTCTCTTGTATCATTCACACAAAACTCGGTTTTTTGCTCAATTTCCTTCCCCGTCGTTTTTCACGCTTGAATTTTTTTGTGCGTCATGCGCTACGTCCTCTTTTCCTTTTTGCCAGATTACAACTGCGCCGGAAGCAATTACAACCACGCCGCCGAGAATTTGCATGAAAGAAACATATTCATGCAATAATACCCACCCGAAGAAAGTCGTTGTCACCGGGAGAAAGTTGGAATACAAAGCGCAAGGCGTAGGCCCGATAACGACGATTGCCTTGACATATATGAGAAAACCTATAAAAGAGCTTACAACGCCAAGGTATAAGACCCCCATGACGATCTGTGAATCGATAACATTTATATCGGGCAAATTGAAAACTGTATAGGGCAAAACCAGCAATATGGCACATATCTGCTGCAGTATGGTCAGATCCAGCGGTTTATACTTCTTCGATAAGCCCTTTGTTAAATAATTATATACATTCCAACTGATAACTGCAGAAAATGTCAAAATATAACCCAGATATTTCCCCTGGAAGAACTCTTGAAAATCCGCGCCTATTACCATGGAAACGCCGATGACCGAAACGAGAACACCCGCCACCACCAATCCGGAAGGTTTATTTTTATATAGTATCAGTTCAATTAATACAGACAAGCATGGAACAAAGGCAAGCAAAATCGTAATTACAGAAACAGGCAGATATGCCATGGCCCCATATTCACCGGCAAAGTACAACACCTCTCCGAACAAGGCACAAATCAGAAGAAGCGGGATATCTCTGGGTTTTAACGGGAAGCGCCTGTCTGCAATAGCCTTGGTAATAATCAAAAAAATCAGTCCCGTCAAATATTTAAAACACACCAGAGACAGTGGTTTGATTGCATCCAATGCGGCTTTAGCCGCAATAAATTCGAGTCCCCATAAAAAAACCAAAAGTGTCATCAGTATATAGATGACCTTTTTGGAACTCGTCAATTCTTTTATCTTTTCCAACAACACGATTTGCCGTCCTTTTCCCGAATTTGATACGAGCTGTATATCTGATAAAATATGCTTCACTAAAACCTCCGGTGTTTGATATTCTACCTGGCTATCGATAAGAGGTTTTTATTTCCCACGAAACATATTTTATCAGAAAAAGAACATTTACTTCAAATGGTATTTTACTTAATATTATGAAAAACTTAGAGACCGGATTACGGTCTCCAACTATTGATATTGTTTATTACTAAATATAAATTTAACTCCTACGTTTATGGCGTATTCGGAGATTTCCCGGCGGTTACTCCAGGTAATCTTTAAGCTTTTTGCTTCTGCTGGGGTGGCGGAGTTTACGCAAAGCCTTTGCTTCTATCTGGCGTATTCTCTCACGAGTAACGTCAAAACGTTTGCCAACCTCTTCCAGTGTCCTGGCCCGGCCGTCGTCGAGACCGAAACGCAACCTCAAGACTTTTTGTTCTCTCTCTGTAAGCGTGTCCAGTACTTCTACAAGCTGTTCCTTCAACATGGAAAATGCCGCGGCATCCGCCGGTGCAGGCACATCGTCATCCGGAATGAAATCGCCAAGATGGCTGTCCTCTTCCTCTCCGATGGGAGTCTCCAGGGAGACAGGTTCCTGGGCAATCTTCAATATTTCCCGAACCTTTTCCACGGAAATGTCCATTTCTTCGGCTATTTCTTCAGGCGTGGGCTCTCTCCCGTACTCCTGGAGAAGCTGTCTTGAGACTCGTATCAGCTTGTTGATAGTTTCTACCATATGCACCGGTATCCTTATGGTTCTCGCCTGGTCCGCTATGGACCGGGTGATCGCCTGTCTGATCCACCAGGTAGCATATGTACTGAATTTATATCCTTTTCTCCAGTCAAACTTATCTACCGCTTTGATCAGTCCCAGGTTGCCCTCCTGAATCAGATCCAGGAACAACATCCCTCTGCCAACATATCGTTTTGCAATACTGACTACAAGTCTGAGATTGGCCTCACAGAGTCTTCGTTTCGCTTCCTCGTCCCCCGCCTCCATCCTTTTCGCCAGCTCAATCTCTTCTTCTGCCGTCAGCAGGGCGACTTTTCCGATCTCTTTGAGATACATCCTGACCGGATCGTCTACTGCGACTCCTTTGGGAATCGAGGCTTCCAGATCCTCCGAATCTTCAGTTTCCGATTCAACCTCTGAATCTTCCTCCTGTTCCATTGCTATGATTTCGTAATCCTCGGGATCAGTCTCTGAAACAATTTCGATGCCCATGGACATGAGAGCATCGTAGAGGTCGTCCATCTGGTTTTTATCAAGTTCCACGTTCTCCAAAAGCCTGGAGATTTCCTGATATGTGATGGAACGCTTATTTTTAGCAATCTCCATCAACTCGTTTACAAATCCAAACCTTTTGTCATCAGGTTGTTCCATGTTATAACTCATTACGCGTCCCCTTGCACCTTTCCTTTTGTATATCCATCAATTCTTTACTTAGTTTCAATATCATGTTTCGATCTTTTTCATCGTCCAGTATGGAAAGAATTTTTATTAACTCCTCTTCCCTCCTCATCAATTCGGTTGCCTGAATGTGGGCAATGCACTCCTCAAAGACTTGATCGTCTCTGTCTGCGAAGTGAACCGTCTCTGAAATATTAGTCAGGATGGCATTGGCTTCCTCATCCAAACTGTCTGCCAGTTTACGCAGGTCGATCTCTTCATCCGGCTTATATAAGGAGCGAATCGTTTCAAAGATCCTGCTGCATGCTGCCGTCTCAAAAGCATTTTTATATGGCTCGATTAACGGTAAGTATGAACTTTTCAGCAGCATCAACCCGATTAGATTACGCTCCAGCATGGTGCCCCCGTCTCCATGGCCCTTGCGCTGTTCGCTTTTCGTCGCCTGCCGTTTTGGCACGATTCCATATCCGCTTCCGAAGACCTCAAGTCGAAATGCACCTTCTGAAATGCCCGTTTCGGATGCAACCTTTTTGATATAGGTTTCTGCTTCCACCGGACTCAGGAGCCTTAATGCCCGGGCTGCCTCCTTCAGGAACGTGACGCTGCCCTCTGTCGTGTTTAAATCCACCTGCTTTTTTATATGTTGCAGCTTGAAATCCATAAATGGCAACGCTTGTTCTATTCGTTCCAAAAAGGCATCACGCCCGTTTTTTCTTATGAACTCATCCGGATCCTTTCCGTCCGGAAGTTGCAGTACCTTCACGCTACACCCCGCAGCATACAGTATATCCATTCCTCTCAGAGCGGCTGACTGCCCGGCTTCATCGCCATCATAAGCCAATACAATATTCTTTGTATATCGCTTAAGCATGGCCGCTTGATTTTCCGTCAGAGCCGTCCCTAAGGAGGCGGATACGTTTCGCACTCCATGCTGGTACATGGTGATTACATCCATATATCCTTCTACAAGTATTGCACAATCTTCTCTATTTATATCCTGCCTGGTCAAATTTAATCCAAACAGGTTATTTTTCTTTTGAAATATCAATGATTCCTGTGAATTTAAATACTTTGGCATTCCGTCACCGATAGCTCGTCCACCAAAGCCCACCACTTTTCCCCTGGTATTTATGATGGGGAACATGACCCGGTCGCGGAACTTATCGTAAATCCTGTCTTTTGACTTAGCAACAAGTCCCAGATTGAGGAGCACTTTATCCTCATATCCTTTTGATTTAAGAAAATCATAAAGGCTTTGCCATCCATCGTCTGCGTATCCGATACCGAATTTTCGAAGTACAGAAGGTTCCAGACCCCTGGATTGCATATAGGCCGCTCCCCGGTTTGCCCTCTCCGTAAAGCATCTGTAGAAATATGTCGCCGCCTCACGGTTGATCTCGTAGAGCTGCGTTTTTTGGCTTTCACCCGGAAAGACGTTGCTTCCCAAGTCGATACCGTATTCGCCGGCAAGCTTCTCAATGGCTCCACGAAAATCCAAGTTGTTGTAACGTTGGGTGAACTCTATTACATCACCCGTAACGCCGCAACCGAAGCATGTGAAAATCTGTTTGTCCTCGGAAACAACAAAAGAAGGTGTCTTTTCATTGTGAAAAGGACAAAGGCCTTTGTGATTGCTGCCGGTTTTTTTTAACGACACTACGCGACCAATCACATCGACAATGTTGCACCTGCTTTTGATTTCATCTATAACGTTATCGCTTAACCCCATTCTCTATTATCCTGTTCTATTCAAGCCCGATTCATACGGCATAAAACGTCGCAATCGGTGCCATCGCCACTATATACGACAATAGTTCTGAGATTCCTTTTTTTTACTAAAAATAAATGCTATTTCTAAGACTGTGGAACGAAAATTTCCTTAAATATATTAACTGCGTAGCGATCAGTCATTCCTGCAATATGGTCTTTCACCACTTCCTGCACTCCATATTCTGGGATTCTTCTCTTCCATTCATCCGGCAACTTGTCCGGATTCGCTTCATAATAGGCGTAAAGGGAAAAGATCATATGCTTTATTTTATCGAGCTCTTCGTCCTTCTTTACCTTCTTGCTGTGATATACGTTTTCAAACATAAAATCACGCAGCTTGTTCATATAGAAAAGCTTCTCTTCACTCATAACGATATCATCGGCTTTGTCGCTATTCATAACCAAGTCGCTGACCAGATTATTAATCCGGCTCCGATGATCCTCTCCCAGAACTTTAATACAATCTTTGGGCAAGTCTGATTCGCGAATGACACCGCTTCGCAGCGCATCGTCAATGTCGTGGTTAATATATGCGATTCGGTCGCTGAACCGGACGACCTTTCCTTCCGGAGTAAACGGAACTCCGTCTCCCGTATGGTTCAAAATACCGTCTCTTACTTCGGCTGTAAGATTCATGCCCGATTTGCCGTCGCGGGTTTCCAATACATCTACTACTCTTAATCCCTGGATATTATGCTTAAAACCTTTAGCATGCCGCTCGTTTAAATAATCTTCACCGTTATGGCCAAAAGGGGTATGTCCAAGATCATGACCCATTGCAATAGCTTCCGTCAGATCTTCATTCAGACGGAGAGATCTTGCAATTGTTCTTGCTATTTGCGCAACTTCAAGGGTATGGGTAAGACGCGTCCGAAAATGGTCTCCTTCCGGAGCGAGAAATACTTGAGTTTTATGCATGAGCCGCCGGAAAGCTTTGGAGTGGATGATCCTATCCCTGTCCCGCTGAAATTCCGTTCGAAAAGCGCATTTTTCTTCATCTTGCATGCGGCCTTTCGACTCTGCGGATTTGGTGGCTCTGTCAGCAAGTTGTTCAAATTCACGCTGTTCCAGTTCTTCGCGAAGGATCATTCCGCTCCTCCTTTGTTTCCCGATTTTATCACAGCCTTAGCCATTTTTCAAGGGAAGTCCCTACAGCTTTATTTGCCTCTTTCAGACAGTCGACAATTTTCTTTTGTATTCCCTCGTCAATAAAAAGTAATTCTTCTCCCATATTGTCAATGAGAGTATTTTTCTCCTGTTCGCTCATGGATTGCAGACGCCATGCTAATTGACCAGTATCGAAGACCTTCCTGTCATGTGACTTTATTCCAAAGTCGTTTACTCTTATTTCCTGCTGTAAAAATGCCAAAGCATTTCCCCCTTGCACGGATCCGAACCTGCATCTTTCATCATCCATGGAAAGGAAAGTCATGGCAAGAAGCAAAGGCTCGGAAGAAAGATGGATCCCGGGAATGAGCCTTCCGGGTGAAAAACAACAGTTTTCCACTTCTTCCCGATAATTCTCCACTCCGCTCCTAAGGATCATGACTCCTACTTTGATCCATGGCACTGAGGCTTCCGGCCATATGACCGTTGGATCCAGCAAGGAAAGCTCGTTCTCAATGCTTTGCTTAGTTGAAATTAATTGGACGCAGAGTTCATATTTGATGTTGCGTCCGTCCTCAAGGGTTATCGCCAAATCCCGAGCTGCCGCATCGGGATCGTAACCGGCCAGAAATTCTGCCTCCTGGCGGCTGATATCCTCTACTCCTTCCAAGGGCCTCCAATGATATCTTACCCAAAACCTCTCACCGTTACAGTTTTCCCATATATACGTATGCACACTGTGACCTTCCATGGTGCGATAGCTTTTCAGCGTTCCTCGGTCGGAATAGAGCCAAGTAATCATATGCATGGTTTCCGGATTTTCGGAAACGAACTTCCACAGGCGCTCAGGATCCCGGATATTTGTTTTTGGGCACGGGCTGAGCGCTTCCAATAGTTGAGGATATTTTTCCGGATCTCTGATAAAAAATACCGGGAGATTGGATCCTACCAGATCATATATACCCTCCTGGGTAAAGAATTTAACACAAAAACCTCTTACATCCCTTGCAGTATCCGCCGAACCGGCTCTTCCCATCATTCGGGAAAAACGTACTAGCACCGGCGTCTCCAGTTCCGCATTTTGCAGGAAACAAGCCCTGGTATACTCTTTCATAGTCATGTAAGGAATAAAAATACCTCTTGCTCCCGCACCTTTGGCGTGCGTTATTGGTTCCGGCTGCCTTTGCCGGTTCAACCGGGTAAGGCTTTCGATCAATCCCATAGTCAGCATATACAAGGCCTCCTGCGTTTTCTACCAATATATGCAGAAACGGATACAGGAGGTGCAAGATTCAAACAGTATCAACGACCCGTATGACCGAAGCCCCCGGCGCCGCGAAGGCTGTCTCCCAATTCGTCCACCGGTTCCCATTCCACAGTTTCATACCGTGTCACCACCATCTGTGCAATGCGATCTCCGTTGTTTATTATAAATGGTTCTTCTCCCCAATTGATCAGCCCCACTTTGATCTCGCCTCTATAATCGCTGTCAATGGTTCCAATCCCGTTAACTAAGCCGATACCGTGCCTTATAGCGAGTCCGCTTCTGGCGCGAATCTGCGCCTCGTAACCTTCAGGTAACTCTATGTAAATCCCCGTTGGTACGAGACATCTTTCTCCGGGATTCAGTACTATAGGTTCGCCTAGCAGAGCTCGCAAATCCATCCCCGCTGACCCTTTAGTTTCATATCTGGGAAGTGTCCCGTTGGAAGACACAATCTTTATCCTTACTTTCATCATATCATCCCTTCAGATCATCGAATTGCGACTGAATATCGTAATCCCTGTTGCTGATCAACACTACGGAATACCGATCCATATCCGCAATGATAGAGGCTGCTTCATTCAGAGCATCCATATCCACTCCATCGATTCTGTCCAAAATCTCCTGGGTGGTCAGCAGGCGGGAAAGCAACAATGTATGTTTACCGTTAACATACATTCTGTTGTTAACGTTCTCTTGAGAAAAAACGTAACTGCTCTTCATCTGTTCTTTAGCTATGGCAAGTTCATCTTCGCTTATGCCTTCCACCTTTATCAAACGCATCTCTTCCGCGATAGCTTCTATAGCTTCTTCAACTTTAGAATGACCCACCCCCGCGTAAATGCTGTAAATCCCGTCCGTTACATAGGAGCTGCATCCGGAATAAACCGAATATGCCAACCCCTTCTGTTCCCTTATTTTCTGAAAAAGTCGGGAGCTCATACTTCCTCCCACAATGCTGTTGAGAAGCACCATGGGATAGTACAGCTTGTCCTCATGAGGTACCCCTTTTACCCCCATGCAAATATGGCTCTGTTCCACATCTTTTACCCGTACCTGATAAGAAGGAAAATATGATGTCATTTGCCTCGTTTTTTTAGCTTTGCTAGTTTTTTCATGGGGCAGCATGGAATCAAACAGATGGTAAACGTGATCTTCATCAAAGTTCCCGGCAACGGATATCACAATGCTGTCGGTAGTGTATTCCCGGGCAATGTAATCCAGGATCATATCCCGGCTAATGCCTTCCAATGACTCACGGGTGCCGATAATTGGCCGCTCCAGCGATGTCCCGTGAAACACCATCTCAAGCAGAAGCTCATTTGCATGATCTTCCGGATTGTCTTCGATCATCTTGATTTCTTCATAGATTACATCTTTTTCCTTAGCTAGTTCTCCCGGATCAAATTGGGAGTTTAAAAACATGTCGATGATAATATCGCAGGCTTTGTCGATATTATTATGAAGCGTCTTGATATAATAACAGGTAGCTTCTTTACCAGTAAAAGCGTTCATATGACCGCCGATGAGATCCACATCTTCGGCAATTTTTTTTGCGCTTCTCTTCTCCGTTCCCTTAAACATCATGTGCTCAATGAGATGAGAAATCCCGGAATTAACCGGTTCCTCATCGACAGAACCGGCTTTAACCCATATTCCTATAGAAACGGATTGTACGGCGGGAAGCTTTTCCATGACCATCCGAATTCCGTTACTCAATGTTCTGTTCACTATCATAGGGTGATTACTCCTTCAATTATTATTCATTCTTCTTTTCAACGTGGCAATTATATCATAAAATTCTCAGTATTATTTATAATATTTTTGCTCAATTCAGCAGTTCAGAAAGAGGCACGATAGCAATGTCGCGATTTTGTATCTTTTCGATAATACTCGGAAGTGCTTTAATTGTCTCTTTTTTTGGATGCATCAGCAGAATAGCCCCAGTTAAATCTTTATTTAATACCCTGTTTTCGATAACCTTTGCCGTAGAATCAGGTCGCCAATCAATGGTATCCACCGACCATAAGCTCAGTAAATATCCCTTTTCCTTGCAGATTTCCACTGTTTTTTTGTCATAATCGCCAGCTGGCGGCGCAAAGATATCCGTCACAACACCGGTAAGATTTTCTATTATATCTTCTGTTTTTTCAATCTCTTCAATTACTTCCTCTTCGGAAATCTGTGAGCACATCCGATGGCCATAACCGTGGTTCTGAATCTCATGTCCGAGTATATAGATTTTTCTTAACAACCAAGGGTTGTTCTCTGCCCATCTTCCGCTTACAAAAAAGGTGATCTTGAGATCCTTCTGTTCAAATATATTCAGCATATCCGGTAAAACATCTTCTCCCCAATCCACATTGCAGGTAAAGGCTATACGATTATCCTCCGTACTCCCTTGACGTATTACAATACCCTCTTCTCCCTCAACGGACACGGTTTTTGTGTGAAACATCATATCGTACATTGCGTATAGCTGAAAACATAGGAACGCAAAGGTTCCTGATATTACAATGCAAAGGATGATTTTTCGAAGCATAATACCGCCCCCGACCCATATGAATTTGTAATTATCACCATAAATATAGCTATGCGTGATTCGAGGGCTGCATTCAAAAAACAATCGAGGATAGGTCCGTTTAGGGTTTTCGTAACCGGATCCATCCCCGCTTGTGGAATTACATTTGTTTAATATGTTTTACTTCATAATGGAAGATCTTTATACGCGAGCGAGATTGATGCGATTCTGGCTGTCAATTTCCGTTACTTTCACCCTTATCACGTCCCCTACTGACAGAACGTCTTCCACTCTGTTCACTCTGTGCTTCGCTAATTTGGAAATATGGAGAAGCCCTTCTTTCCCAGGAAGAATCTCCACAAAGGCGCCGAATGCCATGATCCTCGTCACTTTGCCTTCGTAGATGCCTCCAACCTCAACGTCTCTTAAAAGGAGCTCAATCTGTTTCTGAGCAGCCAAAGCGCTCTCCATATCCGG
>LSQX01074717.1_pt2 | contig 20278 bp, 29 predicted proteins | sample 654561 | NCBI WGS metagenome assembly LSQX01 (sample SAMN04489861, study PRJNA283612) | anaerobic digester metagenome | isolation source: 4 biogas reactors fed with cattle manure at either 37C or 55C with and... | place: Denmark: Kongens Lyngby | collected 2014 | reverse complement strand
TTACCACAAAATGTTGATAGACCTATCAACAACAGAGAACCTATAAGAATGCTTATATATGGAGAACCAGGGGTAGGTAAGAGTTTCTTTGCTACTAAAGCAGATTCTCCACTATTCTTATCAACAGATGGGAATTATGTTTATCATAGTAAGCCAGCTACTACTATTAATACAATGGATACTTTTTCAAAAGCTGTTAATGAAATTGTAAGTGGTAAACACACGTTCAAAACAATAGTTGTTGATCTTCTAGAAGATGTATACCGTTGGTATAGACATGATCTTTTAGAGAAAAAAGGTATTGAACATGAAGGAGATTTAGGATATGGTAAGGGTTGGGATTTGATCAGAACTACCTTCCTATCTGATATCTTCAAGCTTTTATCAACACCCTATGATATGATATTTATAAGTCACTCAACAATGATTACAGTTAAAGATCGAAGAGGTGTTGAACATCACTCTTTCAGACCTTCAAACTTTCTACCTGAAAAAGTATTAGATGTAATTGAAGGGAGAATGAGATTTGTTTGTAGAGCCTATTATAAAGTCTCTGATACCCCAGGTGGTATCAAACAAACAAGAATGTTATCCTTAGTTCCAAAGAGCAATGAGTATGGGGTTATTAGATTAGATTCAACAGACAACATCCCTGAAGACATTGAATTAGATTGGAATATATTCACAAATGTAATATATAACAAATCAACCAAGACTGATGTTAAAATCAGAGAAATTAAAAAAGTAGAACAACTTAAAGTTGAAGAAGTGGTCTTAGAACAACCAAAAGAAGAGCCTAAAGCTGGAACCAAAAAAATTGGAAGACCAAAAGGATCAACTACTAAGGGACAACCTAAAGTTGAAGAACAACCAAAAGAAGATCTCAAAGTTGAAGAAGTAACTATTCCAATCTCTGAGGTTCAAATTATTAAGGAAGAGACTAAAACTGAAGAAGTAGTTTTAGAGCAACCAAAAGAAGAACCTAAAGTTATTTCTGATAGAGATAAAAAATTAGCTGAAATTAGAGCTAAATTAGAAGCTATGAAAAATGGAGGTAGAAAATAATGTCAACAGATTTAAAGAGTAAATTATCATCCTTATTTCAGGAAACAAGAGATACTAAAATAGATAAAAATCGAGAAGGGGTTTTTAGTAATCTTCCTGATGGTTATTATCTAGCTGAAGTAGATACAGTTAAATTAGGACTCAATAAGGCTGAAACAAACTTTCAACTAATTTGGACACTAGTTGTTGTTGAAGGCTATAAAGTTGAAGAAAACAGATCATCTCAAACAGGATTTGATATTACAGAATTAGATGGAGTTGCTAATAGAAAGATATTTGCTTTTCATTCTTTAAAAGATTCAAAAAATCTCATATCAGCTAAACAAGATATTCTTAAGTTTGAAGATGAAAATGGAGAATCTATTGTACCAATAGAATTTTTAGATAATGAAGAAGTATTTGAAGATGCTCTTGATCTAGTAGTAGGCAATAGAATCTATATTCATGTTGAAACAGATAAAAAAGACCCTACCAGTCAATGGAAGAGATTTGTAAGTTGGAAGAGAGCTATCGATCTAGGTCTTCCGGTATAATTTACTAGACCTTATTTGAAATTACCAAATTGATTGGTAATTTTAGCTTAAATCAAAGAATAGAGAGGTGATCAAGTGAGAGTAAGCAATAGTAAGATAGGAAGCTTATTGAGTTGTCCAAGAAAATTCAAATTATCATATATTGATGGCTTATCTCCTATTTCTAAATCAAAAGCCTTAAAAATAGGAGAGGCTGTTCACTGGGGGATTGAACACAATACTTCTAATCTAGATCCATTCTTTAGTAAGGGTAGCTTTAGACAAAGCCAAGAGTATACTGATGATCAATATATAGCTGAAGCCATGGTATATGGATATCTAAAGAATAAGGATAAAATACTTGAGCCCTATAAGAAGTATAATATTATTGAAGAGATTCATGAGCTAAATCTCTTAGTTGACTTAAAAAGTAAGATTTTTCATAAGAGTCATGAACTTAATGGCATTATAGATCTTATATATTTAGTATCATATGAGACAGATGATGGTTGGAAAGATGGGTGGATTATAATAGACTATAAGACTAGCTCTCAAACCCCCAACTATGATCAATATCTTCCTCAAATCTATACCTATATCTATCTAGTTCAGAAAAAGTTTGGTCTAGATATCCCTATTCTTGATATTGGAATTATTAATATTAGAAAAAGTGGAATTAGATTGAGATCTAAAGAGACTCCTGAAGAATTTAGATTGAGACTAAGAAGAGAATATGAATTGAATGCTGAAAACTATCTTAGTCTTCACAGATATAACCCATCAAATCTTAATCAAGAAGCCATTGATGATTTTGTAAGTAATCTTACAGATCAAGCAGACTATATAGAAGCTGTTGTTCAATTAGATATGTTTCCTAAGAACTTAGGCTCTTGTAATAACTATGGTGGATGTGAATTCTTACCAATTTGTACTAAACAAGCTGGAGCTCTTAGTCTCTTTAAGAGGTGGGACAAATGACTAGAACATATGAGTTTGGTTCAATTTTTATCTTAAGAGTTGAACCAAACAACTCCTACTTATCAAAGAAAGGCTCAGCACCAATAAAGATAGATGAAGAAGACAGTAAAGAGCTAATAAAGTATTTAGATATGTCTATAGTATTCTATTCAAAAGTATCAGAAGAAGAGCATATATACTTATGTGAGAGAACGGATAAGACTTATAACTTAGCAAATAAGATATGGAATAAAGGAGAAAGAGAATGAAAAATATAATTCAAGTTAGTTTTAATGTAAAAGTGGAAGGAGAAGCAAAAATTGAGCAAAAGTAAAGAAAAAAGTAATATTATTAGAATTAAAGAGCTATCTAAAGAAATAGCTCAAGCTATTCGTAACATTGAAGATGTTATTGGTAATCAAGTAACACTAATCAATGTAATCAAAAAGGGTAATAAAGAAGAGAAAAAAGTTTTATCCCAACTATCTAAACAATTAGATGAGTCTAATAAAGAGCTAGAGAATAAAGTCCAAGTATATGGATCTAGATTAGAACTATGTAATCAGCTTCTAGATATGATTGAGTTTAATAAACCAGAAAAAGATAGATCAGAAAAAGCCAAAGAAGTAGAAGATCTCTTTAATATGGTTATTGAAATACTTGGTACTAAATAAAAAGAAAGGAGGGCTGGCCTATGACTATAGAAAATAAGTTAGTTGAAATCATTGAGCAGAGCTTAGCTTTTAAAGAATCTAATGACTCAGAGAAGGGTAGCTATGACATCCCTTTTATTATAAAAAAATTAGGGATTAAAACAAAGAAAGATCTAGTAAGGGTATATAGATATCTTTACCCAGATCTTTCTAATCTCTCTTATTATCACTTAGAGAAGATGATCTCAGAAGAGGATTTACAAGCTCTCCAAGCAAATAAAAATCTCAATCTAAATACATCAAATGTAACAACATTCAGAAAAATTAGACAACTAGGTCTAAAAAGATTTGGTTATACAGAAGAGGAGATCTATCAACAACCTTTTAATAAAGATAAGATTCTCTATTATTATATTGAGGTTTTAAAACTTAATAGTCTTAAGTTTTCAATTGGTCATACCTTAATTCATGAGGGTTTGGCTTACTATTATGATCTATTAGTGGAGAACAAATATTTAGTCAAATTCAACATATCTAGCCAAGTTAACTACTCCATAGGATCATCTATTTCTATAGATCATAACTATAAACATCAATATGTAGCTTCTCTATTTGATTTTCACTACATAGGTGTTTGGGATTGGGATATTCCTAATAGAGTTGTTGGTCTTATGATAAAGCCAAGTAATATTATTAAAGCTGAAGAGACAGAGTTGAGAGAAGTTGAATATCCAATAGCTAATAGATTTCTTGAAAATAATTACAATCTAGGAAGTTGTAGAGGTCAAGATATTAGATATGGTCTCTATTACCAAGGAGAGCTTGTAATGGTGATGTCTCTAAGTAAGAAAAAGAGATTCAATAGTAGATATGAATATGAGTTACTAAGACAAACTGAGAAGATTGGATGGTCTATTGAGGGTGGTTTAGAAAAGATTTTTAACCATTTCTTAAAACAATATAATCCAGAAAGTGTTGTCACTTATATTGATTCTAGTAAGTATGATAGTAAGAATCTTATTCAAAAGCTAAACTTTAAAGTTATTGATACTCAAATAGGTCTTACTTGGTATCATCCAATTCTTGGTTTAAATGTTAGACAATCTCTCTTATCTAAGAGAGGGTATAATGCTACTCTAGGATATAAGTTTAATAATATTGATGATAGAAAGGTGAATATTGGAAATAGGATGATTGAGAATGGCTTCTTAAAGATCTATGATGCTTCTCAACAAACTCTTCTATGGTATAGAGATGATGGAAACAATTAATGATTTTATCGAGAACTATAGAGAAAAGTATAATATATCTGATATAAATCGTTTTGCTAATCTCATTCACTCTCATAACCAATCAGTATCTTCTCATAGCTATTTTGTAAGCCTAATTACAATGGATCTATGTAGACATTATAAAGTTTCTCCTGAGACTCAATTACAATGTCTTCAATGGGCTATTCTTCATGATATTCCAGAAATCTATACAGGGGATATTTTTACTACTGTAAAAATAGATCATCCAGAGTTTAGAGAATATCTAAAGACTCTAGAAGATACTTATTATAGAAAATTGGGCTATCCGATAGAAGATGATTTTGATCTCGTAGCAAGATATATTGTTAAGATGGCTGATAATCTAGATGTAGTAATGTTTTGTTATATAGAACAAGAATTGGGAACAAAGGGAGAATATGAAAAAATTAAACAAAGAGCTTTCAATACATATCTTCAATTAAAGGAGCAAGTAGAATTAATCTTATTCTCAGATAATAAAAGAGGTGATTAGATGAATAGAAAAATCATAATCAGATTAAATAAGGGTAAGGGGTTGTTTGGTAAGAAGATAACTATTGAGTGTAGTGAGAGAAAAAAAGTACTCTTATTAGAAGAACTTTTACTATCTGATCCTTTCTGGGTTATAGGTGATTATATTATATCTAAATCTAATATCACCTATATTAGGGTGAAGTGATGGATAAGCATATTGAGAAAATAATTAATCAGATATATGAGAAAGTTTGGAATCAAGTTTTCTCTAAGAGAAATATCAAAAAAATTATTAATGATCCTAATTATATAGCGAAAACAATTACTAAATATGATGAATCTAGATTATATGATGAATTTGCTAAGAGATTTTCTAAGATACTGACTAAGAGAGGTCTCAATAAAACTAGAGGTGTTTGGAGAAAGTTCTTTGAAACTGCAAAGAGAGAGGGATTAGTATCACCAAATATCCTCTATTCAAAATATGAACAAAACATTTTTAATAAAGTTCTTCAGAAGAATTTAGATATGATAAAGTCAATCCCTAGAAGAGCTCTCAAAGTTCTTAAACAAAAGAGTATTCAAACTCTCAAAAGACAAGTTATTAATGGAGATCTTGGTAGAAATGAATTCTATAAGTTCTTAAAACAAAAAGGAGTTATTAATGCTAGACTTATAGCTAGAACAGAAACAGCTAAGTTTCAGACAGCTATCTTAAGAGAAAGATCTTTTGAGCTAGGGTCTACAGCATATATTTGGGGCTCTAACAATGATCCTAGAACAAGAGAGAGCCATAGACAAATGAGAGATGTTGTAGTATTTTGGACTGATGCTCAAGAGAATAAGCCTTTCTTAGATAATATGTATGGAGATGCTGGAGAATTTCCAAACTGTAGATGTTCTCCTCAACCCATTCTATCTGTTAAAAGCTTAAAGAAACCAATTTATGAGGTTTATGACCCTCTAACTAAATCTACTAAAAAGATGAATCTAAAAGAATTGAAGGACAAACTAGGCTTTGGAGAGTAATAATGACTAAGCTAGAAAGAGTTCTATATAGAAGCTTATATAAAAAATCTTTTTATGAGTTTGCTAAGTACTTTTGGAATGTTGTAGATCCTCAACCTTTCAAAGATGGGGTGATTGTTCAATTTCTCTGTGAAGTAGCTGAATATCTATGTAGAGCTTGGTTAAGTGATGACATTAAGAAGGAGTGGTATACAAAACCTCTTCCTCCTGGTAATTATGGTCAAATAATAGATATTAGAGGAGTAAATAAGAATAAGATCAATATCAACATTCCTCCTAGACATAGTAAATCAATGATATTTAACGTTTTACTACCTGTATGGTTATGGCTTCATCACCCAATAAAAGCTGTTTCAGTTTCTCATACAGAGGGGTTGGCTATAGACTTTAATACTAAGAGACAAAGATTGATAAATAGCTTTGAGTTTCAAGAGCTATACCCTGAGATTAAAATAGTAATAAATAGTGGTAAATTCTTAAAAGATGTAAGAGCTGGTGAGTTATATAGTATTAATAGAAATGCTTTACTAGGTCGTGGGGCTGATGTTATTATAAATGATGACTTAACTAATGCTGAAACAGCTAGAAAAGATATGGAAGAGATGAATAATGCTTGGTCTTATTATACAAGAACCATGCCTTCTCGGATTAATGATATTTTTAAGTGTATTATCTTTAATATTCAGCAAAGACTAGCTCCTAATGATATTACAGGTAGGTTGTCTAAGGATAAAAAGCTATCTGATCAATACATTTTTATTGTTCTAGAAGCTATCTTTTCCCAAAAAACAACTCTTGTTTGTCCTCTATCAGGGAGACTAATAACTTTTGAAAAAGGAGACTTCTTATGGCCAGAGAGATTTGGTGACTATGAGTCTTTAAGACTATCTCTAGGAGAAGCAACATTTGAAACTCAGTATCTTCAAAAGCCTATTGCTAGTGATAGTACTGTTATTAAAAAAAATATGATAATAGTCAAACCAATTACTGAGGTTCAAAGTCAACTTGATTCTGCAGATCTAATCTATGCTTCTCATGATTTCCCAGTTAAAGATAAGGAAGACTCTGATAATTTTGGATCTGTTCTTGGCAAGAGAAAGGGCTCAACTCTATATATTCTTGATTCTAAAGAGAAGAAGATGGCTTTTGTTAAATCTGTTGAATATGTAAGAGTTTTACATGATACCTTCCCTGGAATTATTCAGATCATAGAAGATAAAGCCAATGGGTCAGCTGTTATTCAACAACTACAAGAAGAATTAACTGGTATCTATCCTTATAATCCAGGAACCAAATCTAAATATCAGAGATTAGAATCAGCATCTCTCTATATGGATATAAAAAATGTTATCTTTGTAGCTGATGTTTGGGATAATCTTTCTCAAACATATGTTCTTAGTGATAATCTTAGACACTTAGTAGAGAGATTACTAGTATATCCTTTTGTTGAGTTTGATGATGTAGTAGATGCATTTTCTCAGTTAGTATTGTTTGTCTTCGTAGATAAACAATTCTCAGTATATGGTAGATCCTTTAATGATGAGAATATAATTTTTGAAAGAGATGTATCTAATTTAACTAAGACAGTATTCTTTGTTAAGGAAGGAGATATCTGGAAGTTAGCTAAGTCATGTATAGACTATTCCACTAATACTATATATATCATCGAAAATCAAGCATTCAAGTCTGGAGTAGAAGAAGGCCTAAATAAGTTAAGAAGTTTTTCAAAAGGATGTATGGTGTATGATTGTAGCTTTGATGAGGGTATATATCACTACTATGATGAGAGTCTTGTTATTGATAGATACTCATCAATTCAGGATGATTTAGAAGAACAAGTATCTAAGTTATCTCTTCAGTTTGCTAAAAAGAGGATCAAACTATTCTCTACTTGTAATCTAATTAGAGGTGAGATAGATATGTTTAAGTATGATAAGAACTATGCTGAAAAGGGTGAGATGAAGTTTTTATCTCGAAAAGATGGCTTCATTAGCTGTATAAGAGGGATGTTAAAAGTATATGGAGAATAAGAAATTAAATACTTTTTAAGATTTCTTATTATATTAGTTGATTTAATTCTTCTTTTAATATATAATATATGTGTCAAATAAAAATAAAGGAGAAAAAAGATATGTTAGAAAAAGAAATTGTTGTTGATTCTCATCCAATATTAAAACCAAAAGCCCATGTTATTTTCTTAGGAAGAGATGGAGCTGGTAAATCTACTATTACAAGATTACTTGAAAAAGAAGTAGCCTACTCAGCTCTCATTCACTCCAGACCAACCAACCCTTCTGATATAGAGAGAACTATGAATAAGATCTTTATATCTCTATCACCAGAATATCTCTTATGGGATAGAATAGGGATAATAGATTCTCCAGTATATGAAGGAAGGAGTATTGAACCAGATGATATAGAGTTCTTAAGAGAAAATAATGTTGTATGTGTTCTCTTAGAAAGAGATGATACAGATACTTCAACAGAAAGAGGAGAGAAGCTCAAAGACTTAGAGTGGAGATATCTTCAAGCTATGAGTATCTTAAAATATTTTAATATTCCTGTTATTCATGAAGTTATCCTACCAACTCCAATTCCTGAGGATGGTATCAAAGAAACCCTATCTAGTATTATTAATAAGTTAAAAGAGGGAGGATTTGTTGAGTGAGAATATTCATTGAAGGATCTGTTGGAGCTGGTAAGACCTTCTTAGCTACTCTCCTCCACAACCTATTCAAACTAGACTATAAAGAAGCTAATGTTCTTGTAGGATCTGATGGAGTATCTATAGATGGAGATTCTGTTTATGATTGGTCTTTACCAGGGGACATAATCATAGATAGATGGCTTAAAGAAAGAGGTATTTTTTCAGCCAATCAACAATTAGATCCTGAGTTCAAAAAACCTAGAGAAGATGATCTCATAATTCTACTTGTTGACTCTTCTGAAAATCTTGAAAAGAATAGATCTATTAGAGGGAGACCTTATGAGTTTGACCCTTCTATCACCAAAGAAGATTTGAGAGATTTTGATGAATATTTTTACAGAGAGTTTAGAAAGTATTGTAAAGAACATAATCTAAGATGGTATGAACTATCTTGGAAAAACTAGGCTATAATCTGGGACAGTAATCACAACCTAGCTCAGAATATAAGTATAAAAGAAAAGGAGAAAAATGTGAAAAAATTATTACAAAAGTTGGGACTCAATATTGAGTCAAAGAAGACCTTATTTACAGTTCTTGTAGTAATCTTCTTCTTAGGAACTATCATTCAAAACATCATGGAAGTCTATATGGTTGGAGATGGTCTAACAATTAGAGGAGAGATGATTTGCTGGTTTGGTGGGGGATTACTAATTAGTTGGTTAGTATTTGGAGTAATGGATATTATAACCGAAGTTTACGGTAAAAACACAAGTATCAAGGTATTTTCATTAGCTATCTTAACTAATTTACTATTCATAGGTCTTCTTAACTTATTAATGGTGTTTCCGGAGTCAACATCAGCTGGAGGAATTGGAACAACAACCCTAACAAATCTAGCTGGTAGTGGTATTAGGTTAGTAGCTAGTTCAGCTATTGCTTTCTGGATTGGTAACTTTATTAATGCTATTATTATGAGTAAGTTAAAACATAAACATGGAAATGAGAGATATATTCATAGATCTATTGTATCTACGATATTTGGTCAATTAGTTGATAATATGATCTTTAATATATTAGCTTTTGGGCCATTTGGATTAGTATTCTTAGGTTTTGGAACATTTGAATTTGGTCTAACCTGGGGTGAATCAGGACCTATCTCCCAAAACATCATCAATGGATGGTTAGTACTTTTAATATCAGTATTAATTTCTACAAGTTTAGAGGTTATTATAGAAGCTATCTTCTCTCCTCTAAATAAGTTGATCTCAACTAAAGCAAAAAATCTAAAATAGGAGTTTGTTAAAAGTGATTAGTAGTAAGTTACAAGAAACCTTAGATAACATATTAAATAATGCCCCTGAGGACATCTTACTATTGGATCATTGGTGTTTAGTGGATCAAAACAAGTTCCCATATAATATTAGTAGTCAAGACTTAGCTAGAACATCTAATCCAGAAGATTTTATGGGATTAGATGTTCTAGATCCCATTAGAACAAAGGTAAAGTTTGTAGGTCTTGGAGCTCTAATCAAATATATAGGAGCTATAGATATTGATTCTTGTGTAGAAAGCCCTTTTGATAAAAATACTATCACTCCACAAGCTTTAGAGCTAATTCACTACTTCAAGTCTTATACTGAATTCAGCTTTAGTGGAAGAGGGATTAGAATCTTATTTAGCCCAGTAGGAGCTTATAATACAGAGAAGTACTATTTAAAGAATAGCTCTCTTGGAATAGAATTCTATATTCCTCAACAAAGAAGTCCTAGATATGTAACAATAACTGGGAGAAGAGTCTTTGAAAAATATGACTATAGAGAAATAGATTTATCTGAAGCCTGTGAAAAGTGGATGAAAAGACCTATATTAGAGAGTAAAAAAGAAGTTACTCATCCTACATTATCTGATGAAGATGTAATGAAAAAGGTTAGATATTATCTTCTTATAAGCTCTGACTTTCAAGATAACTATTATTTAGAGGCTCCAGGTAGTGGTAGTAATGAAAGTGAAAGAGATTTCCACTTGGTGTCTTTTATCTATAATAATATTACAACCAATCCAGATCAAATCATAATGGTATTTGAATCATCCAACTTCTATAAAACCAAGGATGAAAAACACTTAGATAAATGGCATAAAAAAGATCATAGCCACTTCTGGTCTATATATAATAAAATCAAACAGTAAAGGAGAGATAATATGAAAAAGAAAGAGTTAGTATTTATAACAGGAAGCTCGATGGGAATAGGTAGGGCTACTGCCTTAAAGTTTCTAAGAAAGAAATATGATGTTGTAGGAATGGATATTCAAGAATCAACAATAGATAATCCTCATTATACACACATAGTGGGGGATATCAGAAATGTTGAAGATTATCCAGATATTAATCCTCATATCTTAATAGTAAACGCAGGAACTAATGATGATGACATTGCTATTGAAGTAAATCTCTTAGGATCTATCAAAACAATAAACAAATATATTGACTCACCAAACCTAAAATCTATATTGGTTGTAGCCTCGGTGGCAGGCACATCAGGTTGTGATCTTCCAAACTATGTAGCTAGTAAAGGAGGTCTAAAGGCATATACTCTTAACTTAGCCAATAGATTGGCTCCAAGACTGATTACTGTTAACTCAGTATCAGCTGGTATGGTTCTAACAGAGATGAACAAAGACTTAGTCAAAAATAAGAAGCTTTATACAGATGTTGTTCATGAGAATCTCTTTCATAGATCTATAGATCCTAAAGAAGTAGGAGAGTTAATATATTACCTAACAGTTATCAACAAGTCTATTACTGGTGAAGACATTATTATGGATTCTGGAGAGTTTGCTAGATTCAACTTCATAGCCACTAAAGAACAAGAAGAGAGAGACTACTTCTATAAAAAACAAGATAAGAGATTTATTGATTTTAACGTGAGAGTGAAATAGAAGTGAATAAAAAGATAACTGTTATTGATAGAAAAGAAGTTATGTATAAGTGGGATGAAGAGGAACCTAGTAGTAAGGAAGTATCAAACTGTATAGAAAGATTGAAAGAGAAGATAGGAGATATTGAATCAAAGTTTATAGCTCTAACTTTCTATAAAGATGATGTCTTTATTATCTATGACTTCTATCATATTAAGTCTCTCAGAATAAAGAGACTAAGAAAGGAGTAAAAACATGTCAGAAAAATTACTTCAAAACAAAATCTTATCATGGTTAAGAGAATTTAAAAAGTCTAATAAAATATACTACGAGAAGAGATACCCCTCCGGATTGGCCTATAAAAAGGGCTTGCCTGACCTATATGTAGTATATAAGGGTCTTCATTTAGAATTTGAATTAAAATCTCTTGATGGAGAACTATCTTCTATGCAAGAAATATATCGAGATCTCTTTAATGATATAGCTGTATACTATGTTATTACAAGCTTAAAACAATTTACAGATATTATCTTAGCTTTACAGAGATCTGAAGTTACTATTTCTATAAAGTAATCCTTTTTATAAAAAGATGAAAAGGTAATTACCAAGAGAAATACTTTTCATCTTATTTGCCAAAGGTTTTTAATTAGAATATCATAAGGAGATATAATGAATATATCAAAAAAGAAAGAATCTTGTAAACTTTGTAAGATTGATGAGCAAATTAAAAAGACAGAGTGGGTTAACTGTCCAAAAATAGGAGGAATTATTCATATCTATCGACTAACTTGTGAGAAGGCTAAAGAGATAAAAAGAAAAAGAAGCAGAGAAGAATAAAAAAAGAAAGCACCTAAGTTAGGTGCTTTTATTATTGTTTGACTTCATTACCATCTTTGTCTCCTAAGTAGCATACAATGGATCTCATTAATTGACCAGTATCTACTAAGGGATGGTTATCTTGTTTTAAGTAAGGTTTCTTACCAGCCTCATTATGTCTCCTATTAGCTTCTAACCAACTTGGCTTGTTTGGTTCAAAAGTTCCATCATTACTCATTAGAAGATCTCTACAGTAATTCTCAGCCTCCATACAAATCTTTCTTAGATCTCTAATTAGACTACTTTTAGTTACCTCTGTTTTCATTATCTTTTTCTCTATTCCTGTTAAGTAGTCTATTAGCTCTAATCTCAGCCACTTAATAGTCTCTTTCAAGATTGGTCTAGGAGGGATATTTCTAGCTGGAGAACCATATTCATGAATAAATATGAGATCAGCATTAGTTATACTTGAGGGCTTCTTTTCTTTTTTTCTAGAAGTCTTCTTAGAAGGAACCCCAACATAGATTACTAGATTTGATAGAGTTTGACAAACCTCTTTATAGTTCTCTAAAGAAGCTGATATTTGAGACATTATTTTCTCCTAATTGACCCTCTTAAAGACCTTCTTAAATAGTCTATCACTGGTGTTGGGATGGATTTAGCTTCTTCCTCCATCCTAGAGAGTCTATCATAGTAATCAGGTATTTCTGTTAAGTGATCCATAGCTATTCTCTCAGCTTCTTCCCTACTATCTGTATGCTCATATTCTATCTCAATGCCTTTTCTTATTTGCTCTTTGATTTTCTCAACACTAACATTATGTTTTTTAGCAATATCTTTGACCGTCATTCCTTCAGATTCTCTAGAATCTTCAATTGATAGTAACCATTTATTTAGAGCATAGATAGACTTAAATGTTTTTTGATAGTTATCACCATCAAATACAATCTCTCCATTATCCCAATAAATATAAGCACTTCCCTTATGGGTTCCCCATTCAATATCTGGTTCATCTCCTATGTCTTCTCTGTTAAATTGAGATCTAGTTGTTGATGGACTTCTACCATCTTTAGTAGAGTCTCTAATCATAGCTATACCAGCTCTACCATTTTCACATAGAGCTAAGTGATTACCTCTAATGTTAGTTTGAATATATTCCCCATTATCATTCATCTTAATATCACAGTCATATCCACAGCTTAACTCTTTAATTCTACCACTAGTAATGTCTTCAATAGCCTCTTTATTGGTGAACACAAGAGAGGCTGTTATGACTTCTCTTCCATCAATAACAGCCTTCTTAACATCTCTAACAAAACCAATAGCTAAGTCATTAAAGTTTTCTGGACTAACAAAATCTGATGGGTGATTATATGTAATAGGACAATTTTCAAAACTAGCTAGAGTCTCAACAGAAAAAACCTCTGTTGAAGGACGGTCTACATCTACTTCATCATCACTATCAGTATTTAGAATATCAGACATCTTATATGTCTGTTTTCCAGTTCTAGCTATAATAGCATCTTTACATACTAGAAACCCTTTATTATCTATGTATTTGTTTTCAGATAGCTTTTCTGTAATTAGTATTTTCATAGAATAACCCTCTTCTATCTTTTAGATATGAATATTAATAAGAATAGTTGTCTATTCTTCACCATCGTCTTCATCATCTTCTTCATCATCTTCTCCATCATCTATTACTATAAGTGATGGATCAAGGAAGAAAGTTAATAAATAAGGGTCTCCTGTCTTAGGAGTAATCTTGTAAGTATATTTAGCTCCAGAGAGAGATGGGTCAATAGAGCCATTTTCATCAGCAACATTAAAGATTAATACCTTATTAGTATTGGGGCTTATCAAGGTAGGAGTGAGTATGAGTTTACTCCCTACAGAAATTAGCTCTATCTTATCTACCTTAGAAGAATCAAGATCCCCACTAGGATCAGTAATAGTGATATACCAAATATCTTGAACATCAGAAAATACCGCATCATAATCTACTTCCCCAAAAATCTCAGGGATCATAAGAGGCATTTCAAAAATATATTTGACATTATCAACACCAGCTTCAATATCTTGAATTCTCTCTCTAATCATATCTCCAACAACCTTAACTTCTTCAGGAGTAGTATAGACCCCCAAAGTAGATCTATCATTAGGATTAATGAATTCTGCTGACTGAATAGAGTATCTATTAGGTCCTAATGTAAATTGTCTTAAATAGTTGGTATTAATTAGTGTCTGTTTATCTTGACTTAGAATCCACATTATAATTCCACCTTTCTTTTAGTTTTATAGATCTTCCCATTTTTTACCATCAAGAGAACAGTAGGAAGCAACTCTTCCATCTGGAAGGCCATACCAAACTTCTTTTGATTTCTTAAAAGGGTAATCTATTTTTTCAAATTCAACTCTAGCTTTTTTGAGATCCTCATCAGTATATTCATAATGCTTTTTTAAAAATCTCTTAAAGTTTTCAAGGGCTTGAGATTCTGATATAGAGTCCTCTACCCACTTCTCTCTAATATCAATCCCCGCTGATATATAACCATCAATCTGAAGACCAATATTATAAGTCATAGGGATATCATATCTATTGAGAGTATCAGATAGAGTATTTAACTTCTTTGCAAGATCTTTGAGATCTCTCTCAGTCTTATCACCTTCTATTGTTAAGACTTGATAATGAATTTGCTTACCATATTTTCTAGAGCTCTCTAGTTTGAAGCCCATATTTCTGATTTCTCTCTCAAAGAGGTCAACACTTTTTGAGTCTGGTTCAACTAGCTTGTCTCTAACTCCTACAGAGTCTCTAACGCTACTATCTAACACTTTTACTGTCAGTACACCTCTTTCACTGTTTATCGTAAAAGTTTTATTATTCGCTCCTTTATGCCATCTACCGTCTCGTACTTCTTTTGGGGCGTAATCTACAATACCTTTATACACGACCTTATTTTTTTCGTCAGTTACTATTATCAATGTGTCATCGTATATTTCAAGAATATCTTTTACGATAGAGTTTCTAACCCTACTATCTAACACTTTTGCTCTAGAATCAAGTACCTTCCTAGCTGTCTTTTTATCTAACTCTTTGACTTCTTTGGTTTCAGTATCATAAAGAAGAACTCTATCTTTATACTTATATAATTCCTTCATATTATGCCATCTCCTCTATAATCTCTCCACACTCGAAAGTCCAAGTTCTTGTAGTAGCTGTTCCTCCTAGTGATAGAGTTGGTCTACCTTTTAGATAGCAATCATTACATGTTACTACTAATTTAGAATTAGCATCAGATAAAGTAATGGTTACAGATTCATCTGTTAGACCTTCATTGGGTGTTACATCAGATACTAAACAAGAATTTAAGAATGTCAAAAAAATCTTATTAAGATCACTAACTTGATTAATTGTAATAGAGCATTGACCAGTTCTATCTAGATTCTTATTATGAACATAACTTCCCATTGAATCTCCTTGAACTTGATACATATTATCAGATCCTGAGAAGCTAAAGCTCTCTAGAAAAGATCCTTGACCCCCTACAGATACCTTCTCACCAAAAATACTTCTCATCTTTTGGTCTTTAAAATGAATTGTTAATATATATGAAGATAATGAATATTTCATACTAGATTACACCTCCATTTACTTCTATAACCCTAATTGAATAACTATCAGCTAATATTACATAGATAGGTGGGGTCTTATGTTCAGCCTTTTCAGCAGATGTTAAAGATGATAGAGGTAAGACTTGAATATGGAAGCCTTGAATTAGAGGGTGATTTTTTGAAATAATAGGATAGTTGACACCATTTCTCTCAACAACCCAATCTTCATTTTCCCAGATCTTGTCTTTTGTTAGATAACCATTGATGACATAATTATTTAGTTCTTGGGTTAGAACAGCTCTAATGGAGGCCAATGCAGAATTACCCTTAATCTTAGTAACTAATAATTTTAATAAAGCCTCTGTTAGAGTTTGATGACAAACAATTAGCATATATTCATTAACTAGGCTCTTTCCACTTCCCAAATTACCACCAATATTTCTAACAGCTCCTCCAAGCTCTAGATTAAAGTTCCAATTAGCTTCTTGAAGAGCATCATATAAGGAGTTATCAATCTTAGGAGTTGTAGATTCTTTTATTGTCTCGGGAGTGAAGCAATAGTCCTGTACTGTATTTGATCCATAAACTTTAATCCTAGATAAATAAGCTCCAATAGCCATTTCAGCTCCTATTTGATCTGAAAACTTAATAGCTAGACTATCATAATTAGCTAGAGTAGGGCCTATATCTTGAGCTGGAATATATCCTTCTTCTCCTTCAACTCCACTAGCAGGAATGGTCAAATCACTATTAGTAGTTCTAACTAAAAGAATTTTACGATGAATACCTTCTAAGTTATCTAAGCTAGTAGCTAGATTTTTAGCATCTGAAAAACTTAATCCTATGATAGCTACTACAATATACTTATTATCAAGATTAGTAATGGTATTTACGTCATCAACCCCTTTTGGTAGAACTAATAACTTAGATCCTCCATTATCAAAGAATACAGATCCATATTTTTCAATTAAAGGGTAATTAGCCTTAGGGTATTTTTGTTCTAATTCTACTTTACTACTAACTATATGAGATTCAATATCATTCTCATTAGTGATAAGAACAACAGTATCTCTAATAGAAGAAGAAGTTGAAAAATTAGATGACTGAATGTTAATATTAACTAATTTTCTTAAGTCAATCTTACTCATTATTTAGTCCTCCCTAACCAAAACTATTATATTTACTTACAATACTATTTGAATTATCTCTAATATGATAAAATAATTCTAACTTAGTATTTTTTACTATATTATTAAGAATATTTAAAAGAATTGATTTTCCCTCATCATTTTCATCTTCTTGGGTAAGATATAAAACTACCCAAGTATCTTTATTTTCAACATATTTAACGTCATATGATTTAAAACGATATTTCGGATATTTATTATCAAATCTTCTAATAGCGCTTTCTAATGATTTTTGAACAATTTTTCTTTGTTTTAATTCTTCTGAATAAGAGTCCTTTATTTCTGAGAATCTAGCTGAATCTTTCAAACAAGCAATAGCTTTATTATCTTTCGCCATAATATAATATTCTTTACCTTCAATCTTATGGGAATGATGAAGACCCCAGCCTTCTTCTTTAAGCTCTTTATAAGACTTACTAGACAATCTAAATCGACCTCTTGGAGTTTTGATCATCTCTTCATCTTTAACTAACTTATTTATATATTTTCTAGCTTCGCTATCTGTTTCGGTCTCAACTATCTTCTTACCATCTTTTTTGATGATCCAACCATAATTAGTTTTACCGATTTGATAACCTTTATAGTTCTCATCAGAATCTTTAAGTATAGATTCTAATCTCCTCTTAAGTTCGGCTTCACTAATCGTCTTCTTTCCTGCCATATTAAGGAGTTTAACCGTTGAGACCTCATCTTCATACATATACTTAGCTTCACTTGCACACTTACTTACTGTTCCATTTACTTGTTTATAAGAAGATCTATTATTAGAAAACCAAATCTCCATTGCAACTTTTTTATCAGATATAGGTTCTAGAAGAGCAATAAGATAGCCACCACCAACAGGTTTTGGATGTTTAAAATCTGCTCTCCAATCATCGTGAGGATACTTATTGAAGTTTGTTAAAGTCATTCCTGTCTTTCTTTGAAACTCAGTAACTACATCAGGATAAGCATCTTCTACTACTACTCCTAGATATTCAATATCTTCTATCTTGACTTGGCTCTCTTTCCAATCAAGATATTTCTTTTTGGCCTCTTTTAGGTCCTTAGCCTTGACCTTGTATTTGTTATTTATAATAAATTCTTTCATTTGTTACTCCTTTCTCAGTCATCGTAACTACTTCCTTCTATCATCTGTAATGACAAACATTGTTGGAATAGCCTTGGTTTGATATAGTAGCATTAAGTTCTTACCATATTCAGTTTGATTCCAAAACATATTCTCTTTTTCACTTATCATCGATAGAGAGAAGTCATAGGATTGATTAAACCCTCCAACAGAGGCTGAAGATAGAACTCCCTTAGGGGATCCTCCTCCAATAGATGCTAATCTACTCCCTCCTGGGTTGGATTGTTGTTGTTGAACTAAAGTAAGATAATGAGCTATACCATAACTCATACCTAAATACCAATCTACTCCTAAGATACTATGAAAAATCTTTTCATTACAGATCTTTTTCATCATAGTAAATGCTCTTTGGCCTTCATCTGTTTCAAGATATTTCTTAAACTGAGGCATCCATACAAGAAAGTCACTTACTTTATACCTAGGATTTGTTCTATCAAGCTCAATACCCTTAATTCCCATTTGAAACCTCCTTTGGATTCTAAAAAAGACCACTTACATGTAATAATATAAATATGTAAGTGGTCTCATTCAAGATAGATGTCTATCTATTTTGTAAAATCCCAATAAGTAACAGGTCCAAACTCACCAGGGTTAGAGTCATTGTAAGGCATTTGAATCTCTGAAACTTGACCCACAAAGGCTGATGTATAACACATATCTTTGATATTAGGTAAGGTAATAAAGTGTTGAATTGGATAAGGCATATCCATTCTTACATAAGATTTGTTCTTTCTATAAGCAACAATTCTTCCCTTATTAGTAGTTCCTAAAGTATCTAGAGCTGGTCTGATTTCAAAGTTAATATTTACTTTCTTACCTTTATTGAAAGATGATGCTAAGCTATGTTCTAGTAAAAAGTCATATAATGTACTAGTATATAGAGCACTATATCTTGAAACTAAGTCAGAACCAACAAATGATGGAACTAAGATTGTATCTGGAATAAAGTCATAATTCATACCTGTTTCAGTTAAGCATAACTCAAAGATACCATTGAAGAATGATACAACAACTGTATCATCTAGTCCATCGAAACCTCTTTTGGTGGCTTCAATAGCTGTATTATCAATTGTAGTTACTAATACATTAGGGTTGTTGAATAGCCCATAAGATGTTGGCATTCCAGTATAAGCAACTTTTTGACAGAATAAGTCCCAACCAGCTGTAATAATGTCTTCATAGATTTGCTTAATAGATTTAGAAATAGTTAATTTCTTCATCTTTTCAAGCTCAATGAAATCTAGATCAAAAGCTACTTGCCATGTATAAACATTAGCTTTCTTTTGACTTAGTCCAGCATTTACTCTTGGAATGTAATTAGCATTATTACTATATACATTTCGGAATTCATTCATAATACCTGACCAGTCAACAGTATAGTAGCTAATATAATCTACAAAACCGCCTCCGTAATCAATTGGAACATCAAACCCATAAGTTGTATTATATTTTGGTTCATATATCTCATTATGAAGCTTAGCTAAGGTTGTTGTTAAGAAAGCAAAGTTTGCATCCATTGTTTTTTGGTCAGTAACAAATGCCTTAACAGCTTGAGGATATAAATCTTTGATTGAAAAAGCCTTCTCCCTATTTTGAACAGGAATAGCATCAACAAAGATACTCTTATCAACTTCTTTTTGTAAACGAATACCCATATTTTTCTCCTTTCTCTACTATTCTAAGTCTACCATGATCTCGGCAACTAATTCTTCTTTAATACCAGTAAAATGAACACCTGGTAGCGTAACAATACCTGCTCCTGCTACAGCTTTATCAATAGTTGTTAACTTGCCAGTTAGTAAGATAATAGCTACTCTAGCTCCTGGAACAATTTCATTAGCTGTTGCATCATCATCTAATAGAACAGCAATATTACCTTTCTTAAGAACGTTAAGAGCTTCTCCAGGTAATACTTCTACTGTTGTTGCTCCTGGCCATACAGTATTCAACTTAACATTAGTAGCTAATGCAAAGCCTCCTACTTGT
>LSQX01073433.1_pt1 | contig 20278 bp, 18 predicted proteins | sample 654561 | NCBI WGS metagenome assembly LSQX01 (sample SAMN04489861, study PRJNA283612) | anaerobic digester metagenome | isolation source: 4 biogas reactors fed with cattle manure at either 37C or 55C with and... | place: Denmark: Kongens Lyngby | collected 2014 | reverse complement strand
GGATCAACCTGAGCAGCTTGTCCCACATTGACACGGATATTTTCATAGGTGACAGTATCGTATCCAACCAAGGAAAATCTAACTGAATAGACTCCCGGTGGAACGTTAATAATAATGAGTTGGCCACGCGCATTTGTTTGACCGCCGGTAACACGTTGATTACCGGACATCACAACAACGTTAACAAATTCAAGAGGACGCCCTTGGGCATCACGAACTCTTGTGGTCACTCTACCTGTAGTCTGCGCATCGAGAAACACGACGCCGACGAGTAACACTATAAGCAGTATCAATGCATTCTTTCGCATCGATAAACCTCCCTTAATCCTGGCTTATTAATTAACATATAAAATTTCACCAAGGTAAAAAATCTCCTCGAAAGAAAACCTTTCACCTCAATAGTCTCGCATATATATCATGCAAGAATACGTCAAGCAGTTTTTTTGCAATACGCTTTTTAGTCAAGACTAATTCTTTGTCTGAACCAATGTTTAGCAAGATATTTATTCTCATTTAAACACAACTCTATCTTTTTCACAAGATAAGATAATCTCACCTAAATATCGGGCTGATACATCATGTTGCAATTTATCTGCCAAATCTTTTGACAATACTAAGATCATCCCCACTCCAAGGTTGAAAGTTTGTTTCATCACTTCGTCGGAAACGTTACCACCTTTTTGGATGACTTTATAAATCTGCGGGATTTGATTGTGATCCAGCGTGATTTGAGCTTGCAGATGATCGGGGATAACGCGGGAAAGATTCCCTGCGATTCCTCCGCCGGTGATGTGGGCAAGAGCGCGCAAGCCGGGGTCTTTGAGATAGGGCATGAGCTCATGCAGATAGCTTTTGTGAACAGCCAACAGCGTTTCGCCGACTGTCTTGTCTCCGCCGGGGAGCATGCTATCCACATCGAGTTTCATGATATCAAAGAGCACCTTTCGGGCAAGCGAAAAACCATTGGTATGAAGCCCGCTTGAAGGCAATGCATAAAGAACATCTCCCTCTTGCATGCTGGCTCTGGGCAAGAGATAATCCTCTTCCACGAGACCGATGATGGTCCCTGCCAGATCAAAATCTCCTTCCTTATATAGTCCAGGCATCTCTGCCATCTCTCCGCCAATGAGAACGCAGTTGTTTTCTTTGCAAGCTTTCACAAAGCCGTCGATGATGGAAGTGATGATATCTACAGACAACTTGCCCACTCCGATATAATCCAAAAAGAACTGAGGGATTGCGCCTTGCACGAGGATATCATTCACGCAATGATTCACGAGGTCTTGACCGACGCTGTCAAACTTCCCTGCCATGATTGCAACCATGAGCTTTGTGCCCACTCCGTCTGTGCTTGAGACCAAGATAGGCTTATCCCAAGCCTCTTTGTCCATGCGATAGAGCCCGCCGAAGCTACCCAATTCGCTGAGCACATTTTTGTTGTAGGTAGTACGAACCCTGTCTTTGATATTCTTCACGGCTTGTTCGCCGGCTGCGATATCAACTCCGGCTTGCTTATAATCCACGGAAGCGGTCTTCTTTTCAGTCATCTTATTTCCTCATATTTTCTTTGGTTCATCGGCGAAACATCTTTCACGGATGAATAAGCACGATCCGAAAGGGGAAGCATGTGAAGCTCCCCTCTCGGGTCAATATTATTCTTGCTGAACACAAAAGACAAGCTTACTGTGAAGGAGATTCTTGGCTTTGCTCTTGGTTTTGATCGGCTTCCATCTCGGGATTATCGATCTGAGTTTCAGGGACTTCAGTTTGCACTTCAGCCATAGGCGCACTCACGATATTTCCCGCTTTTTTCAATGCGGACATTGCATAGATGATTGCCCCCAAAAGCACGATCATGACGATCAGTTTCGGCCAATTATATCCTTTCTTCCGGCGTTTACGCCACTTCTCTTCTGTTGTTTCGTTAAAGTCTCTCACGAGCTTAGTTCCTTAAGATATGATGCAAATCTGTTCACGCCTTCGATGATGTTTTCCATGCTGTTTGCATAGGAGAAACGCACGGTTCCTTCCATTCCGAAGGAAGAACCGGCAACGAGGGCGACGTGATATTTATCCAAAAGCTCATCGCAGAACGCTATGCTATCCTTGATGCCTTTGTTATTATTGGCAAGATACCAGTCGATATTGGGCATGATATAGAAGGCACCCTGCGGTTTCTTGCAAGTAAGATGAGGTATTTTCATCAAAGCATCATAGAGATAGTCTCTGCGCTTGTCAAATTCTTGCCTCATTTTCTCGATGGAATCGTCTTCATTATTAAGAGCGTCCACGCAAGCATATTGGGTGATGGAGTTCACGTTTGAGGTGGCATGAGCCTGAACTCTGCCGGCTGCTGCGATGATATCGGCAGGACCTGCGGCATAGCCCAATCTCCATCCCGTCATGGCATAAGCCTTAGATACTCCATTGATGACCACCGTTCTGGCTTTCATCTCAGGGCTCAATGCTGCAATAGAGATATGCTCGGCATCGTCATAGATCAATCTTTCATAGATTTCATCCGAGACCACCACGAGATTGTATTTCTCGCAAACATCGGCGATGGCTTGCAATTCCTCACGGCTATAAACTGCCCCCGTGGGATTATTCGGCGAATTCAGGATGAGCACCTTAGGGCAGGCACATTCTTTGACGACGCGCTCGAGGTCTTCAGCCTTCATCTTATATCCATTTTCTGCCAAAGTGGGAACATAAACCGGCTCAGCATCTGCTAAAAGAGTCTGATAGGGATAGCTCACCCAATAGGGGCTGGACATAAGAACCTGATCACCTCTATCGCAAACAGCGATGAGCGCATTGACGATGGACGCCTTGGCTCCCGGTGACACGAGGATTTGGTTCGGAGCATAGTCAAGATTGTTTTCTCTTTTAAACTTCGCACAAATAGCCTCTCTGAGCTCGATGATTCCGGGGTTCGGGGTATATCTGGTATGATTGTTGTCGATCGCTTTGTGAGCAGATTCTTTGATATACTCCGGAGTGTTGAAATCCGGCTCGCCAACGCCAAAGCTAATGACGTTGATCCCATCCTTTTTCATCTGCGTCGCTTTTGCGCTCAGACTCAAAGTTGGCGAGGGTTTGATGTGTTTAACACGATTAGACAGCTTAATTGCCATCTTATCCTCCTATATTATTTTATTTTTGAGACATAAGTAAGACGAGGACGGAGGTGTTGACCACATCCTCGGTTGAACATCCGCGAGAGAGATCGCAAATGGGAGCAGCCAAGCCCTGAATAATGGGCCCGATTGCTTCATATCCAGCCAAACGCTGCACCAATTTATAGCCGATGTTTCCTGATTGAAGATCGGGGAAGATCAGTGTATTTGCACGTCCCTGAAGCGGACTATTCGGCGCCTTGCTCTTTGCCACGGATTCAACGATTGCGGCATCAAGCTGCAATTCTCCGTCATAAGCAAAGTCAACATTTCTCGCTTTAAGAATATTCATCGCTGAGCGGACTTTTTCCACCAATTCATGCTCTGCGCTTCCCTTTGTTGAGAAGGAGAGTAGCGCCACTTTCGGTTCGTCACCGAGTATGTTTTTACGCGTGAAAGCTGTGGAACTGGCAATATCTGCCAACTGTTCATCCGTGGGATTTGGTACCACGGCACAGTCCGAGAAAAGCAGGCTTTCTTCGCCTTCTTTGGGAGAGACCATGATGAAAGAGGAAGAGACTGTCTTGAGTCCGGGCATCACGCCCACGACCTGCAAGGCGGAGCGTAAAACGTCGCCCGTTGTATTCGCCGCACCGGCAACCATGCCGGAAACAAGCCCTTCATGCACCATCATCGCTCCGAAGTAGAGCGGATTTTGCATAGTAGCAAGCGCAGCCTCTTTGCTAAGGCCTTTCTCTTTGCGCTTTTCATAGAAAATATCGGCAAAATCTTGGAGCTTTTCATGTCCGGCAGGATCGATAATTTCAATCCCATCGAGGCTCACGCCGACTTCAGCAGCTTTGGCTGATACTTGATCTTTGTTTGAGAGCAAAACTACTTTTGCAAGTTTTTCTTTTACGATATTAGCAGCGGCTCTGATGACTCTCTCATCCAGCGCTTCGGGTAATACGATCGTGCCGCCTACTTGTCTGGCACGGTTTTTCAAGGTTTCAAGGATGTGCATTTATTCTCCATTTGTTTCATTTTCGACAACGAGCTCAGAAAGATCGGCAACGCGATTGAACTCACGACGGATGTTATAAAGCAGCGCATAACGATTTTGCCTGATCTTTTCGTCTTCACAATTCACCAAGACTTCATCAAAAAAGCGATCGATATCCGGGGCAAGGCTCACCAATTCTTTGAGCGCATGGTGATAGTCCAGCTTTTTAAGTGCTTGACTGATCCTGCCGCTGAGCGAAGCTAATGCCTCGTGCAGCCTGCGCTCCGCCTCGTGTTCAAACTTGCTCTCATCCAAATCGGAAAAGCTTTCCACATTGGCGATGATATTTGCCACGCGTTTATATCCGGTGACGAGGCGAATGAAATCGTCCTCTTCTTTCTGAGATTGCAAAGAGCGTGCTTTGGCGATGATGTCCGGGATGCTGCGGATCTTAGCATGAATCACAGCGGCGATCACGTCATAGCCTATGCCACTTTGTTTGAGCAGCCATTCCACTCTTTGCGTAAAGTAATTCTTAAGATATTCACGAAGGTCTTTGGGTCCGCCTTCTCGCGGTCCCACAATCTTTATTGCATCCCCGATGAGCTCAACGATATCCAGATCCCACTCTCTCTCGGCGATGATCTGAACCGCTCCGCCCGCAGCACGACGCAGAGCAAAAGGATCGGCGCTGCCGGTGGGCAAAAGTCCCACGCTCACGATTCCTGCAACGGTGTCCAGCTTGTCTGCAACCGCACAAACCGCACCCGCAAAGGTCGTGGGCAATCCATCGTTCCCGCCTCGGGGCATATAATGTTCATAGATAGCCTCAGCCACAACGGGGTCTTCCCCGCTCACCAAAGCATATTCCTTGCCGATATAGCCCTGCAATGCGGCAAATTCATTCTCGCCCAACATGAGTGTCACGAGGTCTGCCTTACAAAGCTCCGCCGCGCGAAGAACTTGTTTCCTCTGGATTTCATCAGCACCGAGCTTTGTGCAAATGACATCGGCAAGCTCAATGATGCGCAGTCTCTTATCATCCAAAGAACCCAGCTTTGCCTGAAAGACTACATCTTTGAGCTTGGGCAAATAGCTCTCTAAGGGCGCTTTACAATCTTCGTTAAAGAACCACAGCGCATCGTCTAAACGCGCTTTCACGACCTTTTCATTACCGGCACGGATGATGTCCGAAGCCTCAGGATCGCCATTAGAAATGAAGACAAAGTGATTTGACAGCTTCTCATCCGCATCATAGACGGAAAAGTATTTCTGATTTTGGCTGATGGTTGAGGTGATCACCTTTTCCGGCAAGCTGAGATATCCCTCGTCAAAGCTACCCAAAACGGGTGTAGGATATTCCACGAGATTGGTAACGGTTTCCAAAAGCCTTTCATCTTCTTTGACGCTCAAGGCTGTCCCCGCCAAGAGTGTATCAGCCTTTTCACGGATGATGGCTTTTCTCTTTTCGTGGCAAGGAATCACATAGTGCGCCTCTAACAGCTCTTCATATTTGGCGGGACTGGGGATAACAATCGTCTTATCCAGCCCCAAAAATCTATTTGCCTGACTGATATTCCCGCTTTTGATGCCATGGAAATCAAGCTCGATCACGCTTTCATCCATCATCGCCAAGATATGGCGCACAGGACGCAAAAATCCAAAATCTCTATTCTTCCAGAGCATCTTCTTCGGTAGCGGAATCGTGGGCACCACACTGATTATCCAATCTTTTAGAATCTCTTGACTGAGTCTTCCTTTTTGGACAAAGCTCACCCCGATGAATTCACCCTTTGGCGTTTGAACAATGCTCCAATCCCCTTCCCCCGCCCCACTTTTACGCAAGAAACCCAAGCCTGCTTGAGACAGATTTCCTTCGCTATCAAAGGCGATGTTTTTGGAGGGACCGGTCTTTTCCACGCGGATATCCTCTTGTTTTTCAGGGATGCCGAATGCGAGAATAGAAAGGCGGCGCGGCGTGCTGTATGCAGCAATCTTCTCCGCGCTCAAGCCTGCTTCTTTCAAGGCCGATTCAAATGAGTTCTGCAGATGTTTTAGCGCCGGTGCTAAAAAGGCATCCGGCAGTTCTTCAGTCCCCAGTTCAAAGATGAATGACTTCAAATATATTTCCTTTATAATGTATTAAAACTCATAACCCAAAGAAAGCCGATTGCTGAGACCTAAATCCCCAAAAGAGACCACTGCATAATCCAAATGCAGCTGCGAAATAGTGTAGCCCATACCCAAGCTAAATCCACCCAAGAACCCCGTCTTGCCACCCATGTTATAATCCCCAAAATCACTTCTGAGACCGGCTCTGAGGGCCAAAACCGAGAAAGGCAGATATTCCACGCCCAGTCTTGCACGAACATTTTCCGCACTCGCTTTTTCCAGCTCGAATGCACCCAAAAGCTTTTCGGTCGGGCGCATGCTGATGCCGGCAGCAAAGACCATCGGAAGTCCTTCGTTGTGTTTTTCTTCCGTATAATAAGAAGTTTGAATCCCGAGATTTCGGACGCTTAGCCCCACCTTGATCTTTTCATTTGCGGTGTGATGCAAGATTCCCACATCCAGCGCAACTGCACTCGCCGACTTATCGTCGATGCTATCCGAGATCATCTTGATGGTTGCGCCTACATCAACGCCGGCATTCACATAATGAGCCATGCTTCCATAGAGGATAAAGCTATGCGCACCAAATGTTTCTCCGGTATCAACATATTCATTGGAAGCCGAGATTTCCGTTCTATCCATCAATCCACTATTCCAATATTTGATCCCCCCGCCAAAAGCCATCTTATCGTCATGGGGATGAACATATTGAACGCTACCACCGCCGCTTCCCACAAAGTGAGAGGCAAAGCTGCTCGAGACGCTTTTTCCGGGACTTCTTAGAATCAATGAAGGATTAAAAAAGAGCCCTTCAGCACTTGCGGCGATGCTGCTGAAAGCTTCGCCCATCGCAGAGCTGCGAGCGTCATAGTTGTGTCTCAGTGTAGCAAATCCGGTGCTACCCGCGTTTTCACTTTGAGCCGGGAGCAGTGCTATCCAACTCGCTAAGAGCAGCAAGAATAATGCTTTCCATTTGTTGAACATTCTGATACAATTCCTCATCATTTTTGGCGTGCATCATCGCAAGCCGTTTATCTTCCTGACGCAGATATTCGGAAAGATGTCTCAAAACCTGCATATAATGTATATTTGAATCGTGGGGGACAGCGATCATGAAGATCAAATGTGCCGGCTCGGAATCCACCGAACCAAAATCCAGCCCCTCGTTTAGCAGACATACTGCAATCCCCAGCTTGTTCACACTGTGGTCGCGTGCATGAGGGATGGCAACCCCACGCCCTATCCCGGTGCTCATCGCTTCTTCTCTGCTTTTCACCGCCTTAATGAAAGTATCTGTATATGCAAGAACATCATGCTCATATAATATTTTCACCATATGTTCCAAACACTGGTTCTTGGAAGCGAATCCTTCCATCTTGCGGGTCATTTCCAGCCGAAAAAGTGTATTCATGTTTTTTACCTGCGTTTTATCTTAGAAGCCATTGTTTTTTTATCCCTGCAACCGTCAATCTATTTTTAAAGGCAGGATCAATGTAAACTGGCTACCGCTATTTAATTTGCTCTCTACTTTTAGCTCGGCGCCGATCAGGCGCGCAAAATTTGACGAAAGAATGAGCCCCAAACCGCTACCGGACTCGTTTGCAGTGCCATATTGCCTCAATTCACTATTGAGACTAAAGATTCTTTTGAGATATTTTCTGGGAATACCAACCCCATGATCCGAAACGCTGATCTCCACCTTATCGTTTTTGGCGGCAACAACAATATGCACCTGTGAATTCTCCACAGAAAATTTAATCGCATTGGAAACCAGGTTTCTGATGATCACAGAAATCAGACGCATATCACTATAAATCCTGATATCTTTATCCATCTCTAAGATAATCTCGACATTCTTTTGTTGGGCTGAGACATCAAACTGCCTAACTGCATATTCGATAAGCTGTTTAAGCGAAATATATTCCTTTTGCAACACGACCTTACCCGTTTGGAATCTTGACCAATCAAGCAAGTTTTCCAAGAGAACGTGAATGGTACGCGCTGAATTATTCACCTGTCTAAACGCCGAATGCACGTCGTTTATTTCCAATTCCTCGCAGTTATCCATCATGAACTCAGATAGCGAGATTACGGCATAGATAGGATTTTGCAAGTCGTGGGCAAGCAGAGTGAAGAATCTATCTTTGCTGGCATTTAACTCCGCTAATTCACGCACCAAACTACTCAATTGTTCATCCTTAACTCTGCGCTGACTGATGTCGCGGATAAATCCGTCCAAAATCTCGGGATTGCCCTCTTCATCATAGAAGGCACAGCCCGTTTCCATCACCCACACGATTTTGCCGGACTTGTGTTTGATCCGATATTCGATCTGAAATTGATTGCCGGACGCCACTCCCTCGTCGATGGTTTTGCGCACCATCTCCCTATCCTCAGGCACAATGAGGGAATCATAGCTGAGCACATTATTGTGCATAAGTTCCTGCGGATGATAGCCCGTGAGATCGTGACATCTTTCAGACATAAATAGCATCGTCCAGTCTTTGTCGTTTTTACAACGATATGCCAAACCTGGCAAATTGTGTAAAAGATTTGCCATCATCATCTTCGCATCCCTGTCAAAGACAGAATTTGATAGCTGATCCAAGCTCTTATTTTTGTGTTTTATTTTATCCTTTTCCATGAAAAGCATATTGAACACAAAGCCAATATTCTGTCAAGACCGAAATTTTGCCTGCGAAGCCCTCCCCCTTCGCAGGCTTCTAAAGAATTGTTATTTTATTACGATAAACTTACCAGAAGCCAGCGTTTTACCATCATTCACACGATAGAGATATAAACCGCTTTTTAGCCCTGATATATCCAATGATCTTTCATTTTGTCGCAGCATATTCGTCTTCACTAATTGACCGCGCAGGTTGTAGATAGAGACCGTGGTTTCACCAAAAATCTCGCCGTCAAGCTTGAGACTTGCACCCTCGCGCACAGGATTGGGATATACGCCAAATATCGCCACGGGAACGACCTCATCATTCACGGAAACCGACTCCGCCTCAAGTTTCACATCCGTAGGCATCATTCCCACCGTGTAGCTCTTCCAAAAGCTAAGGTCAGAATGATAGATATCAACGCTTCCATTGTCTCCCCAATTGGGCTTCATAAACGCCACGATCTGCTCGTTGCCGCAAATCTCTGATGCGTTAAGAGCGGGCGCAGTTTGAACCGTTGCATCTGTTCCATCAAAATAGTAGGAATAGATTGCGTCTCCGGAACTGTCTGCCACATAAGCTACGCCTTCCCGGTCAAACCAGATATTCCCCGGAGTGCCGCCCAAATCCAGCGTCGTAATGATGTCCGCATCTTCGGTCAAAATCACGATCTTGCCGCTCACATCCGACCAGTTGCCCGTGCAAGAGACGTGGATATTCCCATCATGAACAACCACATATTGCGGATTTGCCGGAAGCTCTATTTCCTTGATAACTGTAAAGCTATCGAGCCCTATCACCACCAAGCCGCTACCGCCATAGTTTTGCATATAATCGCCGGTGCAAACCGTGTAAAGCATCCCATTTTGGGTCGCCATCCCCTCGGGGGACACGCCTACTGGGATGGAAGCAAGCACACTACCCGTGCTTAGATTCATCTTATAAACCTTGCCCGAAAATAGTCCGCTGATATAAGCAAAACCATCGTGAATAACCATGTCCCAAGGATTGCTGCCAACTTCAACTAAATAATTTGCCATAGTCTGACCGCTATTGGGATTGATCTTTTGAATTGAATTATCGCCGGAATTGACTACCCACAGGGCGTCCTCATCGACTGCAAGCCTATTGGGAGTATTGCCCAAGATGGCAAAATTGTTTTCAGCCTGAACACTCTCGGTATTAATGCGGCTGAGTGTACGAGATTGGGAATTGACTACCCAAAGTGTCTCTGCGCCTAAAGCACTGATCAGCACAAGCGCAAAGAGTAGCAGGATAATTTGTCTGAGTTTCATCTGTTCACCTCTTTTTTATGATTGTGACTTGAGATGAACGCTAAACAGGATTGATCTCAAAACTCCGGAGACCTCACCTCTAAGATACTTGCTGGCAGGTTTCCTGGCTCGCAGCGGGTTGCTCGGATTGTGTTTAGTGAGCGTCGAGCCTTGCCTTCCCATCTGATTTTTTCAAACAGTGGCAAAACTCACCCATAGTGCTGCATACAGTGGCGGAGGCCGCTTCGCTTGCGAATTCCCTATTACCTATGAATAGCACCGTCAAGTCACGATACCAAGGATATCGGAGGGCGTGAAAAGTCAAGGATTTTGTTGTGCTCACTTCGTTCGCCGATTTTGCGATTTATCGATTTAACGAGTAAAAAGCTGACGTTTTATCGGTTAACGAGGGCGTTAACCTACCAACTCCATCGTGCGCTGTCGCGACCGGTGTGGAAACGCCTTCGTTGCCATGAGCGACACATGCTACGCTGTCGAGGCCGGGGTGGGAACGTCCTCGTTGCCACGAGCATCAGCATTCCATTTAAACTACCTCAAAGAAAAAGGCCCTTAACTGAGTTCCTCTTCAAATCATTTTCTTAAAATAATCACTTTATCAGTTTGCAGTTCTACAAACCCGAAAGCCAACTTGGTTGCTCCTATAAGAAGGAATATTGATGCCGCGGTGGGCAACCTGGCACCACTCGTCGATGAAGAACCAAGAACCGCCGCGATGAACACGGACTGTCCCGCTTTCAGGACCGCTTGGATTGTTTGAAGGACTACTACTGTAATATGACGCATCATACCAATCCCAGCACGATTCACAAACATTGCCACTCATATCGTAAATGCCGAGCGCATTTGCCCTTTTGCCTCCCACGGGATGCGCACTGCTGTTAGAATTATTATAATACCAAGCCACATTGGCGATAGCATCCGAGCCACTATAGAGATAATTGGGATTGTTTGTAGCACCACGAGCAGCATATTCCCATTCAGCCTCTGTAGGTAAGCGATAGCCATTGGCATTCCAATTGCAGATTGCAGCATTCCATGTAACATTGCTTTCTGTGGGAACTATTCCCCAATCAAGAGGATTGGTAAAGCCTCTAATACTATACACCGGCATGAGTCCTTCATTCAAACTGCGTAAATTACAATATTTTATAGCATCATACCAGCTTACATTATAAACTGGATAATTGTTGCCTACTCCATAATCTGAAGCCGGGTTGGAGCCCACGATAGCCTCATATTCACCCTGTGTCACTTGATATTTACCTATGTAAAAGGAATCCAGTGTTACGCTGTGAGGAGGAAACGCATTGTCATTTTCCTGCCCCTTATTTCTACCCATTGTGAAAGTGCCGCTGGAAACATAGACCATTTCAGGGCTACCCGGACTAAAAACATAAGTAGCACTCGCTATCTCGCCGTCATTTAAGCCCGCCTTATATGCGCGTGCCTTAATAGTCGTGTCTTGAGATACATGGATAGCGTCTGAATATACAGGCGAAGAAGCGGTGGGATCGGATCCATCCGTAGTGTAAACAATAGTTGCATCCGGCGTTAAGCAAGCAATAGACACATCTTGAGCTACACCGTATAATCCTCCGATAGGCATAAATGTCGGCGTAGCTACCGCTGGAATTATTGTGAATTCTGCCGTAACAACATCGCTGTTATCCCAGTATGCCTTATATGCAAATGCTTTAATTGTCGCAGTTTCGGTCAAAGTGAAAGGTTCATGATATACAAATGAATACATTCCCGGATTCGTGCCGTTTTTCGTATAAAATATTTTCGCACCTGCGGTAGGGCAAGACAATGTCACACTTTGAGATACATCAAAAGTGCCGCCGGCGGGACTAATGGTCGGAGCGGCTACTTTTTGAACGTTTATAGTATATTCTGCTGTGGCTATATCGCTATCTTCCAAACCTTCTTTGAATGCACGTGCCTTGATCGTTGCAGTCCGAGGCACCAATAAGTCGTCGTAAAATATCTCAGAAGACGCAGTTGGGTCCTCACCGTCTTCAGTATAACGGATAACTGCGTCTTTGGTCGAACATTTGATGACTATACTCTGAGGCTCATCATAAGTCCCTGCTTTGGGACTAAAAGTGGGCTGTGCTACTTTCTTGGAATTAGGCTCGGTAGGTTTATTCTTACAGCCGAAAAGCAGAATCAGTATGCTCATCATAGAAATCATAATAATCAAAAATTTGAACTTTTTCATGGGATATCTCCTTTGGATTGCTTTTTTACATTGTATTATGATGTTCAAATAATGTCAAGTAAGATGTTGCTGAAATAATAAGTTCCGATTTAACGAGCTGTCGCGGCCGGTGTGGGAACGCCCTCGTTGCCACGAACGACAGCACTCCATTTAAGCCCCTTCAAAAAAAGAGGCCCTCAGCCTAGAACCTCTTCTAATCATTAGTTCACCTCATCATTTTGCCGACCGGCAAACCCGAAAGCCAATCATGCTATTCTTGTAAGCAGGATTATCATCGCTGCGATTTGAAACACGGCAGTATCTGTCGTTGAGACTCCAACAACCACCACGTATCATGCGGTCTGACCCGCTTTCAGGTCCCTTTGGATTGTTGGAAGGACTACTGCTGTAATATGAACTATCATACCAATCCCAACACCACTCAAAAACATTGCCACTCATATCGTATATCCCGAGCCCATTGGGAGCTCTTGTGCCCACATGAAACATGGTGCTGGCATTCTCATTATACCAAGCCACATCTCTGGCATTATCTGAGCCACTATAAAGATAATCCGGATTGTTCGTAGCGCCGCGAGCGGCATATTCCCATTCTGCCTCCGTGGGCAAGCGATAACCATTGGCGTTCCAATTGCAAATCGCAGCACTCCAAATTGAATCATCGTCACCCGTGCTTGGCGCCTCTCCCCAATTATCAGGATTGGTAGAACCGGCTATGCTATATGCCGGCACGAGCTTTTCTCTCATACTGCATAAATTACAAAACTTTATAGCATCATACCAGCTTACATAATAAACAGGATATTTGTTGCCTACGCTATAACTATGTGATGGATTAGAACCCATGATAGCTTCATATTCACCCTGCGTCACTTGATATTTACCAATGTAAAAAGAGCTCAGCGTTACGCTATGAGTGGGAAGTTCATAGTTGGGTCCATCTCCTTTTGTTCTACCCATAGTAAAAGTGCCGCCGGGAACCCGAACCATCTCGACAAGACTTGGGATTTCCGGTTCTGTAGTTTTTTTGCCACAACTAAATATGAATGCAGTTAAACTCAATGCAAAGAAAACAATGATTATACCTTTGAGCTTTTTCATGGGACTTCTCCTTTGAATTACTTTTTTACATTGTATTATGATGTTCAAATAATGTCAAGTAAGATGTTGCTGAAATAATAAGTTCCGATTTAGCGATTTAACGAGCTGGCGCGGCCGGTGTGGGAACGCCCCCGTTGCCACGAACGACAGCATTCCTTATTAAATAGAACGCGGATTTAACCGACTGGACGGATTTGCATGGATGTAAGAAAAAAAACTCCGCTTTATCGGTTAACGAGGGCGTTAACCTACCAACTCCATCGTGCGCTGATGCGGCCGGGGTGGGAACGTCCTCGTTGCCACGAGCATCAGCATTCCATTTAAACAACCTCAAAAAAGAAACCCTCACTGAGGACCTCTTCCAATCATTTTCCTCATCAGTATCTTATCAATTTACCGACCTGCAAACCCGAAAGCCAATATAGTAGCTCCTACTAGCAGGAGAATAGTTGAAGCGGAATGCAACCCGGCAGAAGTAGTCGTTGCTACCCCAAGAACCGCCGCGCAGAACACGGTATGACCCGCTTGCAGGCCCCTTTGGATTGTTGGAAGCACTACTGCTGTAATATGACGCATCATACCAATCCCAGCACCATTCATAAACATTGCCGCTCATATCGCATATTTCAAGTCCATTGGCAGCTTTGCCTCCCACGGGATGTGTGCCACTACCGGAATTCCCATCATACCAAGCCACATTACCGATAGTATCCGAGCCACTATAGAGATAATCAGGACTATTTGTAGCACCGCGAGCGGCATACTCCCATTCTGCTTCCGTCGGCAAAAGGTAGCCATTGGCATTCCAATTGCAAATCGCAGCATTCCATGTTGCATTGTCTGAACTGGGAACGCTACCCCAATTGGCAGGATTGGTAGAGCCGCTGATGCTATATACCGGAGTTAAGCCTTCGTTTATACTGCGTAAATTACAGTACGTTATGGCGTCATACCAGCTTACATAATAAACAGGATAATTGCTTCCTACTCCATAGCTGGATGCCGGATTGGAACCCATAACAGCCTGATATTCACCTTGCGTCACCTGATATTTGCCGATGTAAAAGGAATTAAGCGTCACACTGTGAGCAGGTAGCTCATCGTCTGTTTCAATATCCTTAGACAATCCACTGTTTGTTCTGCCCATAGTGAAAGTGCCGCCCGGCACATAGACCATACCATCAATACTTGGGATTTCCGGTTCTGTAGTTTTTTTGCCACAACTAAATATCAATGCAGTTAAACTCAATGCAAAGAAAACAATGATTATACCTTTGAGCTTTTTCATGGGACTTCTCCTTTGAATTACTTTTTACATGCTATGATGATGTTAAGATAATGTCAAGTAATATGTTGCTAAATATCCATATCCCGCGTTATCGGGACAGGTGGCTCAACAGAGAAACTCTGGCAGACCCTAAAGCCAAAACATGTATTCTTATCAAAAGGAAGACCCCTGCCACGGTGCGAAACTCGACATTGGTCACTAAGACTGGCGTAGCTACCGCCACGTGCCACACGTTCTTCCCCGTCCGCAGGGCCTTTGGGAGAAATTTGGGGACTACTGTCATAGTAAACAGGATCATACCAATCCCAGCACCATTCCGCAGCATTTCCGCTCATATCGTAGATATACTGTCTATTAGGTGCTTTTAAACCTACAGGTTTTGGAGTCTCATTGGAATTATCAGCATACCAAGCAACTTCATCGATGTTATCTGAGCCGCTATAAAGATAATCGGGATTGTTAGTTGCACCGCGGGCGACATATTCCCATTCTGCTTCTGTGGGCAAACGGTAGCCATCGTTATGCCAATCGCATCTCACATTATCCCACGCTTCATCGAATGTTTCGGGAACTTCTCCCCATTGATAAGGATTGGTAGAGCCATTGATGCTATACACCGGCGTGAATCCATCGTTTATACTGCGTAAATTACAATATATTAAAGCTTCATACCAGGTTACTCCACAAACAGGGGAATCAAAATTGGGAAAATCGTGTCCGGGATTATATCCCATGATATATTCAAACTCGTCTTGAGTCACCGGATATTTACTAATAACAAAATGAACGATGCTGACACTATGCGATGGTAATTCATCGTAATCTCCATGTCCGCGTGTTCTGCCCATAGTGAAAGTGCCGCCGGGAACATACGTCATATCGCCGCCAATTTGCCAGATCCTGTATGTGGCACCCGCTATATCGCTATCAATCAAACCGTTCTTGTATGCTCTTGCCTTAATCGTTGTAGTTTGAGAGACAGTTATCGCATCGGTATATATAGGTGAAGATGATGTCGGCTCAGAATTGTTCGTAGTATATCGGATTGTAGCACCGGGTGTAGCGCAGCTGATACTAACGCTTTGAGCCTCATAATAGGTTCCGCCGGCAGGGCTGAAAGTTGGAGTAGCCACTCCGATGACATAGTCTGCGCTCACGGTCTCGCTATCCGTCAATCCCGCTTTATATGCCTTGGCTTTGAGTGTAGCACTATCATTAATGAGAACCCTTCCGGAATATGCAGGCGAAGATGAGTTCGGCTCAGACCCATCCGTGGTATATCGGATTGTGGCACCGGTTGTAGCACAAGAAATACGCACCATTTGAGGTCCACCATAAACCCCTGCCGGTGGAGTGAATACGGGAGCTATAACATAAGTTAAATTCAAAACATAAACGGCAGTTATAAGATTGCTATCCTGCCAGCCGGTTTTGAACGCTTTCACCCTTAGGGTAGTATTTTCATTTATCTGTATAGGTTCTGTGTAAAGTGTAGAAGAACTATTGGGAAAGCCGCCATCTATTGTATATCTGATCTCGGCACCGGCTGTCACACAGGTGATACTAACGCTCTGAGGTGCAGAATAAGTCCCTCCGGGTGAGCTAAGCACGGGATTTACAACCCTGAGCTTATACTCTGCTTCCATAGTGTCACTATCACTCCAATTGTCCTTAAATGCTCGGGCTTTTAAGGTTATACATTCATCGATACTTATGGCTCCTGTATAAATTTTCGATGAGCTCGTGGGCGTGCTGTTATCGGTGGTATATCTAATCGTGGCATCCGGCGTGGCACAGGTGATTGCAACGCTCTGATTTGAATAGTATTCGCCTCCTGCCGTGCTAAATACCGGATTTGCAATTTTAAGTTCATAATATGCTTCTGCAATAGAACTTTCTATCCATCCATTTCTGTATGCTTTGGCTTTGATCGTAGTATTTCCATTTATAGCGATGGCGCCGGCATAAAGAGCTGATGTTTCATCCGGAGTGCTCCCATCTGTGGTGTATCTGATCGTAGCGCCCATTGTTGTGCACCTGATAGTGATATTTTCAATCCTGTTATAAGTGCCTTCCACTGGACTAAAAATCGGCGTCGCAACCGTTGGCAAATCCATAACATAAGATTCACTGGCTACATCGCTGTTTCGCCAGCCCTCTTTATATGCTTTTGCCTTGATAGTAGAACTTGAATTGACCCAGATGGGCCCACTATAAAGCAAAGAATTCTCATCCGGCTCACTACCATCTAAGCTATAGTATATTCGCGCTCCCTCCGTGGAACATGTCATACTCACTTCCAAGGCTCTGTTATAGTTTCCCGATTCCGGACTTATGGTGGGTTTTGCTACTTGCTTAATCTCCGGCTTAGTAGCTATTTCGCCACAATTAAACAATAGTATAGCAATGCTAAGTACAATTATTATCAAGGCAATTTCTCTGAATTTCGGCATGGAACTACTCCTTGGCTGCATTGGCAAGAATCCGTTTAAGGGTTAAATTTACTTTGATTTAGATTAGTTTTATTTATTAATTCTGGTTTACCGCTTTTTATCCGCTGATTCGCACCGCAAATACTTATAGAAAACGACACACTTTTTCTCGGGCATTAATGTTTGAATACCACGAGAGCTCATTACTTTTACCTGTCTTAAGCGGCAGGATTTGCTTTCAAATTCACTCTATCAATTTGCCGACCGGCAAACACGAAAGCCAAGAAAGTGGCTCCTAACATAAGGGAAAGCATCAGAACGGGAAGCAACCCGGCAGTCGTAATAGGCACTACCCCAACAGCCACCTCGTTTCATGCGATATACTCCGTTTGCAGGACCGGTGGGATTAGTGTAATAACCTGTGCTATAATAACCATACCAATTTTCGCTCCAATCCCAGCACCATTCACTAACATTGCCATTCATATCATACAATCCAAGTCCATTGGCGGCTTTCCCTCCAACGGGGTGCGTGCTATTATCAGAGTTCATCGAATACCATGCCACCTCATCAATATTGCCCGAGCCGCTATAGAGGTAATCGGGATCGTTTGTGGCGCCTCGTGCGGCATACTCCCACTCGGCTTCCGTGGGCAAGCGATAACCATTTGCCTCCAAAAGCCAAATCGCAGTTTTCCAAGCGTAATTGCTTTCTGTGGGAACTTCTCCCCAATGAGCCGGGTCGGTAGAACCATTGATGAGATACACCGGAGTTAATCCTTCTCTCATACTGCGCAGATTACAATACTTTATAGCATCATACCAACTCACATTATAAACAGGATAATTATCACCTTCTCCCTTGCCGAAAGCTGGATTTGAACCCATGATATCCTCATATTCAGCTTGTGTCACCTGATATTTATTAATGTAATAAGAATCAAGCGTAACTGAGTGAGGGCTCATATCATTGTCCCACATGGGGTCCATCTCCACCTCATAGTTTGTTTTGCCCATAGTAAAGGTGCCGCCGGAGAGATAGACCATGCCCACATCTTCAGGATTTGGGGGAATGGTAAATATTGCACTTGCAAAATCACTATCTGTCCAACCATATTTAAAGGCTTGGGCGATAATTGTGGTGCTCGAGCTTATCACGATAGGCTCACTATACAATAAAGAAGAAGCATTTGGGATGCTTCCATCAGCGGTATAACGAATTAGGGCATCTTTTGTAGAACACTGGATGCTCACCTCTTGCGCTTCATCATAAATCCCCGTTGAGGGGCTAATTATGGGTGTTGCCACCTTAGTTGTTTCCGGTTCTGTGGTTTTCTTACCACAGCTAAATATCAATACAATTAAACTCATTGTAAAGATAACTAAGACTATGCTTTTAAACTTTTTCATCGGATATCTCCTTGGAAATAATGCTGTAGCATTTCAAAAACTTTTTTTATTATTTAATCATTCGCATTTCTGCAAATTCGAAAGCCTATATTACTGTCTTTAGTAGTAGGATAACCGCTTCTGCGATGCGAAACACGGCATTCGTCTTCGTAGTAGCTCCAAGAGCCGCCTCGCAGCAAACGAGCTGTCCCGCTTACATGGCCGGTGGGATTGTCGGAAGGGCTAATGTAGTAATAATCACCGTAAAACCAATCCCAACACCATTCATAAACATTGCCGCTCATGTCATGCAATCCAAGTCCATTGGCAGCCTTGCCTCCAACGGGACGCGAACACACATAAGTATTACCATTATACCACGCCACATCATCAATACTGTCCGAGCCACTATATAGGTAATCGGGATCACTTGCACCACCACGAGCCGCATATTCCCACTCTGCTTCTGTGGGCAGACGGTAGCCATTAGCATCCCAATCGCAAAACGCAGCATTCCAAATATTACTATTTAAGTCGGGCACTTCTCCCCAATCATCAGGATTGACAGAACCATAGATTCTATAGACCGGCATGAGCCCTTCCTTCATACTAAGCAAGTTACAGTATTTAATAACATCATACCAACTTACATTGTAAACAGGATAATTATTTTCAATCCCCCAATCTACTGAGGGATTGGAGCCCATGATAGCATTGTATGCATTTTGGGTCACTTGATATTTGCCGATATAGAAAGGGCTAAGGGTGACGCTGTGAGTGGGAAACTCACTGGCAGTTCCCTGACCTCTGGTATCGCCCATAATGAAGGTGCCTCCGGGAACCAAGACCATCTCACTGCGATCTGGGATTTCCGGTTCTGTAGTTTTTTTGCCACAACTAAATATCAATGCAGTTAAACTCAATGCAAAGATAACTATGATTATACCCTTAAGCTTTTTCATTATGAACTCCTATTGTTCTCTTTTATTAAGCCTGTTGAGTGTTTAAAATTAGCGAAGCTATGTGCTCCTTTATAATGAGCTTTGCGAAAACTATGTTTTTTATTGGCACAACTATTTTTCATAATGGTTAATGATAAATCCATTATTATCTTAGCTGTTTCCAAGTCAAGTTATTTCTTTTTTCTTCTCCTTAATTTAGGTCTCTATTAGTATAGTGTCGAAAACGCGAAAATTGAGAAGACGAAACGGCATTTATTTTTGTTTTTCTTAAACTATTTTTCAGCGTGTGACAAGATGATCCATGTGAAAGCTATATTAAAATGCATATTAGCTATCTTTTTATGAATGATAATTATTTTGAATGTTTTTGTTAGTTTTGGCCTGATATAGTTGATTTTGGCGATGGATGCGCCAAAACTGGATGACAAGAACGGTGTTGGAATGTCCTCTTTGCGACGAGTATAATTGACGCGGTCGATGGGGCGACGCCCTCGTTAACCTACCAGACATCAAGGACGCTAACAGAACAAACTATTTTCGCAATAAGCCCATCAAAGTAGCGTATCTATCCCAGTTATATTGACCCTTACCATTGAATCCATTTGCAGTTAAAAGACTAAAAGTCGAAGTATTATCGCTAACTAAATCTCTTAATGTATCACCATTGTTAAGCAAGTCTATCTCTGA
>LSQX01018325.1_pt1 | contig 20288 bp, 16 predicted proteins | sample 654561 | NCBI WGS metagenome assembly LSQX01 (sample SAMN04489861, study PRJNA283612) | anaerobic digester metagenome | isolation source: 4 biogas reactors fed with cattle manure at either 37C or 55C with and... | place: Denmark: Kongens Lyngby | collected 2014 | reverse complement strand
CCCTTTTTGGCTTCTTGGATTGTAACAACTCACGAATGATAGGTACCTATGCCCGTAGTGTCCGATCACCGTCTCGGACTAGGGTAGGACAGATGCCACCAAACTTGAATGCGTCAAGTAAATTGTCATTCCGAGGCAAAAGCCGAGGAATCTGCTTTTTCCCTTCTCTTTTCTGGGTTTCGCTTCTTTCGAGCTTTCGCGATTTACAGAAAAGCAGATTTCTCACTGCGTTCGAAATGACAAGGGTTGACGTTCGAAATGACATAGTTTGTGTGGCTGGGACAGATGCCGGCTACTACAATCACTAACGAAGAGTGAGTTGTTACACCTGGCCTTGCGACTCGCAAATTGTTGCAAAAATTCCAAAAAATGGTTGACATCTCGCTGAATTATGGGTAACATACAGAAGAGGGTCAATAGTCATAATATATCACTATGAATAACCATTCTACCCAGATCAATACTGGCCTCTCCTTAAACGCGATGCCGCTTTGCGCCGATCGCTTGTTTGCGCTCGTCAACCTTATTACCGTCATTTGGGCGTCGCGGCCACAGGGAGAGAGCCTTCTGTAGAATACACAAAGAAGCATACTTCCAAAGGCCGCGGAGAAAACTCCAGCGGTCTTTTTTTTGCAAGTGAGATTAGCAACAATGCTGGTCTCTCTTTAAGGAGGATACGGCAATGGCGTGGTACGAGGAACTGTTCGCAAAAGAAGACCCGGCCCGATATGACATCTACACAGAGAGTGAGGCAAGCCAGCGTCAGGTAGATTTTATTATCGACGCACTTGATCTTGACCAGGGAGCGCGTGTTCTTGATCTGTGTTGCGGGCAGGGCAGGCATTTAATCGACCTTGCCAGGCGCGGCTATGATGTGGTCGGCCTCGACCTCAGCGAGTTTATGCTCGACAAATGCAAAACCGCAGCCGCTTCCTGCGGAGTCGACCCGGTTCTTATACACGCCGACATGCGCGAAATCGGTTTTAACTCCGAGTTTGATGCTGTAATTAACATGTATTCCTCGTTTGGCTATTTAGAGACAGCAGACGAGGACCAGAAAGCCATAAACGCCGCCTCCCTTGCATTGCGGGGAGGCGGTTTGCTGTTGATTGATCTTATGAACAGGGACTGGACGATGAAATGCTTCGAGTCTCTAGCCTGGCACGAAAACCCGCGAGGCGACCTCATCCTTGCGGAGAGATACTTCGATAGCCTCTCCGGCAGAATAAACTCCCGCGAAGTCACCATCCATTGCGACGGCAGACGCACAGAAAATTATCACTCCATGCGCCTCTACACATTTACCGAACTGCAGTCTATGCTCAACAAATCAGGTCTGGAAGTCCAATTCGTATATGGGGACTACGAATCCGCTCCATTTACCGCCGACTCCAGGCGAATGATCGTTGTATCCCGAAAACAATAACGCCCGCTCTCGGCTTCATCTAATAACTCCAATTGAAAGTGAGCAATTATGTATGTCCGCGAAGATTTACGGTTGACAGGTGCGTTGGGATGGTATATCATAGGTGTAACATACACATACATGGATGCAGGAGAAACCAATGAAAATTTGTATAACTACCTCCGGACAGGATATGGATGCGCAGGTCGATCCGCGATTTGGACGAGCGCAGGCGTTTATCATCTTCGACACCGAATCCGGCGATTGGCAGTTGCTGGCCAATTCGGTCAACCTCAACGCGGTGCAGGGCGCCGGAATTCAAACCGCGCAGATGCTGGCAAAAGCAGGCGTGAGCGCGGTGCTGACCGGCCACTGCGGGCCAAAAGCGTTTAGAGTGCTGGATGCGGCAGGGATAAAGGTCTACTCAGGAGTATCGGGAGGCGTATCCGAGGCTGTGGAAGCGTTCAAAAATGGTCAATTGAGCGCCGCCGGCGGGCCCGATGTCCAGGGACACTGGCAATAAAGAGCGTTTGAAACTGCAACGGAAAGGAGCATAAAATGCCTGGCAGAGATGGAACGGGACCGGTTGGAGGTCAAGGCAGAGGCAGAATGGGCGGCGCAAAAGCCGGTATCGGCGGAGAGTGCGTTTGTCCGTCCTGCGGCCATCGAGAACCGCACAAAAGAGGGGAACCGTGCGCAGAAAAAGCCTGCCCCAAGTGCAATGCGCGGATGGTGAGGGCGACATAGTATGAAAATTGCAGTAGCCAGCGGAAAAGGCGGGACAGGAAAAACTACTATCAGCACAAATCTGGCTCGAGTCCTCTCCGGCAGCCACAAAGTGCAATATCTGGATTGCGATGTCGAGGAGCCTAATGCGCATCTGTTTCTGCATCCGCAGATAACATCCCGTCGCGATGCCGGGGTTTTGGTTCCGCAAATAGACGAGTCAATATGCACATCGTGTGGCAAGTGCGCGGAGTTCTGCTATTTTAACGCCATTGCCTGTCTGGCCAACACCACCATCACATTCCACGAGCTGTGCCACGGCTGCGGAGGATGCGCTATGGTGTGTCCGGAACGCGCGATTACCGAAATCGAACGCCCGATAGGAGTTATTGAATGCGGAATCTCCGGTGAGATCGAGTTTGTCCACGGCAGGCTCAACATAGGGGAGGCTATAAGCGTGCCGCTGATTCGCCAGGTTATCGGGCATGCCAGGCCCGACAGGGTGGTCATAATGGACGCGCCTCCGGGCACTGCCTGTCCTGTGGTCGGCACGCTAAAAGGCGCGGATAAGGCGGTGCTCGTCGCGGAGCCTACGGCTTTTGGCTTGCACGATTTGACGCTGGCTATGGATTTGATTCGCGAGCTTTCGCTGCCTTGCGGGGTGTTTATCAATCAATTCGACATAGGTGACGACAGGGTCGAACGGTTTTGTGAGGCTAATGATATTCCGATATGGGGTCGGCTGGCACACGACAGGCGCATCGCGGAGGCATATTCCAGGGGAATGCTCGCGGTGGATGCTGTGCCGGAGGCGGCGGCGAGCTTTGAGAGCCTGGCCTCTGAACTGCTGCGGGGAGGCGGACTATGAAAGAAATTGTTATGCTCAGCGGCAAGGGTGGAACCGGAAAGACAAGCATCACGGCATCATTTGCAGCCCTGGCTGACAGGTCCGTTTTGGTAGACTGCGACGTCGATGCGGCTGACCTGCATCTGGTCCTTGAGCCAAAAGCGACGGAATCGCACGAATTTTTGGGTGGCAGAATAGCCGTTATCGACCCTGACAAATGCACCGCCTGCGGAGAATGCGCCAAAGCGTGCCGATTCGACGCCATTCACCCTGAAGCTGATTATTATAGCGTCGATGAAATAGAGTGCGAAGGCTGCGGGGTATGCGCGCTGGTCTGTCCGACCGATGCAATTACGCTGCAGGATACCATAAGCGGCCAGTGGTATTTATCACAGACGCGATTCGGCCCTATGGTCCATGCTCGTCTGGGAGCGGGAGGGGAAAACTCCGGCAAGCTGGTGACTCTTATTCGCAAAAAAGCCAGGGATATAGCTGAGGCGTCAGATGCGCAGATTATCATTACCGATGGCCCTCCGGGGATCGGATGCCCGGTGATAGCATCCCTTGCGGACGCAAACAGGGTTATCATCGTCACTGAGCCTACCGTGTCCGGCATACACGATCTCGAACGCGTGGCAAAACTGGCCGTGCATTTTAAAGTGCCTGCCAGTATCATCGTAAATAAGTACGATATAAACACGGACAAGGCAGAGCAGATCGACCAGTTCGCCGAGGCGAATAAACTGGATGTGCTGGGGAGAATTCCCTATGATCCGGTTGTAACTGCTGCGCAGTTAGTCGGCAAAAGTGTAGTAGAATATTGCAGCGACGGCATTAGTAAAACGCTGCGTGATATATGGGGACGAGTGTCCCGAATCATTGACTGAGGAGTAAAACATGTCTCAAGAACATAGTTGTGGCGCTGAGGGCTGCGGCGCAGGCCAGAGCGGTTGCGGATCGTGCGGTGCGGAGAACGCCCAGACCCTGGATCAATTTATGGAATCTCTGGAGCGAGAGGATACCCTGCGGCGCATAAAGCATAAGATAGTCGTCCTGTCCGGCAAAGGCGGAGTCGGCAAGAGCACCATAGCGGTGAATTTGGCCGTATCGTTGGGTCTGACGGGAAACAAAGTGGGCCTTCTGGATGTCGATATCCACGGGCCGAGCGTGCCCAAGATGCTGCATCTCGAAGAACACAGGCTGGAGTCCAACGGCCGCAAACTGATACCCGCCGAGATTGGCAACATAAAGGTCATGTCCATCGGCTTTATGCTCCAGGATGCACAGGACGCCGTCATCTGGCGCGGGCCGATGAAGGCGGGAGTGATCAAGCAATTTGTGGAGGAAGTCGAGTGGGGAAATCTCGATTACCTCATCGTGGACTGTCCCCCCGGCACGGGAGACGAGCCTTTGTCTATTATCCAGACGCTGCAGGATGCCGACGGGGCCGTGATCGTGACGACACCACAGGACGTGGCGTTGGCGGATGTCGCCAAATCAATCCATTTCTGCGCGCAGCTTAATCTAAAGGTTTTGGGCGTGGTAGAGAATATGAGCGGGTTTGCGTGCCCGCATTGCTCGGAGACTGTGGATATATTCAAATCCGGAGGCGGAGAGCAACTGGCCGAGTCGATGAACGTGCCGTTCCTTGGCCGTGTCCCGCTGGATCCGGTGGTGGTAACTGCCGGGGACTCCGGCACGCCATACATATACAACTATTCCAATTCCGCCGCTGCCAGGGCATTTGAGCCTATAGCGGCCGGGTTGGAAAACGCAATGAAAGACGATAACAGAGAGGAAAAGAAAATGCTTATCGCACTGCCTACAAGTGAGGGACAGCTTTGCATGCATTTTGGCCACAGCGACAAGTTTTCGATTTTCGAGATCGATGACGCCGCAAAGAAAATCGTATCAAAAACGGTCGTCATACCGCCGCCGCATGAGCCGGGTCTACTGCCCAAATGGCTCCATAGCGAAGGTGTCAGCGTGGTTATCGCCGGAGGAATGGGACAACGAGCGCAGGATTTGTTCACGCAGGCCGGAGTAAAAGTCGTTGTCGGCGCAAAACCGGACGATCCGGAGAAGGTGGTATTGTCATATCTTAACGGCGATCTGCAGACCGGCGAGAACGTTTGTGATCATTAGGGCTGCCACATACTGCCATCCAATAATACGATGTGAGGACATAAATGCGTAGAGGACATTGCCATCGCCATGCGGGCGGGCAGCCGTGCACGTGCTCGATGGGGAATCTATACAGATTCGTCGAGCCGCTGGCGTTGTATTTGCTAAAAAAGCGCGGGCAGACCCACGGGTACGAGCTTATGGGAGCGCTGCGTGAACAAGCGTTGACCGACTCGACAATCGAGCCGGGCGCGTTGTATCGCACGTTGCGTCGACTTGAAGAATCCGGCTTCGTATCATCGACGTGGGATATAGCTGCCAGCGGCCCTGCCAGACGCGTTTATGAGCTTACCGAGGCAGGTGAGAGCCATCTGCGCGAGTGGATAGTGGTATTGGATCATCTGTCGGAATCGTTGTCCGGATTCGTGCGCGAAGCTCGCGAATTCATTGAAAAGTGAGCGCGCGCGTCACGCAATCAACTCGGGGGCGATACCCAAATCGCCCTCAGATTTTCCTAAAACCGATTTTTTCGGCCTTTAGCCCTCTCAGGTTAGCCATTACCCGTTGACCAAGCTCGCTCGAAGTGTTATCCTATCTCAACTTGATCCCCATTATTGGATTCATAACCCATGTTCATCAAATCACTGGAAATACTCGGCTTTAAGTCGTTTGCCGAAAAGACGGATGTACATCTGAGTTCCGGAATCACCAGCGTGGTCGGGCCGAATGGCTGCGGAAAGAGCAACATCGCCGATGCGCTGATGTGGGTGCTCGGCGAATCCAATGTCCGCAACATTCGCGCTCAGCGCGCAGTTGATGTCATCTTCGGCGGCAGCGATAAAAAACGTCCGTTGGGAATGGCGGAGGTGTCGCTGACCCTCGATAATACCTGCGGCACGCTGCCTGTAAGTTTCAACGAAGTCACCGTCACCCGAAGAGCTTATCGATCCGGGGAAAGCGAATACTTCATCAACAAAAGCCGATGCCGGCTCAAAGATATCTATGAACTTTTCCTAGATACGGGAATCGGCCGCGAAGCATACTCGTTTGTGACACAGGGCGAAATTGATGCCATTCTCTCCGCAAAGGCCGAGGATCGCCGCGAACTTATCGAAGAGGCCGCCGGCATCAAAAAGTATCGCTACCGGCGAGAAGAAGCCAATCGCAAACTCGATAAAACTCAGGCAAATCTGCTGCGGGTGTGCGATATTATGTCAGAGCTTGACGGGCAGCTCGAACCTCTTGCGCAGCAAGCGGAACAGGCGCGCAAATATGAAGAACTCCAGTCCCGCCTCAATGAAATCGAAATTGGATTGCTGATACGCGACTTACGCAGACATACGCAATCGCTCGAAGAAGTGCGCATCCAAAAAGAGAGCGCAGCAGGCAAGCTGGAGGAATACGACCGCCGGATGGCCGAACTGGAAGCCCAGCATGAAGTTCAATCGGCAAAACTGAGCAGGCTGGAAGAGGAAGTCGAAAATGCGAGGCGTCTGCAGTCGAGCTTATCAGGCAATGTGCAGCGTCTGGACAGCAGGGCCGCGCTGCTCGACGAGCGTCTCAATTCCGCTCAGACACAAATAGCGCAAACCGATGAGGAAATCGAGAACCTGTCACGCCGAATTGAGGAGACCGGGTCTCGCGTTGCCGAACTGGAAATACAGGAGCGTAGCTGCTGTGCGGAGGTTTACGAGATAAAGGCGAACGTCGAGGTCAAATCTCGCACCCTTGCCGAACTCGACAAGCTCTTTGAAGACGCCTCAAGGGCGGTTAACGACCAGAAAACAAACTATCTGGAGCTTGCAAAAGAGATCGCCGCCAAGCGAAACGCCCTGCAAAACTCAAGACAACGCATAGCGGACCTCGAATCTGCCATCGCCAAGCACGATACCGAAATCACCGACCTGCAGACTCAACTACAGGCGGCGAAAAGCACAAGGCAGGAGTCATCCGATCGGGCAGAGTCGGTCGAAGCTCGAATAAAAGAACTGGCTGTAAGCCTCGCGCAGGTCATTGAGGATCGCAAAGCTGCCGAAGCTGAGCTGGCGGATCTGAATAGTCGATATGCAGAAATGGCAAGGCAGGTAGCGGCAAAATCCTCCCGCCTTGGCGCATTAAAGGAAATGGCTGAAGCTCACGAAGGCTTCTTCGAAGGCGTGCGCAGCGTTATGGCCGCATCCAAAACCGGCAAACTGGCGGGTGATTATGCGGTTGTCGCCGACGTGATCGATGTGCCAAAGGGTTACGAGGTCGCCATCGAGACCGCTTTGGGAGCCAGCGTGCAGGACATCATTGCCGATACTGTAGATCAGGCAAAAGAGGCCATTGCATTTCTTAAGCGCAATCAGGCGGGCAGAGCCACGTTTTTGCCTCTCGATGGGTTACGTAATTACGGCGGGGAAGTGCGCGGGCAGATGGATAAGCGCTCCGGCGCGCTTGGGGTCGCCGCCGAACTTGTAAAATGCAAAGATAAGTATGTTCCGGCGATACGGTCGCTGCTTGCTCGCACGGTAGTTGCGCAAAATGTCGATGATGCGGTCGGGTTGTCGCGAACGTTGACCGGCTGGAATAGAATTGTAACGCTTGAAGGGGAACTGATTGTCCCCAGCGGCGCGATAACCGGAGGAGCCAGAAAATCCAAGGGGCCATCGCTCATCACGCGAAAGCAGGAAATCGATACGCTCAATAGAGAACTTGCCGCGCTCGATGGTCAGACCGCCGGGATCACGCAGGAATCTGAGAAAAAACAGCAGCATATCTCGGATATCAGCCGGGATATTTCCAATACGGAAAAGTTGATTTCAGAATCCAGGGCGGCTCACGCCGAGCACGTGAAGCAGGCCGATTTCGCCGCCAGGGAAGCCGAACGCATCCTGCGGCAATTGGAAACCGCACAAGTCGAGCGCGATGAAACCGAACTAGTCCTGAAAAGCGAGTCCGATACAGCCGAGCAGTTGAGCAAATTGCTCGAAGCTGTTGGCCAGGAAAATGAGGACCTCGACGAGAAAGTTGCGGGTGCGGAACAGAATATCGAGAACCTGCAGCAGCGTCGCAGCGCCGCTCGAGAGGAATTGATGCAGCTTAACGCCGCCTATGCGGCCGCCGGACAGAAGTCGTCGTCACTTAAAACCAACCTTGATGAGATGCGCTTAAATATCGAGCGGATGACTGCCGAACTGGAATCCCGCCGCTCGACAGCCGGCAGCGCGTCGACAAACGTCAGCTCGATTATCGCCGAGCGGGAGACTGTGCAGACCGAACGCGAACGCCAGAGCGAGTTGCTTGCCGCGGCGGAGGCCGGTCTCAAATCGTTGACCACAGAAAGAACCACCGAGTCATCTAGCGCGGTCTATGTAGAATCGAGCCTGAAGGAGATCACGAGGCAGCGTAATCAGCTTTCTGAAGATAACCATGAGGCCGAAATCCGAGAAGCGAGGCTGGAGGTGCAGGTCGCGCTGGCCTCGGAGAGGCTGTCGGAGGAATATGGCATATCATCGCAGCAGGCTATGGATTGGCCGGAGGAGGTCGAGGTCGAACGCGGCACTGCAACCGAAGTAGCCCGACTCCGCCGGGAGATAAAGGACATGGGCCTGGTAAATGCAGGCGCGGTGCAGGAATACGAGCGAATCAAGGAAAGATGGGATTTTCTTACTGCGCAACGCGAGGATATGGAGCAGGCGCGCGACCAGATAAGCGCGGCAATACGAGAAATCGATATAAACACTCGTGGCTTGTTCGTCGAGACATTCAATACCGTTGCCGCCAACTTCGATGTCATGTTCAAGAGACTGTTTGGCGGGGGAAAGACCGAACTGGCGCTCACTATCCCCAATGATCTGCTGGAAACCGGCATCAGCGTTAGCGTGCAGCCCCCTGGAAAGAAACTGCAGGATATGGCGCTGTTGTCAGGCGGGGAAAGAGCGTTGACGGCGTGTGCGTTTATATTTGCACTGTTGATGGCCAAACCCAGCCCGTTTGTGGTGCTCGATGAGGTCGATGCGCCCCTTGATGAAAGCAATGTAGAACGATTTGTGGAGGTGTTAAAAGACTTCTCCAAAGACTCGCAGTTTATAGTGGTCACCCACAACCGGGCGACTATGGAGGCTGCAGATACGCTCTATGGAGTGACTATGCAGGAGCCGGGGATCAGCAAGATCATCTCCGTCAAACTTGCTTCAGAAGCTGTAGATACGCAGGAGCGCAGCCTGCTGCATACAGTCTGAGGCTGCGCTCTAAAAAATGCGAATCTTGATGTGTCAGGAAGCCGGTTAGTTATTTGCGTCTGAATCTGGATAGCATTGGCATCGCGGCCAGGCATCCCATCAGGCTGAGAAGAGTCGACGGCTCGGGAACCTGAGGAGGGCTTGGGTTTGACGATCCGCCTCCCCCGGCAGCCGCGGCGATTCCTGCAAGTCCGCCCAGCACGCCCAGCATTGATCCTGCGCTTCCTCCGGCAGCGGCGGCGGCCGCAACGACAGGAGGCATGGATACTGCAGCCGCAGCGATCGGTTGCACGGGAGGCGCTGCAGCGATCGGCAGAACGGCCGCTACTTCAGTTGCCGGCGGAGCCATTACTACAGCGGTAGTAATGATTTCTTCCGGAGCGGGCAGAACCATTGTCTCGACTTCAGATACCGGCGGAACAGCTGCAACCGTGGCGTTTTCAGATTGAATAGTTTCTGTGACGGGTTTTGTAGCTATTCTGGCGGGCAGTCTGGTCATCAGCGGGTTGCCGCAGGAAAATTGCAGCACTGCTTTGCCGTCAGTTGTGGCAAATACTTTTGTGCCTTTTGGCAGGTTCTTTGTTTTCACTTGAGTCCTGCCCTTTGTGTCGACAAACCAGACCTGCGTACGCAGTGACTGCGGCAGGGTTATAATCTGAAGATTTTCCCTGAAATAGTTTCCTATCTCTTCCGACGAAATGCCGAAGTGAATAGAATATCTGGCTTGAACGACCGGGTCGCTTGCTACCTGGTCACACAGGTCGTCAACCGTTGTAACGGCATATTTCAAATATGACCCAGGAGGCGTGCGCTGGGCCGCAAGCGCTGGGACCGCGAAGGTCACAGCCAGCGATAAGCCCAGCATTGCTGGCAAAAGAAATCTCAATATTCGCATAATCAAACACCCCATAGCCCGTCGCCTACTTGGCCGACAGCAGTAGTCGCCGATTCTGATTTTTCGGCGCACTCGTTAGTATATGAATGCATAAAGTGTGCCAAAGTCTTTACAAAATGCTGTTCAGCCTGGCAAAAATAGGGTGATTGAGCGATTTGACAGCCAGCCAGGCACAATTACCGGAGAATTTGGCTTCGTTTGCGGCATTTGGGAACCGGTTGCGGTTGTGTTTGCGTAAAATATGCTGTCATATATACTTAATCAAACTCTAAAGATACGAGAGTTCAAGTCAATAATTGAGACTACAAGGCCCGTATCCCAAAGTGCGGGAGGGAACGGTGTGCGTTGTCCAGGAGGAATATAACGTGAAAACACGTGTCCTAAGGCTGTCGGCGGCTGTTGTCGCGGTTTTTCTGCTTGCCGCGCCGGCATTTGCCGATAATGTTTATACAAGTCAGTCGGTTGCCGAAGTCCCGGCAGTGGAGGGCGTAGCCGCGTCCGCCGGAGCTACTGTCAGTGATCCGGCCACGAATGTCCCGGCGGATCCAAACTACAGGATAGTAGCTGAAGACGCGCTGCGGCTCGATGTATGGGGGGAATCCCAGTTGAGCGCTATGCAGTTTCAGGTAACGCCCGGAGGCACAATTAATGTGCCGTATCTTGGAGAAATAGAGGTTGCCGGGCTTACGCAGACTGAAATTGCTGAGAAGATTGCACGAATGTTGGCGGAGCAGGATATTGTTTATGACGCAAAAGTGCAGATCACCCTTATAAGCATGCATAAGCCTCAAGTGAGGGTGCTTGGAGCTGTGACTCGGCCAGGATCGTGGGATTTTAAGGACGGGGATACTGTCTTTGATGCGATTGGCTTTGCAGGCAGTTACAGGGAGGATGCCATGCTCGAATCGGCTACCCTCACTCATAAGGATGCCGACCATCAAATACCCGTTGATATCAAGAAACTCCTCGCCGGCGATATGTCACAGAACCATACCCTGACAAATGGCGATGTGATTTATATCCCGCATGAAGAGTATAATAACAAAATATATGTGCTCGGCCAGGTCAACAGACCCGGACAATACAGCCTCAAGGATAACACCACAATGCTTGCGGCTATCAGTCTGGCAGGAGGCGCAACCGAGAAGGGATCTATAAGGGATACAGTGCTTATGCGCGGCGACCCTGCCAAACCGGAGAGAATTAAAGCGAACTTTGGAAAGTTATTCGATACGGGAGATATGTCTCAGGATCTCGTACTAAACCCGGGTGACGTTGTTGTGGTGCCCGATTCCAAGAAGTTTGACTGGCAAAAGGTTGCCTCTGTGGTCAGCACGATGGTCAATCTCAGCTATTTGCGTCGGGTAGGCTTCTAAGCTAAGCCCACATACAGGAGGATGTGTCCGTGGAATTTTGGCGCTACTATAGAGTAATACGCAGGAGGCGTTGGCTTATTCTGCTTGGAACGCTCGCGGCTCTGATTGCGGTCGTGTTCTGGAACTCCAGTTCAGAACCTCTATATACCGGCCGTACTACGGTGATGGAGTCAAAGAGCATCAGGCAAATTGGCGTTCCATTATACCAGTCGCAGTTGATTAGCAGCCCTACAGACTTGCAGTTGCAGATTTCGAATCTGGGCAACCTTGCTACCAGCAACAGGGTGATGCAAAACGCGGCGATGACACTGGCTGATCTGGGCTTGAAATATGAACCGCGAGAGGTGCTTGCGGCCACATCGGTCACACCGGTGAAAGATACGAACACGCTCGCCATTGAGGTCACCCTGCCCAGCCAGGAAGCTGCAAAAGTTGCAGCCGACGTTGTTGCTGCCGAGTTCAAAAAGGTCTATGCGGAGCTAAACAACGCATCGGTCAGCCAGAGCAGGGAGTTCATCGAAGCTCAAATTGAGGCTACGCACGCCGCTATGATACGCGCTCAGGACGCCCTCAAAAAATACAAAGAAGAAAGCGGAGTAATTCTCATTGACCAGCAGTCGGCGGCGGCAATTTCGAGGATCAGCCGCGCTGAGGAGACGTTCTCCAACACGCAGATTGCCCATCAGACCGCTGCAGCACGCGCTGCGCAGGCGCTCAAGGAAGTTGAAAGCCTGAAAGAATGGGAAAACAGCGGCAAGACAGTCTCTCAAAACCCTATCTGGCAACAACTGACAGTGCAATTAATCGATTTGGAGACCAGAAAGGCAAGTATGCTCAATGGCGGACCGGGACAATCCCGAAGAGGACCTAACCACCCGGAAGTCCTCGCTGTTCAGGCGCAAATCGACAATGTTAAAAAAGAACTTCTAAATACAAAAGAGGAATATATTGCGAGCAGTGTCGAGTCAAAAAACCCGATCTACCAGAACGCAACAAATGCCTACGTGAGCGCAAGAGTTGAGGATATCGCCACCGCAGCACAACAGCAGGCGGCTAAAAACGTGTCAAACGAGGCCCGTTTAGAGATGGCCCAACTGCCGGCTAAGGAAGCGAAAATGGCAGAATTGACGCTTGATCTCAAGACTGCCGCCGACACTTATGCGCTTATGAAAGTAAAGCTCGATGAGGCCAAAATCCTGGAGCAGCAGAACCAAAATGACGTTGCGCTAAAAACTATCGACTCTGCATTCGTAAGGCCGGTAGATCAGAAACACGGCCTCAAAATCATACTGGCGCTTATGCTGGCGCCGCTGATGGGAGTTGGTGTCGCGTTCTTGCTGCACTACACCGATAACACGGTTAAAACAGTCAACGATGCCGAAAAACTTCTCGATTTGCCGGTGCTTACCGCTGTTCCGGGAGCCAAGGCACACTCTCTGCCCAGGCATAACTGCCCGGAGATTATGGATGTAGCATATCAGATGTTGACCTCCAATCTCTGGATAGCCACTCAGGAAAGCGAGAACAATTCCATTGTGATGGTGAGCGCGGAGCCGGATGCGGGACGGAGTGTGACCGCCTCCAACCTCGCCGTGTCTCTGGCCCGCGAAGGCGCAAGGGTTATTCTGGTTGACTCAGACCTTCGTAAGCCTACCCAGCATCTTATCTTCGGGGTGGAGAATCGTGTGGGGTTGACGAATATCCTCAGTGGCGGAGCTACGTTGGAAGACGCATTAGCGCCGACGAGAGTTCAGGGATTGCTGCTGGTTCCGTCAGGCCCGGTTCCGGATAACCCGGTTAAGCTGCTTCGGTCACCGGAAATGAAGGATTTTACGCAGCAGATATCGGAATTGGCCGATTTCGTCATCTATGATACGCCGGCGGGAATTGCGTTCCCTGACCCGGTGCTGGTGGCGACTTTGGTCGGAAATGCCGTAGTGGTGCATTCCGCCGGTCGTGTGCCCAGAGGCAGCGAGGCTGAACTGCGCGCAAGATTGGATGGAGGAGGGATCAATTTGCTGGGTGTCGTGCTGAATAAGGTCCGAAGAGAAGACTCCAGCAGCTACTTCCACTACCATCGCTCCTATGAAGGCGTTGGAATGCCGCGGCTTGCCGGCGGTTCAAAAACTATTAGAGATTCCAGCAAGGGCGCATGATAGCGCTCGGATGTTGACTCCGTCGTCCGGCGGATGCTTATGCTGCACCGCCGGACATTGCCCGCCTCGGATGTTATAGGAGGAACTGCGGGAATGCGTGAGTGTCGGAAATGTGGCGCCGAACTAGCCGAAGGCGTGGATGCATGTCCAAAATGCGGCGAACAAGTAGATAGTGGCGGCGAAAAAAAAGCCACTCGTAATTTGACAACTACCCTGCTGGGAGCGCTCAAAGGATATTGGCCGCATATTCTGGTCGGTGTCCTGTTTATCGTAATGCAGTGGCAATTCCCGTTCGTTGAATGGTGGAAGTCCTGGCAAAAACCGCACTCCTATTACTCCCACGGGCCACTGGTTCCGTTAATCTCTCTGTTTATGGTATGGGCTAATCGAAAGCGGCTGGCTCAGATCAAAATACAGCCATCGTGGCTGGGTTTGATATTGGTTCTTCCCTCGATACCGTTCTTTATATTTGGCCGATGGACAGGTTCCGGCAACGTGTGCGCTATTACGTTTTTGACCTTTCTGGTTGGCGCTGCGCTGATGTTGTTTGGCAGTCGGATGACTCGGCTGCTGATGTTCCCGATTCTCTATCTTTTGTTTATGGTCCCCATGCCTTCGACGCTGCTGGACAGGGCATCTTTTCCCGTGCAAAAGGCGTCCACTACTCTGGCTGCCAAGGTGCTCCACTATTCAGGGATGGTATTCAGCGATTCGGATGGCGGATGGGGAATCAGACAGGCGGGCAACCTGATTTACTCCCCTAAACTGCCGGCAGGACCCGGGGAATCGGAGGGAGTGCTCAGGGTGGAAGGGGAATGCAGCGGTTTCAGAATGTTAATCTCACTGATTACATTTACTGCATTTTTCGTCTATATGCTCAATACGCATTGGTGGAAAAAAGTTTTGCTGATGGGGATATCCCTGCCGCTAAGCTTGTTTGTAAATGGGTTGCGTATTGCCGTCATCGGATACGTGGGCATTTGGACGGAATCAGCGGAAGCGATGTTCAAGTTCCACGACTCATGGGCAATGGTTTTTGAACTGGTCCTGTCGTTTGCGATTTTGTTCGGGATTGCCCGGTTGATCAAGGCCGTGGATTTCGGTATTCCGGATCCTAAGGAAGGCGAACAGGCTGCGGCAGGGGATATCAGACGAACAAAATCCAGCACGATTTCCCAGGCGGCGGTCACAGGTCTTTTCTGCTTGATCATATTTACCAACTATGCAATCAAGCCGCTTGAGGCGACTGCGAGAGGAGAACTCAATCGAGAGAGTTTCCCGCCAACGTTCGGCAGTTGGTTCTCGCAGGATCTAAAAATGGATTCGCTGACCCAACAGGAACTTAAAACTGCCGATATGCTTAATCGGTTCTATATCAATGGCGCACACGATGTCGAGACGGCTTCGGCATTGGTCCAGGCTGCGCGCGACACCGATGCGTTCCACGACCCTCACAGTTGCATACCGGGGGGAGGCAGCTCTATTGATGAGGATCGCATCATTACGATACGTTTCGATAAGCCACGGCCGTTCGAAGTAAAAGCCACATATCTGCGATTTTCCAACAAAGATACCGGAGACAGCTTCCTGCTGGTCTATTGGTACAGCACCGACAATCATTCCTATCCGAGGACAAGTCAGGTGCGATTGGTGATGCGAGCGGAGCAGCTTAAGGATCTCCAGGCGATAGCCAAGAGTTGGTTTGGAGTAGGCAGCGCCGAGCAGGCGGAGGCAAACTACAAGAACAGACAATCCTATTGTTACCGCTTCTCGACTCCCGCCTACTATGAAGATTCCAAAACCTCGCTGGCCAGGTTGCAGAAGTTTATCAAAGAGTTTGTGGCGAACTCTCCGCACTTTGAGCAGCAGGATTAGAGGATATCGATGAGGTTTCTGGGAAACATTCTTCGCGCAATTGTGAAGCCATTTGCCTGGATATGGGAGCGGATACAGCAAAGAACGTTAGCTATGTCCCCTGCCGGCGATGGCGTGCTGGCCGGTGCGGGTTATGGCATTGGCGTGGCGCGAACCGCCGCGGCTCCGGGCTGGCGCAAGCTTGTGCGGTGGGTGGTAGTTGCATTTGGATTTGCAGTCTACTTTGCGATGCAGCTTGTGCTGGCGTATTTATGCAATCAGTTGCTGTGGATTTTCATTGTAGCTTTCATGATCATCGTAGCCTGCCTGGTCTTTGCTGTGTCCAAGCCGACAGCGACATTTCTTGTCTGGCTGGCGATATCGCCGCTGGCCTTTATTTTTCTCAGAATGGACTTTGGCAAGGGGATACCGGCAATTACGTTTGACCGGGTGGTTCTGATGGCTCTGGCGGGTTTTTTGGTTCTCAAGACTATGTTATACCGCTACAGAATCAAAAGGCCTATTACAGGTGAGGCGCTTGCTATAATTCATATAGCTTATGTAGCTTTGGCACTGTATACTATCTGTCTCTTATGTCTGCTGAGAACGCTGCGCATTCTTTCAGAAAAATTCGACCACATCGCGCTGGCTTTAATCGCCTATTATATTGCAAAGTCTGTTCTTACCAACAGAAAACAGCTCTTTGGAGCGATTATCGCTCTTATAATTGCTGGTGGATATTCGGCCATTTCGGCAGTTTACGAACACTATACTGGCTTACGGTGGTTCAGCTCATTTTTACCGGTGCAGATGGGCTTGGGTTATTCAGATGTTGGCAGAGCCTGTGGGCCTTTAATCAATCCGTCTGCGCTTGGTACATTTCTGGGGATTACCGCATTTTTGACTTACCACCTACTGTATAATGTACAGCGAAAGTCATTAAAAGCTTTACTTGCAGTTCTAATATTGCTGCAATTGGCAGGTTGCTATTTTACCTACACCAGAGGTGGTTATGTTGCTCCAGCAATGCTGCTTATCCTTATGCCTTTTGCTGCCAGAGCCTACCGAAAACACTATGTGGCGCTGCTTGTTGGCGCTGTCATCGTTGCCACTGTTGCCGCTCCTGTCGTCTTTTCCAACAGGTTCGTTCACAACAGGTTGACCAAACAGAGCACTGTTTTAGGTCGCTTAGTTATCACTGCCGGCACTATTAATATTATCAAGCACCACCCGGTTTTCGGCATCGGCCTTGGGCAAATTGATTATGGTCTTGAAAAGTACATCACCAATGCAGGCGCGCTCAGCGGGTGGTACGCTCGAGGCATACAACCCCTTCAATTTTATCCGCATCCAAAGCTCCGCACAGTTGTAACATCACATAATTCGTTTCTCACAATATTGGCAGAGGAAGGCTTGGTCGGAGGGTTCTTATATTTCGGGTGTTTTATCGCCTTGATTGTTCATTTGCTGAAGGTCAGGGCGAGGCTTCCGGACGAAGGCATTTTCGGCAAAGATTTGATTGCCGTCATCATTGTCGCGTCCCTGGGTCACTTTATATCTACTTTGACCTACGACATTCGTTTCTTCAAATATCCGAACTACGTCTTGTGGGCGATGTTTGCAATAGGTGTGAGGTTAGGGGAAATTGTTACCGAAGAGGCACAAGAGAGGGAGAACGCTGCTGCAAAAAGCAAACAGCGTAAGAAGCCGGAACTGACGCACGTTTAGATTTGTGGCTGGGCCAATGTTCAGATAAAGAGGGTATGCTATGGATGATATGCGCGTGGCTTTGGTAGGGCCTTATCCCGCCTCTGAAGGAAGTGTCTTCGGAGGAGTGGAGGCTGCCACCTCTTCATTGGCTGATGGGCTGGCGGCGTTGGATGAGGTTGAGGTTCACGCAGTTACCGCTGTGGCAGGTCTGAGATCGTATACCCATAAAGTAACGCATTCCGGAGTGCACGTTCATCTTCTGCCTTTATTCAGGAAGCTGGGCTGCCTGACGGCGTTTGCGATTGATCGAGGTCGAATACGCGCCAAGCTCAGAGAAATAAATCCCGATATCATCCACATTCATACTCAGTTGATGTACGGTTACTCGGCTCTCGAACGTGGATGGCCATCGGTTTTGACGCCGCACGGCATCTACCACCGCGAAACTGCCTCCAAACGTGGCTTGGACAGGTTGCAGACACGACTCGGTTGTCGTTACGAAGCCAATTCTCTGCGCAGGGCGCGTCATATCATTGCGATCAACCGCTACTCGATCAGAGAATACGGCTCATACGTCCGCACAAATGACATTCGATACATCGACAATTCCATTAAGGATCACTGGTTTAATGTGGCGGATCATGCCGAGCCGGGGCGCATTCTCTTCGGTGGCTTCATCTACGATCTGAAAAACCTTTTATATCTCCTTGAGGCGATGGCGGAGCTGGCTGACAGTCACCCAACAATTCGGCTGCGGGTTGCAGGATCGGTGCGCGAACAGGGTTATTATGATCGGTGTCTCAAGCTGGTGGCAGATCGAGGAATTGAAAAAAACGTAGATTTTCTAGGGCCGTTGTCCGTGGAAGGGATGGTCGAAGAGCATTCGAAGGCATCGCTGGTCGCCCTCGCTTCCAAACAGGAAAATGCGCCAATTATAATCTCCGAGGCTATGGCGGCGGCCAAGCCGGTCGTTGGCACGAACGTCGGCGGGATTGCCGAGATGGTGGCCGATGGGGAAAGCGGATACGTTGTGCCGCTTGATGATGTGAAGACACTTGCCGATAGAATACATCGCCTTTTATCTGATGATGACTTGAGAAAACGTATGGGGCAGGCGGGCAAGGCAATCGCCGAACAGCGTTTCAAACGCTCGGTGGTAGTCTCCAAAACGCTCGACTTCTACAGGGAAATTATAGAAAATGAACGCGGACGCCGTATCTGAGGTTGCAGAACAGAATAGGGGAAACTCGCCGCGTGCAGCTCTTTTAGGGCCGTATCCCGCTGAGCCGGGCAAGTTCCGCAACGGTGTCGAAAGCGTGGTTTCCGCTCTTGCTGATGGTTTGGCGGAACATGGAGTAGAGGTATTTGTAGTCACTGCGGACCCCGACATCAAAAAGGAGATGCGATCAAAGACGCCGTCAGGTGTCAATGTATTGAGGCTTCCCGTTTACGGCAAGTTAGGCAACCTGACCGGCTTTGCGATGGATGTTAAGCCGATTCGCGCTGCGCTCGATGAAATTCGTCCGGATATTGTTCACATTCACAAGATATTGATCTATGCAAAAGCGGCGATGATTCCAAGATGGAAATCAGTGTTAACTGTGCATGGAATTCACTTTAGAGAGGCGGCGCTGCAGCGTGGCTGGGCAGGTGTGCGTGCAAGATTTGCCTGTCGTTACGAACGAGAGGCGCTGCGCAAAGCAAGGCACGTCATTTGCCTCAATCGTTATGCCGTGGAAACCTGCGGCGGTTGGCTAAAGGCGCCGGACGTTCGCTTAATAGACAACCCCATAGATGATGGATTTTTCGATGTCTCCATTGAGGAAGAACAGCCAGGTACAATACTGTTTGGCGGGTCTATCACGCGACGGAAAAATGTCCTTGGTCTTCTTGGGGCGCTTGATATTCTGGCAAAGGACTATCCTGAGATCAGACTTAAAATAGCAGGCAAAGCGGCTGACGAAGCATACTATCAGAGATGCCTTGATTTTGTCGCGGGGCATGGTTTGCAGGAAAATGTGGAATTTTTAGGGAGCCTGTCCGTTGATGCGATGGCATCCGAGCTTGGCAGGGCTTGTATGCTGGTGTTGCCGTCCAGACAAGAAAGCGCGCCGGTCATAATTTCCGAGGCAATGGCTGCGGGCAAGCCTGTTGTGGCGACAGCGGCGGGAGGAACTGCCGAGATGGTTGAGGACGGCGTCAGCGGGTTTGTTACGCCGATAAATGACGCTCCGGCCCTGGCATCAGCCATCGGCAAATTGATGAACGACGCTGATCTGCGCCGCAAAATGGGACAGGCCGGCAAGAAATGCGCAGAAAGCCGATTCCGACGCAGCGTGGTTGTCGAAAAAACCATAGCTTTGTATCGCGATGTGATAGGTGAACAATGATTCGACTAGTCCTTGCACAGCAATATCCGTTTGAAACGGACACGTTTCCGGGAGGAGTGCATACCGCTGGATATTATCTTGCCCGCGGAATGCAGGCCAGAGACGAAATAGATGTGCGAGTATTGACCGTCAGCGGGCAGGCTCCGCAGGATATGGATCGGGTCGACAACGATCTTCGGGTGCATTTTCTCTCTGAGCCGAATGTGCGAATAATACCCAATATGAGCCGCAACATAAGGCGTTTGACGACGCAACTGCAGGAGATGAAACCCGATATCGTAAATGCAAATCTGGTGGTGTACGCCGTTGCCGCTCTGCGAGCCGGGCTGCCGACGGTCTTTACCGTTCACGGCGTGATACACAAAGAGGCGCAGGTTTGGACGCGCCCGATTGACCGTCTCCGATATATGATGTATTTGCGATATGACCGCGAGGTTATGGCCAGAGTCAAGCATCTGATAGCCACCAGCCCGTATGTGGTCAAAGAATATCAGGGACGCACCGAAGCGAAATTCCATGTTATCGACAACTGCATAGATGAGCGATTTTTCGGTGTTTAGAACAATGAAGAACCCGATAGAC
>LSQX01056173.1_pt4 | contig 20290 bp, 21 predicted proteins | sample 654561 | NCBI WGS metagenome assembly LSQX01 (sample SAMN04489861, study PRJNA283612) | anaerobic digester metagenome | isolation source: 4 biogas reactors fed with cattle manure at either 37C or 55C with and... | place: Denmark: Kongens Lyngby | collected 2014 | reverse complement strand
TGGATCTTGATCAGCACCTCATCCGGTCCGGACACGGGGCGTTCCACCTTTTTGAGCACCAAGCCTGGCTGCGCAGCCTGTTTTACCAAAGCGTCCATCAACATGAAGATACAATCCTCCTTTAATACTTAAGTGCCGGTCACACCGGGCACATATGAACTACTCAGGCTCCCGCCGGATGGCGCCTTGCCATCACCCCATGGAATGGCTGTACACGACAAAGGAATTGTCCAGGAAGGTCATGTACAGGCTGAACTCATGCTCCTTGAGGTAGGGAAAGGTAACTTCCAGCACCAGGCAGGTATCCTCCCCGTTTTGTGGATCAAAATACGCAATGCGGAAGGAAGAATTAAAGCGATACAGGAGGCGGTTGTTCTCAATAAAACCACCCCAGGTGCCCTCCTGCTCCGCGTTTTCCTTGCGGGATTCTTCCAGCAGGTCTTCCAATGTCCCTTTGTATTCCCTCACCCGCAGGGTGACGGATTCATCCGCGTTTGTGAACAGCAACAGTTCGTCCGCAGCCGCTTCGCGCTGGGTTAAGAAATCTGGATACTGAAACTCAAATCGATTTTTATCTACGTATTGCACCATCTTGGCTTCCGTATAGCGCTCCGGCACGGCGAAACTGGCCAAGGTGAAACCTGTTAATGAATCGGCGTCAGGCTTCAAGCGCATCCCCATGTGGCCCAGCCAGGTCAGACTGTCCTCCGGCGCGTCCACAGCGAGCGCCTCAATGCCGCTTAGGCGGTAGATGTCCGCGCGCAGCAGCAGCTCCTCCTCATCCAGGGCAAACTCATAGATATGCGCGCCGATGAAGTCGCCGGGGTTGCTTACATCAAAGGTGAGCGTTCCATCTGCCAGCTGCAGGCCTGGGTATTCCGCCTGGTTGATAACAGGTAAATCCTTATGATAAAAAAGGCGTTTGAGGGTGCTCTTGGCTTCATCCAGCCCCATCCTGGCCATCCCTTCCTGGTTTTCGATCACAACCAGGTGGTTTTTGACCGCTTCATACAAAAGACCCTGTACAAGGACAGGTTCCGGCGTGGTTTCGTTGCGGAACATGCGGATATCCTGCTTGATGGCAACCGCTGCCGCCGCGTTACACAAGGGTTGGATCTGCGCGACCAGGTCCGGGTTTTCTAAAACATTTGTGCCAACGTCACGGGTCGGCGCGGCAAACGCGACATTCGTGAACAATAAACATAAAACAACTGTCAGTGTCAATAATTTTTTCATGCTTTTTCTCCTGTGGTGCCAGCGCCCTTTTTCATCAGGTAGCGCGCGGCGGCCAGCACGGCAACATTGCCGTCCCCCGCCGCTTTGGCCGCCTGCAGCGGCGCGCCGGCGATATCCCCCGCGGCGTAGACGCCCGGGATGCTGGTCATCAAGTCCTCATCCAGCACGATTTTGTTATCCTGTACCTCAACCTCCGGAATCAGCTGCGTCATGGCGACCGCGGGGCGCAATACAAAGGCGCCATCTGCTGATATTTCTCCCTGATCGGTTGTGAGAATGATGTGTTCACCCTCTGCCCGCAGTGATAGGGGCTTGCCGGGCACCTGCGTGATGTTGGTTTCAGGCAATTCATTGGTGTCGTGCGGGCGCTCCTTCACATACAGCACTTTTGCCAGCGTGGACAGGTAGATGGCTTCCTCAATCGCCTCGTAATCTGACGCGATGACCAGCACTGTGCCGTCCTTGTAAAACATGCCGTCACAGGTAGCGCAGTAGCTTACGCCCTGGCCGACCAGCTCCTCCTCGCCCTCAATCATGCGTACACGCGCGGTACCCATGGCCAGGATGATGGCTTTGCCCATAAACAGGTCGTTGCCAGCCAGGACAGAAAACGCGTCGCCCAGGGGCATCACCCTGCGCACGAGGGCGCGGGTAAACTGCGCCCCCATGCTGATGGCATGGTCACGCAGACGCTGCAATAAATCCGGCCCCGATATGTGCGGGAAGCCAGGGTAGTTGTCAATCAATTTGGTTTTGCCAAGCGCGCCGTCCCCGGCGTACAAAACCAGGGTGTTCAGGTTGCGCTGGCGCGCGGTAATCGCAGCGGAACAGCCTGCCACGCCGCCGCCGATGATGATCAGATCATATTCATTCAAGGATGCTTACCTCCACCCACTCAATGCGGCGGCCCTGCACGCTTTCCACCTGGAAGCGCACGCCGTCGCTCTCAATCACCGGCTGGCTGCCGTCCTCTGGAATGCTGGACATCTGGCTTAGGATAAGCCCGCCGATGGTGTCATACTCTTCGTTGATTGGTAGATTCAGGCCGCTTTTTTCGTTGAAGGTTTCAACATCCAGCGTGCCTGCCACCCGCCAGCGGCCTTCTGACAACTGCTCAAACTCCTGCTGATCCTGCGGGTCATACTCATCGTAGATGTTGCCCACGATTTCCTCGAGCAAGTCCTCCATGGTAATCAGGCCGCTGGTGCCGCCGTATTCATCCACAACAATGGCCATGTGGAACTTGTTGCGCTGCATGTCACGGAACAATAAATCTGTCCGGACGGTTTCGGGCACAAAGCGCGCGGGCCGGATAATCTCCCGCAGGGGCAGGGGGTGCTCCTTTTGCAGGTTAAGCAAAAACTCTCGCGTTGAGACCGTGCCGATGATGTGGTCCAGGTCTTCCTCATACACCGGGAAACGGGACAGGCCGGTTTTGTCGATCAGCTCGATGATCTCTTCTTTGCTGTCCTCTACCCAAATGGTGTACATGTCGGTGCGGTGCGTCATGCACTCGGCGGCGGACATGTTGTTAAACTCAAAGACGTTTTTGATCATCTCGCGCTCAGCCTGCTCAATCGCGCCTTTTTCCTCGCCCACGTCCACCAGCATGCGGATCTCGTCCTCGGTGATTTCGGGCGTGGGTAGCATGATGTCCACCTTGAACAGCTTTAGGATGAGCAGGGACAGCTTGTCCAACGCGATGCTCATGGGCTTAAAGAAGCGGTTGATACGCATCGCCGGGCCAAACAGAAACCGGGCGGTTGTGCGCGGCTTGTGCAGCGCGAAACGCCGGGGCAGCACTACCGCCAGCAGCTGGAAGACAAAGGTCATCACAATGAGCAAAAGCAGGCTGATGAGCGCTGTTAAAATACCTGGATGCAAAAAGGTCCATCCCCAGGCGGTCATCGCGTGCGACGACAGCGGCAGGGCGTAGGACCATACGGTGATGCTGGCCACCAGCATCACAAGCAGCAGCATGCACACCCGGATACCCGAGGGCATCAGCACCAGGCTGGCTGCCCTGGCCTCCAGGGAATCGGCCTGCTCATCACTCGCGTCCAGCGCGTGCCGGTAGCTATAACTGAGGTGCTGGGCAGCCGCCTCCGCAGCGCACAGCAAGGCATACAACAGGATAAAAACCAGTTGGAGAATCACCATCAAGCCGGAAGGCTCAGAATCCATAAGGCATAAACTCCCCTTTCTGCACAGATTATAGCATATAACCACCTTTTTTGTAACCTGTTTCAAGCAGCCCTTATTCTGCACGCCTTGATGGAAAAACTTGTCGCGTATAGCCCCGCTGTGATACGATAGAACCCGTATTCTAATGTGCGCTTCACGGTTTATTCACAGCCGTCTGGCATACTGAAAATACATGCTTGAAAGGGTGGGGTTTGTCATGTTTGGGTATGTGGTCGCCAATGTGGACGCCTTGTCTGTTTTTGACAAGGACCGCTACCGCGCGGTGTATTGCGGGCTGTGCAAGGCCCTGGGTCAGGAGCATGGCCGGCTGGGACGGCTTACGCTCACCTATGACATGACCTTTTTAATCCTGCTGCTTTCCTCACTTGATCAAACCGAGTTCGCAGAAGTATCCTCCTTCCGCTGCATGCTGCATCCGCTTCAAAAGCGTGAGGCCTTCATCAACAAGCACACCCGTTACGCCGCGGATATGAATTTGATGCTGGCCTATCACCAGCGCATGGACGACTGGGCGGACGACCGCAAAGCCAGCGCCTTCTTCCAGGCCAAAGCCTTGGGCGGTAAAATTGACGCGCTGAAGAAAAAATACCCCGCGCAGACAAAGGCGATTGTGGATGGCCTTTTAGAATTATCCAAAATGGAATCAGACGGCGAAACCACACCCGATTTACCGGCCGCCGCTTTTGGCAGCATTCTGGGCGCGGTATTTGTGCCGGATGGGCACGAAAACGCGGCTGCCCTGTATGACTTTGGCGACAAGCTGGGCCGGTTTGTCTACCTGATGGACGCGGCGGTGGATTTGAAGAAAGACTTGAAAAAGATGAAGTACAACCCGCTGATCATGGTTCCCAGCGAGCGGCATCTGGAGTTGCTGCAAATGCTGATGGCGGACTGTGTCAGCGCGTATGAGACCTTGCCGATCAAAAAGGACAAAAAACTGATGGACAACATCCTCTATTCCGGCGTCTGGTCCCGCTTCCCAACCCGCCCCGTGGATGAGGAGGAGACAGCATGAGAGACCCGTATGAGGTGCTGGGCGTCTCCCGCGACGCGAGTGAGCAGGAGATCACCGCGGCCTACCGCAAACTGGCAAAGAAGTATCACCCGGACTTGAACCCGGGTGACGCGAGCGCGCAGAAGAAAATGGCGGAAGTCAATGTCGCCTATGAGGAGATCAAGTCCGGTCGCGCCCGCTATCAGGATTATTCCAGGCCGCAAGCAGGGCCGCAGCAGCGCCCCTACGGCGGCTATGGGCAGTATGGCGGCTTTGACCCCTTTGAGGCCTTCCGCAACAGCTGGCAGCAAGCGCAGCAGCAACAGCAACGCAGCAGTTTTGACGGCTTTGACCCTGTCAGGCGCTACATGAACGCGATGCGCTACAACGAGGCGCTCTACGCCCTGAGCCAGATGAAGGACAGAACGGCCGAATGGTATTATTTAAGCGCGGTCGCCAACTTCAATCTGGGCAACAGGGTCACCGCGCTCAACCATATTGATGAGGCGGTGCGCATGGCGCCGGACAATTACAACTATGTGCAAACCCGCATGCAAATCCAGGGCAATGCCCAGCAATACACCCAGCGCAGCCAGATGTTTGGCATGCCGGACATCACCAGCCTCAACACCCTGTGCATGGGCCTGTGCTTGGCCCGGCTGTGCTGCAGGTGCTTTTAAATAAGGAAGGACAATCGATGAACTTGAACAACTTAAAATACCGCCTGGCCAACATGATGCGCGGCCGCTACGGCCCTGATGCCTTGTACCGTTTTTTGATGGGCATGATGATTTTCTTCCTGGTACTGAACATCTTCTTCCCTTCGATGGTATTTTATCTGTTTACGCTCATGTCAGGCGTGTTTGCCATGTACCGCATGATGTCTAAAAAGCACGCCCAGCGCGCGAAGGAAAACCAAACCTATCTGACGCTGCGCAGCAAAATCCAGCAAAGCGCTATGCAGTTTGTCAATCGCTTCCGGGACCGCAAGACCCACCGCTATGTCAACTGCCCTGCCTGCCGCCAGAGCCTGCGCCTGAAGCGCAAGCCCGGCTTGAACCACATCAAATGCCCGATGTGCTCCAACGAGTTCGACATCCACATCCGCTGATTCACATATAACACAAGCCAATTTGAACTGATACCAAGGTACCGGCAAGTCCGGTGCCTTTTTCATTTTCAACAACGAAAACGCTTGCAAAACAGCTTAAAAAGGTGTACGATTTTAGCGTCTTTCTTTTTAATGTTCGTGTTTTGGAGGGTGTATGCGGGCACTGCGGCAGGCCATCAAGGAATCCGGAATCGGCATTGGCACTGACATCGTCAAAGTCAGCAGCTTCCTTAACCACGGCTTGGATACCGGATTGCTCTTTGAGATGGGCGAAGCAGTCGCGCGGCATTTTGAAGCGGACCACCCGGAATTGGTGATGACCGTTGAGGCATCCGGCATCGCGCTGGCGCTCACCACTGCCCACGCGCTGGGCAACCTGCCCGTTGTCTTCTGTAAAAAGACGCCCGCCAAAAACCTGGACGACGCGTCCTATACCACCAGCTGCACATCCTTCACCCGCGGCACAAACTACATGATGCGCTGTGAGAAAAACCTGATCAAACCAAACACCCGTGTGCTGATTGTGGATGACTTTTTAGCCAACGGCGCGGCCATCCGCGGTATGCTGGATATTATCAGCCAGGCACAGGCCATCCCGGTGGGTGCCGCTGTAGCGATTGAAAAAGGCTTTCAGCCAGGTGGGCAGCAATTGCGCCATGAAGGCATCAAATTACTCAGTTTGTCCATCGTCCAGGAAATCAGGGATGGCGTTATCCACCTGAAGGACGATTGATCAATAAACAATAGGAGGGCCCCATGAACATCTTCAAAAAACCCCTGTTCTCCAAACTGATCCCCTTTGTGATGGCACTCACCCTTTTGATGGCCGGCCTGATCACAGTCAGCGCCGAAAGCGCCTTCCCGGCGGTTCCCGCCAGCGACATCAAGGTTGGTATGGTCCTGATTGGACCGCAGGACGACGGATTTTCCGGCGCGCATTACAATGGCCTGGAAGGCATGAAGGAAGCCCTGGGTTTGCGGGATGATCAGGTCCTGTACAAATTCAACGTGCCGGAGAACGCCGAGTGCGACGCCGCCCTGCGCGAATTGGTGGAAGCGGGCTGCAACATCATCTTCGGCAACTCCTGGGGCTTTATGAACTTCATGGAAGAGCTTGCGGAAGAATATCCCGAGGTTATCTTCTCCCACTGCTCCGGCTACAAGAACAACGGCGTCAACTTCAACAACTATTTTGGCCGCATCTACCAAGCCCGCTACCTGGCTGGCATCGCCGCCGGGCTGAAGACAAAGACCAACAAGATCGGCTTTGTGGCCGCCTGGGCAGACAACGCGGAAGTCAACGGCGGCATCAATGCCTTCGCCTTGGGCGTGCAGTCCGTCAACCCGGACGCCGTGGTGTATGTGAAGTACATCTCCTCCTGGTATGAGCCGACCCTGGAAAAGCAGACCGCGGTTGCCCTGCTGGCGCTTGACTGCGACGTGATTGCCCAGCACGTGGATACAGCCATGCCCCAGGTCGCGGCGGAAGAAGCCGGCAAGTTTGGCGTGGGTTACAACACCGACATGACCCCCGCTGCCCCGAAGGCCCATCTGACCGCGCCCATCTGGCACTGGAGCAGTGTGTACATCGCGCAGGTGCAGGATGTGATCAACGGCACTTGGGTGCCCAACAACTACTTCCTGGGCTTGAAGGAAGGCATGGTAGACCTGTCTCCCTTGAGCGAAAACGTTGCGGAAGGCACGGAGGAGAAAATCGAAGCCGCCCGCGAGCGCATCATGTCCGGCGAGTGGGATGTCTTCACCGGCCCGATTTACAGCAACACGGGTGAACTGGTCCTGGAAGAGGGCAAGGTGCTTGAAGACGCCGACATCACCGGCGGCCTCATGACCAACCTGCTCATCAAGGGCGTGGAAGCCAAATAAACTTTCATAAAATCAAGGCGGGGCTGATGAATGCGAAAACAGCCCCGCCTTCTCTTTATTTCAGGGTTGAAATATGCTATAAACAGAGGTAATTAAACCATGAAGGAGCCCGCATGCCAGAGACACCTGCCATAGAGTTGATACGCCTGACCAAATGCTTTGACAAGGTCACGGCCTGCGACTGCATTGACATGGATGTCCGCCGGGGTGAGGTGCTGGCGCTGCTGGGCGAGAACGGCTCCGGCAAAACCACGCTGACCAATATGCTCTCTGGCATTTACCAGCCAGACGCAGGGCAAATCATCCTTGACGGGAAGCCGGTCACCATCCGTTCCCCCCGGGATGCCATCCGCCTGGGCATCGGCATGATTCACCAGCATTTCAAACTGGTGGAGGTATTGACCGCGCGGGAGAACATCCTGCTGGGCCAGGCGGGGCTGATCAAGACAAGCCCGGAGGAAGCTGTCAGTACCTTTGGCTTCCAGGTGGATCTGGACAAAAAGATCTATGACATGTCCGTCAGCGAAAAGCAGGCAGTGGAGATTTTGAAGGTCCTTTGCCGGGGCGCAGACAAGCTGATTTTGGACGAACCGACCGCTGTGTTGACCCCCCAGGAAATCCGCGCCCTGTTTGACGCCCTGGACCGCATGCGCAAGGAAGGCAAGGCCATTATCATCATCACCCATAAGCTGGAAGAGGTGATGGCGGTGTCTGACCGCGTCACTGTGCTGCGCAAGGGCGTAAATGTGGGCACGGTTGAAACCAGGGAAACCAACCGCTTTTTGCTGACAGAGATGATGGTGGGCAAGCCCATCTCCCTGGATGTGGAGCATGTGGACATGCCGCCGGGCAGGACGCTGCTGCGGGTCAAGAACCTGTCCGCGACGGATGAAGGCGGGCGGCAGTTGATTCAGGACATCAACTTTGATTTAAAAGCGGGTGAAATCCTGGGTGTTGCCGGTGTCGCGGGCTCTGGCCAAAAAGCTTTGTGTGAGTTGATTGCCGGCATTGAAAAACCGGACTCTGGCACCATCCATATTGGTGAGACGCGCATTGACGGCATGAGCCCGGGTGAGATCATCAAGCAGGGCATCTCCATGGCCTTTATTCCGGAGGACCGCCTGGGCATGGGCTTGGTGGGCGGGATGGACATGCCTGACAACCTGCTGCTGAAAACCTATAACGACCAGAAGGGCTTCTTTTTAAACCGCAAGGAGGCGCGAAAGGAAGCCGCCGACATGGTGGAGCGGCTGCGCATTGTGACACCTGGGCTGCATGTAAACATCCAAAAGCTGTCCGGCGGCAACGTGCAGAAGATCCTGTTGGGGCGGGAGATCAACCTTAACCCGCGTGTGCTGATTACTGCCTACCCGGTACGGGGGCTTGATATCGGCGCCTCGATGACGATCTATGACATGCTGAATGAGCAAAAGCGCAAGGGCGTGGGCATCCTGTTTGTGGGCGAGGATTTGGATGTGATGCTGGGCCTGTGTGACCGCATCATGGTGTTGTGCGCAGGCCGCGTGAGCGCGATTGTAGAAAGCCAGTTTGCCACCAAGGCGCTGCTGGGCATGAAAATGGCCGGCCTGGTAACGGACAAGGAGGATGAATATGCCTAAGCCCTGGGTGATGCCGCATATCGTCCAGCGGGGCGAGGTCAAGCCCGTGGTTGCCTGGAGCTACCGCGCGCTGGCGGTTGTGTTCGCCCTGGCGATGGGCGGCGCCTTTTTGGCTGCGCTTGGCTATAACCCCTTCCAGGTATACAGCACCATGCTGCGCGGCGCGCTGGGCACGCCGGGGATGCAAAAGGAAACCCTGAAGCTGACCATTCCCCTGGCCCTTACCAGTTTGGGTGTGCTGCTGGCCTTCAAAATGAAGTTTTGGAACATCGGCGCGGAAGGACAGATCGCGGCCGGCGCGATCGCCGCCAGCTATTTCGCCTATTTCCAGGCGCATCTGCCCCCTGCCCTGCTGCTGCCCCTCATGGCCGTCGCTGCCATTGTATTTGGCGGCCTGTGGGGCTTGATTCCGGCCTGGTTTAAGACCAAGTTTGGCACCAACGAAACGCTGTTTACCCTGATGCTCAACTACATCATGTTTTATTTCATCACCTATTTGCGCGAAGGCCCCTGGCGCGATCCGGGCGGCGGTTTCGCGGCCATGCCGCGTTTCCCCAAACAAGCCCGCCTGCCGGAGGTACCCTTCCCCTTTGTGGGCAACCTGCATGTAGGCTGGATTGTGCTGCTTGTGATGGTGGTGCTGGTCTTCATTTATCTGCGCTACACCAAGCACGGGTATGAGCTGACTGTCGTGGGCGAAAACGTGCGCACCGCGCGTTATGCCGGCATGCCGGTGAAGAAGATCATCCTGCGCACGATGTTCCTGTCCGCGGGGCTGTGCGGCTTGGCCGGCATGCTGCAGGTGGCGGGCCCCGACCGCCAATTGACAGACGCGGTGGCGGGCGGGCGCGGGTTTACCGCGGTCAGCGTGGTCTGGCTGGCGCGCTTGTCGCCTGCCGGCTGCCTGGGCGTCTCCTTCCTGTTTGCCGCGATGCAAAAGGGCTGCAGCATGATGCAAACGGAGTACCGCATCCCCGCCTCCATGTCCGACATCTTGCAGGGCATCATCCTCTTTAGTGTGCTGGGCGCGGAGTTCTTTTTGCAGTACCGGCTTACCTCCCGCAAGGAGGTGGTGGTATGAGCGGCTTTATGGAGCAGGCAATCGCCTTTTTGTACGCCGCCATCTTAGCCAGCGTGCCCCTGCTGTATGGCACCCTGGGCGAGATTTTAACGCAGAAGGCCGGCAACCTGAACCTGGGTGTGGAAGGCATGATGTACCTGGGCGCCATCGCGGGCTTTTTAGCCGGCTTTTATACCGATTCGTTTATTTTGACCATCCTCTTTGGCATGCTGGCCGGCGCGCTGGGCGCTGGTATTTACGCTTTTTTAACTGTCAGCTTGAAGGCCAACCAGAATGTGACCGGCCTGACGCTGACCATCTTTGGTACCGGGGTCGCGAACTTCCTGGGCGAAAAAACCAAGCTGGGCGTACCGGTGGACACCATGTTCATGTCTGCGCGGCTCAAGTCCCTCATGTCACCCCTGCACCTGGGCGCGCTGAGTGATGTGCCCGTCATCGGCACCCTGCTGTTTCGCCACAGCATCTTAACCTATCTGGCGGTGCTGATTGGCATCGTGATGTCCATCTATTTAAAGCGCAGCCGCATGGGCTTAAACCTGCGCGCGGTGGGCGAAAACCCTGCCGCGGCGGATGCTATGGGTATCCCGGTGAATGCCTATAAATACGCGCATGTTTTGGTGGGCGGCGCCCTGTGCGGCCTGGGCGGTGTGTATGTAAGCATGGTGACCGCCCTGGGCAACTGGCAGCCCAACATCATCTCCGGCCAGGGGTGGATTGCCATCGCGCTGGTCATCTTCGCCTCCTGGAAGCCTTTGCGCGCCATTTTGGGCAGCCTGGCCTTTGGCGCGCTGTCTGTCCTGCGCCTGTATGTGCCCAAGGAAGTCGCGGATATCCCGGGCGCCCTCTTCTCCATGCTGCCCTTTGTGGTCACTTGCATGGTGCTGGTATTATCCTCCATTCGCATGAAGCGGGAAAACCAGCAGCCCGCCTCCTGCGGGATCAACTACTTCCGGGAGGAACGCTGATGGATGACTACCAGGCTTTATGCGCGCGCATAGCTGATTTGCAGAAGGCCAAAACGCCGCTTGTGGTGGCCATTGACGGCCCCTGCGGCGGTGGCAAGACCACCCTGGCATTTAAACTGCACAAAGCGTTTCCTGACAGCGTGATCATCCACGCTGATGATTTCTTCCTGCGGCCGCATCAACGAACAGAAGAACGCCTAAAAGAACCCGGCGGCAATATGGACCGGGAGCGCCTGCAGGAAGAAGTGCTACAGAAGGTGCCGCTTGGAGAACCCTTCACCTATTCCAGCTATGACTGCCAACAAGATGTGATGGTGCCGGTGCGATACGAACCGCGCAGCCTGGTGATTGTGGAAGGCTCCTACAGCCATCATCCGGACCTTAAACCTTCCTATGACCTGCTGGTGTTTGTGGATGTGGATGCCGACACACAGCTGGACAGGCTGAAGATGCGGGTGCCGGGCAAGATGCTGCCCAATTTCATCAACCAATGGATCCCGCTTGAACACAGGTATTTTGACGCGTTTCATATCAAAGCGAACAGCGATTTTGTTTTAACATAATAATTGCATCATCCCCCAACAGAAAGGAGAGCGCCATGAAAACCAAAGCCTGTGTCCTGTTGCTGTCCCTCATCCTTTTGCTGTCGCCCCTTTTGGTCAGCGCGTCCAATTTCTATATCTTTCCGGAATCAGACCGCAAGCACCTGAGCTATGAAGAGGTGTGGGCGTGGCAGTATGACGCGCTGGGCTATGCCTTCAATGAGCTGTTTGCGCGCTATGGCCGGCCTTTTAATGCGGGCAGCAAATATGACAACTACTTCCAGTGCCAGACCTGGTACAAGGTGGACCCGAACTATCCGGGTGACGGCTATGTCCTTTCCAATCTGGAATGGGACAACTATAAGCTGATCAAGCAGGTGCGGGAGGAGATGCGTTCTCTGGGCACCAAAAACCTGGACGGCAAACCGCTTCCGCCTGTGTTTGATGACGAGATCTTTGAACACTTATCCGGCTTTAAAGAAGCCTATTTCCAACCCAACCAGAGCCTGCCCGTATTTGACGGGCCTGGCGCGCATTACCGGCGCGGCGCTGGCGGCAAAGCCGCTGTGGGCACCAATGGGCGGGTGTACGTCGCAGGCTGGGAAGCCGGCTGGCTGATGGTGATGTATCAGTTGAGCAAGGGCGGCGTGCGCGTAGGCTTTGTCAACCCCGCCAACATCAAAAACACCACCGTCATCGCCCCGCAGCTGGCTTTTGAGAATGTCATAACCAAAACAGTGTCCGCCGCGACCTTGACGGAGGACCCGCTGATGACGCTGAACACAGTCGCGCAGCTGCCTGCCGGCGCGTCGGTTGTGTGGCTGACGCGCTACCACACCGCGACCGGCATTTGGGACTATGTTGAAACCACTGTGAACGGCCAGGTCTGCCGCGGGTTTTTACCCCAGGGCGTGACCGATCTGGGCTGGTTCATCGACTCCCCCATCAACAAATAAAACAAACGGCCACCAAAAATGCTGGGCGTTTGGACCCAGCATTTTTTGTGGCTTGGCGCAATGCGTCAAGGCGTTTGCAGCGATAACAAAAACTGCGCGATGGCCTGATGGGATTTGGCTTCCGTCCAGGGGGCGTAGTGGGGGCCTTCCAGGAGGACAAACTCCGCGTTGGGGTAGAGCGCTGCCAGGTGCTCTGCCTGCTCGTAGGGAATCATTGTGTCCTGTTTTGCGCCCAACACCAGGGTTTTCATGGTGGCGGGACTGGTTTTGGCATATTGATCGTTTGGATACTTGTTGCGAACAAACAAGGACGACACCGTCCGCGCCAGGCCAGTGACCTTGAACTCCTGCTGCAGGTGCGACTTGACCATCTCTGTCCCATTGAAAAACGGCGACATCAAAATCAACCCGGCGGCCTGGTTGTCCGCGGCGAGTTTGGCAGCGGGCCCGCTGCCCAGGCTCCAACCCGCCAGGACAATCCTGTCCGCGCGCACGTCCTCCCGCTTCACGGCGTAATCATAGGCCAGCTGTGCCATATCAAGGATGGATTTTTCTGTGGGCTCACCCGCGCTTTGCCCATAACCCGGGTAATCCACCATCATAAAGTGGTAGCCAGTTAAAAGCTGCGCAGCCTGAATGCGTTTGAGCTCCGTGATTCTGCCCGAGGCCAGTTCCCCATTGCCGCCAAAGTATAAAATCAACCCGGCCTGCTCTGCTGTTGTTTTCCAGAAATAGCCCTGGTAGGTGACGCCCTCCGCGTTTTGGATTTTTATTGCCTCCACATCCGGTTCCCCTTCGAGGAAAGCTTCCGCGTTCACCTCCCGCCGGCCGGGGAAATACAGCACATCATTTTGCGCGATATAAAAGCCGCCAATGCCCCAGACCAGCGCCACCAGCACCGCCATGATGACCAGCCGCCAAAGCCACTTGAACAGGCGGAAAGGTTTATTGGCCGGAAACAGCAAAAACAGCGCGATCAGCAGGGCGCTGATGCCTGCCAGGATAAAGAAGGGCTCCCGCAGCGCGCTTTTCTCAAGGGCAGTCTGATAAAACTGCTGCACCATCATCAAAATGCCGCCGCTTGCGATTAACCCGATAAAGACGGTAAACAGAAAGCGCAGGAAGGTTGGCCGTTTTTTTGTGAAACTCATGATTTCCACCTCATCTCATTCAAAACCTATACTTTCCGTGATTATACACGGTTTTGGCAAATAAAAAAACCGAAGGAGCAGGGCCCCTCCGGTTGATTGGTCCATCCGTGCTTAGTTGGCTTCCTCAATCGCGACCGCGACAGCGACTGTCGCGCCGACCATGGGGTTGTTGCCCATGCCGATGAGGCCCATCATTTCCACGTGCGCGGGCACGGAAGAGGAGCCGGCGAACTGCGCGTCGGAATGCATACGGCCCATGGTGTCCGTCATGCCGTAGGAGGCGGGGCCGGCAGCCATGTTGTCCGGATGCAGGGTACGGCCGGTGCCGCCGCCGGAAGCGACGGAGAAATATTTCTTGCCGTGCTCGTTGGCCCACTTCTTGTAGGTACCGGCAACCGGATGCTGGAAGCGGGTGGGGTTGGTGGAGTTGCCGGTGATGGATACGTCCACCTTCTCATGGCGCATGACGGCCACGCCTTCGCTGACGTCGTTGGAGCCATAGCAGCGCACCTTGGCTTTCTCACCGTCAGAGAACGCGCGCTCGCTGACCACGGCCAGCTTGCCGGTGGCATAGTCATACTGCGTTTCCACATAGGTGAAGCCGTTGATGCGGCTGATGATATAGGCCGCGTCCTTGCCCAGGCCGTTCAGAATGACGCGCAGGGGCTTTTTGCGCACCTTGTTGGCGGTGCGGGCAATGCCAATGGCGCCTTCGGCGGCGGCAAAGGATTCATGCCCGGCCAGGAAGGCAAAGCACTCGGTCTCTTCCCGCAACAGCATCGCGCCCAGGTTGCCGTGGCCGATGCCCACCTCACGCTGGTCGGCGACAGAACCGGGGATGCAGAAGGCCTGCAGGCCATCGCCAATCGCCTCGGCGGCTTCCGCCGCGTTTTTCAGGCCGCGCTTCACCGCCAGGCCTGCCCCCAGGGTGTAGGCCCACACGGCGTTCTCAAACGCGATGGGCTGGATGCCGTGCACGATTTTGCGCACGTCGATGCCTTTTTCAAGCAGCATCTCGTTGACTTCTTCCAAAGAGGAAAACCCATTGTCCTTCAGCACCTGATTGATTTGCTTTTCACGGCGCTCATATCCTTCAAACTGTGGCATATGTCTTTCCCTCCTTATTCGTGGCGTGGGTCGATGTAGGACGCGGCATCCTCAAAGCGGCCATAGGTGCCGATGTTCTTCTCATAGGCTTCCTTGGGGTCAACGCCCTTTTTAATAGCCTCCATCATCTTGCCCAGGTGGCAGAACTGATAGCCGCAGATCTCCTGGTTCTCATCCAGCGCCAGCTTCATCACATAGCCTTCGGCCATCTCAAGGTAGCGCGGGCCTTTGAGCAGGGAGCCGTACATGGTCGCGATCTGGCTGCGCAGGCCCTTGCCCAAGTCCTCCATGCCGGCGCCCACGGGCAGACCGCCTTCGGAGAAAGCGCTTTGCGTGCGGCCATAGGCAATCTGCAGGAAAAGCTCCCGCATGGCGGTGTTGATGGCGTCACATACCAGGTCGGTATTGAGGGCTTCCAGCACGGTCTTGCCAGGCAGAATCTCGCTAGCCATGGCGGCGGAATGCGTCATGCCGGAGCAACCAATGCACTCCACCAGCGCTTCCTGGATGGTGCCTTCCTTGACGTTGAGCGTCAGCTTGCAGGCGCCCTGCTGAGGCGCGCACCAGCCCACACCATGAGTTAAGCCGCTGATGTCCTTGACTTCGCGCGCCTGCACCCACTTCCCTTCCTGCGGGATGGGCGCGGCGCCGTGGATGGGACCACGCTTGACGCAGGACATTTCTTCCAGTTCTTTGGAATACTGCATGTGAATCCTCCTCTTTCATCGGTAAAATAAGGCGTACTGATATAGTTTATCACAAGCTGAGCAAATTTTCACCCGCTTGGGACATTTTTGATCCAGGAAGATTTACTTGTTGTGTGGATGAATTAAACCAAAAGACTGGCCGCCAGCAGAAACTGCGCCGAATAATACAAGAGGATACAGGCGCGGTCCCAGGGGCTTTTGTCCGGGAACACCAGGCGCCTGGCGATGATGGCGTCAGACACCACAAAGAGCGTCGCGCCAATAAAGGTCAGAACGGGCTGCGCCAAAGCGACGGAGGCCATCAGGCTTATGAGCAGCGAATAGGCAAAATGCGGCAGGGTTGAAAAGCCGACCTTCTTTTGCGCGCGCTGTCTCATGTAGCATGTAAATAGCAACAGGGCAAGGAAAAGAATAAGCGAGGGAAGCCCTGGTGGTGTGCGCATCCAAAAGGAGATGATGTACAGGATGTGCCCCAGCGCGAAGATACCCATGCCGGACAAAAAATGAAGTTCCAGCATCACATCCGCCGCGGCGCAAACGGCGATGCCAATGGCCATGATGAGCGCGTAGGGTTGCCCTGTCTGCGTATAGGCATATACCGCCAGCAGGGCCGCCAGCAGGGTTGTAAGCCCTTTGAAGAACAGAATGGTTCTTTTGCTGTACCATTTCTGCTCGCCGCCCACCTGGTAGCTGATGCCGGTTGCTGTCATCATGACCAGCACACACAGGCTGATGATCAAATGCGTGCTCACAGCTGATTTGCCTCCGCCAGCTCTGTCGCGGCGTCCAGCGCCTGTGTGCTTTGGATGGCCTCAATCCGCTCCCGCGCGCGCTTGCGCCACCGGCCGTATTTAAAGGCAAAATAGTTGATGGTGGCGCCTGCCAGCCAGGTGGCCAGCATCGCGTAATAAATAGACTCTGGTCTGCCCAGTGGTGTCTCCGGCGTTTTGGTCCAGGCCACCAGCAAATAGGACAGCGGCACCCGCAGCAGCACTGAGGTGATGAGCGAAATCCACATTGGCGTCATCGCGTCCCCTGCCCCGCGCATCACACCGGACATCGTCTGAATGACTGCCATGGCAATAAAACCAAGGGACAGGATGCGGATAAAGCGCATGCCCAGGTCGATGATCGCCTCTGTGCGGGTGAACAAACTCATGATGGAGCGGCCAAAGAGCAGCACCGCCAGCGTCATCACCGTTGCCACACCCACCGCGAGGATGGCCCCCTGGGTGGCACCTTTTTGCACCCGCTCCACCTTGCCGGCACCGATGTTCTGGCCGGTGAAGGTGGTCATCGCCATGCCGAAGGAGAAGTTGGGCATCATCGCGAAGCCATCCACCCGCATGGAGATGATGGCAGTGGCGACCACATCCGGCCCGAAGCTGTTTTGCAGCCGCTGTACCAGAATCATCGCCATGGAGAAGATAGCCTGCGTAAAGCCGGAGGGCATACCCAGGCGCAAAATCTCCCGGACGGTTTGCTGCTTTAGCTTCATGGTGCCCAGGCTGATGTCAAAGGTCTGCTGCATGCGGGACAGTTTTAGATAGCACAGCACAGCCGAAACCGACTGCGCGATGACGGTTGCCCAGGCTACGCCGGGGACACCCAGGCGGAAGCCAATTACAAACCACAAGTCCAGCACGATATTTAAAACGCTGGTCAAGATTAAAAAGCCCAGAGCGGAAAAGCTGTCCCCCAGCCCGCGCAGGACGCCGGATAGCACGTTATAAAAGGTAAAGCCGGCAATACCCAAAAAGTAAATCTGCAAATAGCTGATGGCACCTTCGATGATGGCCTCCGGCGTATCCAGCGCGCGGAGGATAAGGGGTGAGAGCGGCACTCCGATGGCCGTGATAATGAGGGAAACAATCGCAGTGAGTGTGATGCAGTTGCCAATCGCGGTCGAAAGCAGCTTGCGGTCCCTTGCGCCAAAGGCCTGGGAGACCAGGATGCCAGCGCCGGTTGAAATGCCGATGAACAGGGCAATCATGAACATCAAGATGGGGCCTGTGCTGCCAACGGAGGCAAGGGCATTGTCTCCCACGTACTGCCCGACCACCGCGGAGTCGGTGGAGGCATAGAGTTGCTGCGCGATATTGCCCACCAGCATGGGCAGCGCGAACTCCAGAATCCGCTTCCATGGTGTGCCCACCGTCATATCCCGCGGAGAAAAAAGGGTTTTCAGCCTTTGCATAGTCTACCTGCTCTTTCTATATTGAAGTATAGTATAAACCGTATGAATCAGGGATTCAAGTTGCACAAAGACCGGGTAAAATCAAATGAGGTGTGATATGAACAAGAAAACAACCCCGGTATCAAAGATGAGTAAAAAAGACAAACAGAAAATCCACGCGAAACAGCGTGTGACCTGGTCTTTTTCGCCGGTGAGCCGGGTGAAACAGAGCAAAAAAGTGTATAAACGCAGTAAAATGAAGCGCCATTTTAAAGAGCAGGACAGCTGAAACCCCATCTTTCATTGACTGCGCGCAGCATATAGGGATAAAATAGCGCTGCCGGTTCAAGTTCTTTTCATGAAAGGAAGCACCATGAGTTATCTGTTTTCTGCGATTGTGGGCATTGTGCAAGGTTTGGCCGAGTTTTTGCCCATCTCCTCCTCCGGACATATTATTGTGGCGGAGAAACTGCTGTCTCTTTTAGGATATGAAGGCAGCGCCAACCCCCTGGCCTTCTCCGTCATGCTGCACATGGGCACCCTGCTTGCGGTCGCGGTGATTTTCTGGAAGGACTGGATTGACATGATCCTGCATCCGGTTAAAAACCGGACCCTGCTGCTGCTGTTCATTGCCTCCCTGCCAGCGCTGCTTTTTGTAATCGCCTTTGGGGACGCCATCGACAGCCTGTTTGAAGGCTGGTTTTTGGGAATCGCCTTCCTGATTACCGCGGCCTTCCTTGTGCTCATTGAGATGGTTGGGCGCTGGAATACCGGACGCGCTAAAAAGACCGAAGTCAACATCCCTACCGCCGTTACCATGGGCGTCTTCCAGGGCATCGCCCTCTTGCCCGGGGTGAGCCGCAGCGGCTCTACCCTGTTGGGCGGTGTGGCAAGCGGGCTGAACCGGCAGACCGCCGCTAAGTTCTCCTTTATGATGTCTGCCCCGGCCATCCTGGGCGGCTTCTTGTCCGAAGGGAAAAAGGCGCTGGAGCAGGACGCGCTGCCCGCGATGTTCAGCCCCGAAAGCCTGATCGGCTTCCTCTTCGCCGCCATCTTTGGCTTTTTGGCCATCCGCTATATGCTGCGCCTCATTGAGCGCATCAGCTTTTACAAGTTCGCGCTGTATGTGGGCATTGTGGGGGTCGCTGTCATCATCTTCCAAGTGACAGGCACCCTGGGCTTCCCGCCCATCGCCTTGCCTCAAGCCGCGCCAATCGGGTAGATAGGAACCATGAAGAAGATTAGTTTGTTGCTGCTTGCGCTGATGCTGATACTGGAAATCCCCGTATTGGCGACAGAGCAATCCCCTCTCTACCCCGCGCCCTCACAGCACATCACCACTGGCAAGGGCTATTGGGAAACCCCCATGGACATCCGCGATACCAAGGCTGTCTGGGAGATGCTAATGGCGCCGATTGTGGTGGTCAAAGGGCACCAGAAATCCCAGCAATTGCTGTACAGCGAGCCGGACAGCAAGTCCACCCCTGTGGGCGATGTGACCCGGGACTCCCAGGGCTTGCATGTGCTGGAAACGCGGGATGACGGCTGGAGCCTGGTGGAAACCTATTCCAGCTCCTTCCATGACAGCAAGATCAAGGCCTGGAACCAGCTGGTGCAAGGTTATATCCGCACGGACATGCTGGAAACCGTCACGCCGCGGGACAAGTATGCCCTGCTGATTGATAAGCTGGACCAGCGCATGTACATCTTTGAGGATGGCGAGATCTATGACGTGCTGGTCATCTCAACCGGTCTGCCCAATGAGCGCCAGCCGTATAACGAAACCCGCTCCGGTGAGTTTTTGCTGGTAAGCCCGGTGGGCGGCTTTGAGGTGGAAGGCTTGAATGCCGCGATGGGCCTGCGCTTCAACTTCGGCGATATCCTGCACGAGGTGCCTTACTCCGTCCGAAGCGGCAAGAAAAACTACACCCGCTATGAGGGTGTATTGGGTGAGCGCGCCAGCCACGGCTGCATCCGCGTGCAGCGCAAGCGCACCCCCAAGGGCACCAACATGACCTGGGTCTGGAACACCCTGCGCAAGCGCATGGGCACCAAGCTGGTCATCTGGGAAGATTTGCCTGGCCGTCAACTGCCACACGTGGACCCTGCCACACCGCTTTATTACAACCCCAAGGGCGGGCAGAACTACCATTCCGCGGATACCTGCTACGGGGTCAAATCCGCCTTCCTGCCGCTGACCCAGTTTACCTATGGCGAATTGGGCACCGGCGATTACAGCAAGTTGACCGCCTGCCCCTACTGCGTTCCCCCGCGCACGGTGGAGGAAATTAACGAAATCAACGCGGCGCATCAGCTGCACAGCGGGGAACACTGATTGATTTTGCCCGGTTTAACACTTTTTTCTGAAAACAATGCTGATTGCGGGTAAAACCGCTTGCACAGAACCTTGTTTTCATGTATATTACGTAATTGGCACATCCTTGCGCCATGCAAGACATGGCGCCATAAGTCCGTGAGGAGGTGAAAGGTATGGATTACGAACTGCTCTACATCATTGACACAAGCCTTGAAGAGGAAGCCCGGCAGGAGCTCATC
>LSQX01007111.1_pt1 | contig 20298 bp, 24 predicted proteins | sample 654561 | NCBI WGS metagenome assembly LSQX01 (sample SAMN04489861, study PRJNA283612) | anaerobic digester metagenome | isolation source: 4 biogas reactors fed with cattle manure at either 37C or 55C with and... | place: Denmark: Kongens Lyngby | collected 2014 | reverse complement strand
GCAGAATTCACATACACATTTGCAGGATGGACACCGACTGTAGTCAACGTTACGGGAGATGCAACATATACAGCAACCTACACAGCAACGGCTGTAGTGGTTCCAGTAATACCAGTTCCACCAGTTACTCCAATTACTCCAATATTTGTACCAACGAATCCTGGAGGACCAGTATTAGAAGTAGTTATTGATAATGAAGCACCAGCAGTGGAAGCTCCGGATGAGATAGTTGAGGAAGAAGCACCATTAGATACTCTTCCTGAGTGGGCATTAATCAACCTACTTGCAGCAATATTGACAATAATTATGTTGGCTGCGCTATTAGCTGGAGACAAGAAGAAGAAAGAATTTTTAGACGGTGAGAAACACACTAGAAAGAAATTCAGAATTGGTTCTATAGTAGAAGCAATAATAGCCGTAGGATCAGTAATAATATTCATACTTACTGAAAACATGAACAATCCAATGACTTGGACCGATAAGTGGACAGTACTTATGATAATCTTAGCAGTAGCATCACTCGTAACTTATGCGCTAATAGGCAAAAGAGACGAAAAAGATACTAAAGGAGAAGCGGTAGAAGCTTAAGAACAAAATTTATGGAGCAGACTTTTAAGTCTGCTCTGTTTTTTTGTGACGAACTTGTGATTTGTTGGAAAATTTGGTATACTTTTGACGAAAGGAACGCTTGGTGAAGCTATGATTAAAAAAATTGGTATAATAGTTCTAGTTACATTGACATTCCTTACGCTTAATTCGTGTTCTAGTAGCCAGGGAGAGAACTGGAATCCCAGTGAAATGGCTGTAAATATATATAATGAGGAAGAAGCTATAGGAGATGGAAACATTTCATTGGACGTTAGCTCAATAAATGAAGGTTATGTGGGCGTTAAAGTTAAAAACGCCGAAGGGATATTATTTCAACTTATATGTAATGATGAAAAATATAACTACAAGATTGATGAAAGCGATATTCCTATTTTTATTCCATTGCAGTGCGAGAATGGTTTATATAGATTTAGATTCTTAAAAAACACAGTTGATGATAAATATGTTCAAATATTTGAAACAAATAAAGAGGTTGAACTGATAGATGAATTCAAACCTTTTATAAGACCTTCAGTTATGGTCGCGTATGATGAAGACTCTTACTGCGTAGAAGAAGCAAAAAAACTGCAAAAAAAATCAAGCGATGAAATTGATTTTATAAAAAAAGTGTACAAATTTATTCAAAAAAAAATAGATTATGATAAAGACTTTGCCAAGAGCAAACCTGTAATGTACTATCCTGACCCAGATAAAACTCTTAAAACGGGAAAAGGAATATGTTTTGATTATGCTACTCTGGCGGCCTCAATGCTTAGAAGCCAAGGAATCCCAACAAAAGTTATCACAGGCTACGTATCACCAAACGAACTATACCATGCTTGGAATATGATATACGTAGAGGGCGAAGGATGGATAACAGTAAAGATAGAAGTTTCTTCGGAAGATTGGAATAGAATAGATATAACATTTGCGGATACAGGTAGCCAAATGGATGCTACATATACAGACCGATTGGTGTATTAGGAGGGAACTTGAAAAAGCTAAACAGTAATGAAATTAGCGCGTATTGCGAGAATATGGCGATTCTTCTTAGCAGCGGGGTATCTGTGGATGAAGCGGTAGAGATTGTTTGTATGGAGGGAAATAGCTTGATAGCTCAGGCTGTAAACGAAAGGTTTGAATTAACACTTTCAGATGCCATGAAAAAAACAGGAATGTTTCCAACTTACACAGTAGATATGATTGAAACAGGCGAAGCCACAGGTAAAACTGAAGAAACACTGCTTGGTTTAGCAAACTATTATGAGAAGGTATCCATCCATGAAAAAAACATTTCAGACTTAATACTTCGTCCGTCAATTGTTATGGCGGTAATAAGCGGAATAATGCTATTTATAGTACTAAAGCTATTACCCATATTCAAAGAAGTTTATGAAAATCTAGCGGGGTACATGGACCTAAACACTACTACGTTTTTTAACCTGGCTGCTTTATTGGGATGGATAGTATTTATAGTCAGTATGGCTATAAGCATAGTGACATTAATAACTTGGAACAATTGGAAAAAAAATAGAGATTTGAATCGAGCCGTCTCGCTATTCAGGAGGTTTACAAGATTTGAAAAAGCCATAATAGAAACAGAACTTGCTAAATTTACAGACGTATTAGCCATATATATAGAATCAGGAGTAGACATCATAACTGCAGTTGAAAAAGCTAGTGAGTTTATTAATCATGAAAAACTTAAAATTAGTTTAGACAATTGCGAAGAAAAGGTCGCTCAAGGTGTAAGACTTTCGCAGGCGATGAAAGAAGAAAAAATCTACACGTCTTTAAATAGGAGGCTTTTATTTACCGCAGAATCTTCAGGTAAATTAACACAAGGACTAAAAGCATTATCTAATAAACAATGGGAAACAGCAGATGAAACACTAAGGCAGGTTACAGAAACGATTGAACCGACGGTTTTATTAGCGGTAACCGCATTTATAGGGTTGTTGTTGATTAGCGTGATGCTTCCGCTAGTTAGCATAATGGCATCAATATGTTGAGGGTAGGTGATGACCATGGTTAAAAGAAAAATCATTATATCATTAATAATCCTAACTGCAGCCATTATGGGGATCTACACGTATAATAGCGTTGAAAAGGCAAACGTTCAGCAGCAGATGAAAGCTATCGAAGGTGCAGTTACTCAAAGCGCGATACAGTGCTGTTCAATTGAGGGATCATATCCTCAGGATATAGAGTATCTAGAAAAACACTACGGTTTGATAATTGACAGTGAAGAGTATATAGTGGTTTATGAGCTTTTAGCATCTAACATATTACCAGATGTTACTGTACTTAAAAAGCAGTGAAGGGGGAATTATCTTGACTAGTAAAAAAATAGTAGAAACGCTGCAATGGATGGTATTAATTGTAATACTAATCACAATGGTGCTAGTTGCTGTTTCTGGATATAGGTCAAGTGTAAATGCCCAAAACACTAGCAATACACAAAGAAGAGAACTTTCATACATATCAAATAAAATTCATGAGATGGACGTAAAAGACGCAGTTAAGATTAGAGAAAACGAAGATGGAGATATTCTTGTCTTAATTGATAGAACCGATATGGGAGAATATGAAACAAGAATATATTTACACAATGGCACACTGCATGAGGAATATGTGGATGCAAATGAAGAGTTACAACCACAAAATGCCGGCATAATATCAAAAACTAAAAAGTTTGATATAGGTATGGAAAATGGATTGATGAGAATAGAAACAGATAGCGGAAAAACTTTCGTTTTATTACGAACGGAGAATTAGCATGAGAGACATTACTAAATTAATAATTATATTGATTTTGATCTTATCAACAGCTGTTATCATATTAATGTCAGTAGGCTCTTTTGGAATAAATAGCAAAGCCATGAAAAAGAGCGAATCAGTGGAGTTTTCCAAGGCTGTAGCGGAGATCTTTGCAAGCACAAAGACTGATGAAGAATTTATGGAACTTTTAGAAGAATGTTGGAATGTTGAAAAAAAAGAGAGTCTCATCGTGTCTGATGATGAAAAAGTATGTGTTGTTAGCATAAGAACGGAAAAAACGGATCAAGGTGTTATGCGTTATGCAGAGATTGAGGTGTTTGTATCCGATAAATCGACATTCATTTTAAACACATCAAAGTACGTAAGTGACGAAAAGAGCCAACAATGAATAAATTAATAAGCACGTCGACAACCTTAATATTGCTATTGGTTACATTATTATGTGTAATTGTGCTGCTTGTATTGAATTTATCTATCGCAACTGCTAATATGAGAATGGCAGACCGGTATGCAGAGACTGTAAAACATCAGTATGAACTGGAAATGCAAGGGCAAGCTTGGGTTTCAGAAGTTGATGGAAATTTGCTAGGCGATGTTACAAAGATTATAGGTGATGAAAACAAAAGACACTTGCTAATAATTATAGAAAAAGCCGCAAACAACGATTATGACATAACCAAATGGAAAATGGAATCTCCCAAATTAAAAGAAGAGACTCTAGATAATATATGGGAAGGAGAATAGCGGATGTTGGATATTAAGAAAGTGTTAAAGCAAGGCGTTGATATGTACGCGACTGATCTTTTTATTGTATCTGGATTGCCTTTAACTTTTAAAAAAGGAGGCAAGCAGATAAGGGGAACTGAAAAAACACTGATGCCAGAGGATACAATAAAATATATCAAGGAAATTTATGCCATTTCAGATAAATCCTTTGATAGTTTTGATAAAGACAAAAAGGATGACGATTTTAGTTTTTCCATACCAGATGTTGGAAGATTTAGGGCAAATGTCTTTATGCAAAGGGGAAGTTTGGCGACAGTAGTTAGGATAATCCAGTTCGGCTTGCCGATGGCGGAAGATATTAATATACCAGAGGAAGTGCTGGCATTCGCAGATGAGAAAAATGGACTAGTATTACTTACTGGTCCTGCAGGTACGGGCAAGAGCACTACTTTAGCATGTATTATTGATAAAATAAACAAAGAAAAGGAAAAACATATTATTACAATTGAAGATCCAATAGAGTACATACACAGTCACAATAAATCGATAGTAAGTCAAAGGGAAATAGGAAATGATGTAGATAGTTATGAAAGTGCAATGAGAAGCGTTTTCAGAGAAAGTGCAGATGTAATACTGCTTGGTGAATTGCGAGATTTAAATACTATGGAAGTTGCTATGACGGCGGCTGAAACAGGGCAACTGATATTTAGCACATTACACACTATAGGAGCTGCAAACTCAATAGATAGGGTAATTGATAGCTTCCCCGCTTCTCAGCAGGGACAGATAAGATTACAGCTTTCTATGATGCTTAGAGGTGTAATAAGCCAGCAGCTAGTACCCACAATAGATGGGAAGATTATTCCTGTATTTGAAATTATGAAAACCAATGTTGCTATACGCAATTTGATAAGAGATGCGAAGACACATCAAATTACATCCACTATGATTGCGTCAAATGATATGACTACAATGGACGCTAATCTAGTAGAATTAAAGGCTCAGGGAATTATTACTGAAGAGACTGCACTTGCGTATTCTCAAAACAAAGAGTGGACAAGAAAGAAACTGATAGGTAAAAAAAATGTGTAGATATTATATAAAATGGCTAGGAGGCCTGGAAATTTACAGAGACGACGAATTAAGATTAGCACTTAAATCTAAGAAAAGCCAAGTAAAGGATATGCTAGCGGTTCTTCTTATGAAAAAGGATAGCCAGTTAACAGACGACCAAATAATAGAGATGATTTGGATAAATGATAACATAGAAAACTCTCAGTCTGCACTTAAAAACCTGGCATATTTAACTAGGAAAGCACTTAAGGAAGTTGATGAAATAGAAGAGTTTGTAATACGTAAAAACGGCCGTTATATTTGGAATCCGAAAGTGGAAACCAAGATGGATATAGACGAGATGGAAGAGTATTACAAAGAATTAACCTCAGCAAACGCTAGTGATGTAGAAAAACTTGAAAAAGGAAGAAAGATAGTAAGCCTATATAAAGGAAGATTAGCGGAGAACTTTGATAATAATACATGGTGGTTTCCTATAAGTCAGTACTATAATATGATATATATAAACACTGTTAGTATTATGTGCAAATTACTTGAAACCTCTGATACTGAAGATAGTTATGAAGAGATAATTTTCATAGCGTCTACAGCAACTCATTATGATATGAGTAATGAAGAGCTATATGTACATGTATTTAGAGCATTAAAAGCAATGGATGACAAAAGAGGAATTTGTGATTACTATGAAGCTATTGGCGAAATTATATATAATAAAATAGGAGAAGGCCTTTGTGAGGAAATCAAAAAGATCTACACGTGGGCTACCCAAGAACCTGATTTTACTTTTAATGATTTAGAACAGCTTACAGAAAACCTTAGAGAGAATTTGAATACGGACGAAATCAAGGGAGCATACTTCTGTCAAAGAGATGTTTTTAAAAACATTCTACATTTTATAATAAGAAATAGTATTCGAGACAAGAAAGATGTGGTGATTACACTTCTAACCATAACCGACTTAGAAGAGAGTCTTATAGAGGGAGACAAACTTAAAGAGATGGATAGACTCTATGATGCACTAAAAAGTCTTTTAAGAAGAAATGACGTTTATGTTAGATATAGCGTAAACCAATTCTTAGTTCTTCCATATGATTGCTCTAAAGAAAGCATTTCAATAGTGGAAAAAAGGGTTGTAGAAAAGTTTGACAGAAATAAAAAACATCAAGAACTTGTTCTCGATGTAGTAAGTTTTTCCATAGAGAAAAAAGGATATCAATTGCTATATTAATATAAAAGTAATAAAAATATACGTAAAAAAGTTTTACAATTATCATATAAATAACTATAAAGTAAAGATAATATATGTTATACTTGTGAAACTAATAAAGGTGAGATGAAGTGATCGGGAGAGTGTGAAAGCCGCCGAAGGGGAAAATGGTTAGCTTAGTCGGCTAATTGTGAATCTTTCAGGCAAAAGGACCGATTGTGGATCAAAATCTGTAAAGCGAAAGCACCAAAGAGGCAAGAACTTAATTGTTCGAAACTTTCGGGTAACACGACAGATTAGAGACTATAGCGTTTTTTGCTATAGTCTTTTTAGGTGTTAAGGAGGAGATTATTTGGAACACGTAATAAATTACTTAATCGTCTGTGAATATATAGGTACAGCAGCTTTTGCAGTATCTGGAGCCATAACTGCTATAAAGCATAAATTGGATTTACTTGGAATAGTTGTAATAGGAAGTGTTACAGGTATAGGCGGGGGAATATTAAGAGATGAAATAATTAGTGATTCAGCGCCAGTTGCATTTGTTCATCTTCAATATGTAGCGATTACTATACTAACATCATTATTAATATATGTTTTTTACTTGCTTAAAGTAAAGAAAAAAATAACTTGGTCTATAACGCAGACTAAAATATTTGATATTTGTGATGCCATAGGACTAGGAATATTTGCTGTAAACGGAACAAATGCAGCAATGGATGGCAATACATTTACGGCTATTTTAATGGGCGTAATAACTGCTGTTGGAGGAGGGATACTTAGAGATATGCTTTGCGGCGAAATACCAAGAGTGTTTAAAGAAGAAATATATGCAACGGCAGCCTTAGTAGGAAGCACATGCTATTATATGATGAAAATCATGGGATTTAATTACGTGTTTGCATCTCTTGTGGGCATGACCTTGGTTGTGGTAATAAGATTGGTTTCTAAGTATAATAGATGGAAATTACCTGGAGTTAATTGATGTTAATTATTACTAATTCTGGAGGATTATAGAGGCGAGGTATTAGTATGTTTTCTTTGGCCAAGCCTCTACTCACGACTAGCACGGTTTTATTAATAGTGTATTTACCTCCTGCATATTTCGGAAAAAGCCCTTGATTAGGAGAATAAAGTCCGTTTAAAATATGCGGAACGCGCCACTGTCCACCGTGAGCATGTCCGGCAATCACTAAATCAAAATTACAGTTAGTATAATCGCAAACTCTTTCTGGTCTGTGTGAAAGTAGGATATTAAAGTGTTTAGATTCAATGGTATTAGAACAAGCATTTAATTGGCTATACCACACTTCTTCACCTAGCTCGAAATCATCTATCCCACAGATAGATAAATCGTTACAAATGCTACACTTTCCATCTAGCACTTCAACGCCGTGGTTTTTTATAACATTTTTCAAGTAAGCCAAATGATCGATTCGTATTTCGTGATTACCAGTCGTATAATAACAGGGATAAAGTTTTGTGATTTCTTGGAAAAATTCTATCGTTTTGTCTATGGGTCTCTTATCATCGATAATATCTCCAGGCATTACAATAATATCGGGGGAGTGGTTATTAATTTTATCCATTAATAGCTCTTGATTCGGCCCATAATCGCAACTGTGCAAATCAGAAATAACGGCAATTTTAAGATTTCTCCGTATTTTCGGACTTTTTATATCATATTTAGTAACTGTAATATTGTTATCGATTCCTAAAGCAAAAAACAATAAAATTAGTGTTAGTAGTACTGCAGTGAATATATATAACATTATGGTTTCACACATCTCCTTAATAATATTGCCTATTATACCACATTAACAATTTCCAGCATAAACGTAATTAAGATGTTTTAAAGCTATTTCTTTTAGCTTGTAAATTTGACTTATAGAGGTAGGAGCTTTTTCGCTCATGTTATACTGAGGGGAAAATCTACTTATGTGAAAAGGTATGTTTTTTTCAATACGGCCTAACCAAGAAGACATCTTTTCCATATCACCTTCGCTATCATTTAAATCCGGGATTATTAAAGATGATACTTCAACGTGGCAGATGCTGCTAGAAATTTCAATGGAACGTTTTACTGTTTCAAGATCTCCGAAGACAAAATCATAAAATTCCTGAGTAAATCCTTTCAAATCGATATTCATTGCGTCAATATTGGGTAAAAGCGCTTTTAAGGGTTCGCTGCATATCATACCGTTTGTGACTAAAACGTTTTTTAAATCGTTTTCTTTTGCCAATTTAGAGCAGTCCATTATATATTCGTAGCTTATCAAGGGCTCGTTATATGTATAAGCAATTCCGATATTACCATATCTCTTTAAAGACAAGGCATATTCAATTAACCTAGATGGTTCCATATATTCAGTTGGCATTGTGGTATTCATAGAAATATTGTGATTTTGGCAAAATGGGCATCTCATGTTACATCCGTAGCTACCAATGGAAAGGATTTTCTTGCCAGGATGAAATCTGGCTAAAGGTTTCTTTTCGATTGGGTCAAGAGCAATTGCAGTTAATTTGCCATAGTTGTCACACACTATTTTACCATTAAGATTACGCCTAGCGCTGCAAAGTCCCAAAGCGCCTTCCTTAATATCACAATGATGCGGGCATAAAGTACATATCATTTGTGTCTCACCACCTCAAATCTTAAAAGATTGTATTTCTCGCCTTTCATAACTCCGGCCTTTTGTCTTGCGATATCCACTTGTTTTTCTACGGTATCTATTCCTTCTAAGTTGGGAAGAAGCAGACCTCTTCTGTGACCCTTTTGGACTATTACCCCGTATCTGTTAACATCCAACTTGTCAAAGCTGTCTATTGGCTCGGCTTGGCCTAAAACATCGACGGAGTATTCAAGATGCTCTAGCTCATGTTCTTTAACAGCAGAGAATCGGGGATCACAAGACGAGGCGGATATAGCATTTTGAATTATTTCCTCAGCAAGGCAATTTTCATTAGGGGAGATTGTTCCAATACAACCTCTAAGTTCTCCGTGTTTTTTCAAAGATACAAAAACGCCAGCCTTACTATAAAGAAGTTCAGAGCTTACATCATCTGGTATGTTTGTTCGTTTTCCCGTAACTATATAATGCTCTATAGTTTTTTTGGCTAACTTTACATACTCGTCCTCTTCTTTATGCTTTGGTATACTTTTACTCATTACTTCAAAGGTTGCTACTGCGTATCCAACGCCAAAGGGTCCCTCATATGAAAGCATACTTGGGATTATTTTGCTCTCACTTAGGGAACCTGCCATGATTTGGAATGGCTTAAGACCGCATTCGGCAGCATTATTACATAATATATCGTCGAGCTTTAAGAGTTCGTTTAATTTTCCGGAGTGGAAAATATTTATTATTTTCTCATCAAAAATTGGACCTTCCTCAGCGTAGCCGTAAGGCCCAGTGGTTTTTAGTTTATGTGACAAGTCTCCGCTTGCTATTATTACTACATTTTTGTCTAGCGATTCCACGGCGGAGTTTATGCATTTGCCAAATGAATGATGAACAACAGAAGATAAACCCGAAGGACTTATTCTTACCACCTTAAAATCCGTATAGTGTTTTTTTAAAAAATATAAAGGTATCAAGCTGCCATGATCAAGCATGGGGTCTTTTTCACCAAAAGTTCCAGCCGGAATGCTTTCAACAGTTGCAAGTTCGCAAATTTTGTTAGCCAGATTCTGATCATACTCGACTTCAATTTCAACATGACTTGCTCCAAACATAGATAAGTTTCCTTTGGCAGAAAAGCCTGGTGAAATGTGAAAGTAATCATGAAACACTGTGGAATGGGGGCTTAGTAAAATGACGGTTTCAGGCTCTAAAGAAGCTACTAATTTCATAGCTTTATCATAAGCATCAATGGTACTTTGAATTTTCTTTTCTTCCCCTCTTCCAACTTCATGTAATATGATCGGCGGATGAGGTACTGCTATACCTGTTAAAATACTCATACTCAACTCCTTGCTCTAAACATCTTCGATTTATCGATCAAGTCCTCGTTGAACATCTGGAATGACAGGACTGTTTCATGACATAGGTTTTGATTTAATGATTGCTATACTTTCAGATGAGGGTGTTTTTATCGGAAAGACCGCATAATGAATTCTTATATATATGAAACAAGGATGCTGGTGCAAGCCTTGTTTCATAAGAGGTACTCCTAAAGTTAATTCTACCATTAGGCATGCAATAGTTCAACGATTTAATTTGATAAAGGCGATTTACTATGATAAAATATACATACAAACATAAAGAGGTGCAGAAATGGATAAAAGCTTGTACAACATAATACTAAACGGTGTACGAGATGGCGTTTATTATGTAGATAAAGAAAGAAGCATATTGTTTTGGAATGATGCTGCGGAACGAATAACGGGATACAAAAAAGAGGATGTAATAAATACGCATTGTTATGAAAACATATTAAATCATATCGACGAAAAAGGAAATAAACTGTGTTTGGATGGTTGCCCCTTAAAAAGTACTATAAGCGATGGCAAAACAAGGGAAGTCAACGTATATCTAAAGCACAAGGATGGTTATAGAGTGCCAGTTAGCATATACTGCAGCCCTATTTATAAAGATGGCAAAATTGTTGGAGCCGTTGAATCCTTTACAGATATATCGCCTCATAATGTTATATTAGGCACAAATAACGAATTGGTAAAACAAGCTTACACAGATGTGCTTACGGGTCTTCCTAATAGAAGATATTTGGAAAAACATTTAGAAGCTGTGATGTTAAAGAACAAGCAGCTTAATATACCTGTAGGAGTAGCATGCGTTGACATTGATTTCTTCAAACGCATAAATGATAAGTATGGTCATGATGTGGGCGATAAGGTTCTAAAGTTGGTATCTTCTGTTTTCACAAAAGCAGTCAGAGATAAGGACATAATTGCCAGAAACGGCGGGGAAGAGTTTACTGGTGTTTTCGAAGGGCTTGATGAAAAATCGCTTAAGCGTCTTTTAGAAAGAATAAGAGTACTTGTAGAAAGCTCAAGTATAGTAGTAAACGGTGAAAATTTGTCAACTACGATTTCCATCGGTGGAGCTATGCTAAGTGAGGAAGATAGTGCAGCTTCTATTATTAAAAAGGCCGACAATGCTTTGTATGAGGCCAAAGAAACAGGAAGAAACAAGGTTGTAATTAGCAATAATTGAAACTAATATGGTAGCAAGCTTTAGTACTAGAAGGATAAATAGGTTTAAATAGGTTTGTAAATTAAGCTTATTAAAATATAAAAGTAAATTTCATGGATTAAAGAAAGAGAGGTAGGGTTATGAAAGCTGTTATTTTAGATGGCTGCATAGGTTGCGGTCTGTGTGAAACAGCATGTCCTGAAGTCTTTCGTATGAATGATGAAGGACTCGCTGAAGTCTGGGGAGATGTTACAAAAGATAATTTAGAAGCCGCAGAAGAGGCAGCTGTGGAATGTCCAGTTGCTGTAATCGAAATTGATTAGTATAAGTATAGTTAATATTAACAGAGCCGTTTTTAAGCGGCTCTGTTTTTGAAGTAAAAATTGTGATATAATCCTCTAGTACATGGGAGAGGTAAATTATGCGTAAAAGTATTACAGAAGAGATTCTTTTAAAATATATGGAGCTAAGAACAGATAGCAGGTTAGATGACATGGACAAATATATTCAGCACGGAAGCTGTACAACGCTTAGACACTCCCTTGGAGTAGCGTATATGAGCCTATATCTGTATGATACATTTAGATGTAAATGTGATAGAGACTCTTTGCTTAAATCTGCATTTATTCATGACTATTACCTATATGATTGGCATGAAAAGGACAAGACCCATTCTTTGCATGGATTCAAACATGCTAAGACGGCTCTAAAAAATGCAAATGAAGATTTTAATTTAAAAGAACATGAAAAAGATGCTATACTAAATCACATGTTTCCGCTTATTCCCAGTTGGCCTAAGTATTCAGAAGGCAGGCTACTTAGCTTAGCGGATAAGCTGTGCGCTATTTATGAAATTTTCAAAAAGAATCCCTACGAGGATTTATATCAAATGATAAAAGAGGGAATACAAAAATGACAGAATTTTTATTATATATATATATATATTCCTTTATTGGATGGGTTTATGAAAGTGCGTATTCAAGTATTCGCGAAAGAAGGTGGATAAATAGAGGCTTTATGCATGGACCCTTTTTAACTATATACGGAATGGGCGGAATAATATGTGTTCAATCAGCCATATTAGCAGGTGGCGATGCTCTGAAGACGTTTATGTATGCCTTTGTTATTTGTACAGCGATGGAACTTTCGACAGGTCTTTTAATGGAGAAGCTTTTTAAAGTGAGGTACTGGGATTACACACAAGTACCTTTGAACATAAAAGGGTATGTATGTTTTCCGGTAAGTATGTTTTGGGGGATATGCGCCGTATTTATCTATAAATACATTCAGGGGCCAATATCTAATGCGGTCAGTTACATAGAGCCTAATTACTTAGAAGTATTCGTATATGCGCTTACTATAGCCTGCGCAATAGATTTTACGGTGTCATTTGTTGAAGCTACAGATCTTAAGAATATGCTTGAAGATATCGATGTCAGAAATAAGAAGATCGAAGAGCTTAAATATAAACTTGAAAAGGTTAAGGATGTATTATCGGTGGATACTTCTAAGTTAAAAGGTTTTACCGCTGATGTCAGAGATAGCCTTAACGAAAGTCAAAAGTCCCTAGATGCATCGATGGAAGATTACTATAATAGTCAAAGAGATTTCATTGAGAATATTAGGGCAAGGATAAGAGAACTTCCTGAAATGAAAGAAATAATGCAAGAAACTTTAAAATCTTTAAATAATACGCAAAAGTTAATGCGCAGCAGGTTTACACTTAGAAGCAAAGGTGTTAAGAGCATGCTAGGAAGAAACCCGCGCATTTCCTCGATTCAATATAAAGAGATACTTGATATGATTAAAAAAATGGGCGAATAAAAAAAGTTTTCTAAGGCTAACTTATTGTGATATAATACGCCTATCAATCAATTAGTAAGAGGTATATATGAAAACAACATTAGATAAATTAAAGGTAGGCAGCAATGCCAAGATAGTAACAGTAAAAGGTGAGTCTGAACTTAGGCATCACCTACTTGAGATGGGACTTATACCAGGAACAGTCGTTAAACTAGTAAAGACTGCGCCCTTAGGAGACCCTATAGAGCTTAGAGTCAGAGACTATGCTTTAACATTAAGAAAAGCAGATGCTGCTAATATAGAAATAACGGACATAGACAAGAATGTTTTGGAAAAGAGAGAATGCAAAATAATATCTGCTGTTGATCATCCTGGTTTAGGAGAAAAAAATTGTAGGATAGTTGATACTGATGACGAATCTTACAGAACTGGCTGCGAAGAATGCAAAAGAAGAGGTGGCGGAAGAAGAAGCAGAAAAAACAGAGGAAGAGATGAAACGGAATTTATGTTTGGTCTGGTGGGGAATCAAAATAGTGGGAAAACCACTTTGTTTAACCAATTAACTGGAGCAAATCAGCATGTAGGAAATTTCCCTGGTGTTACTGTTGAGCATAAAGAAGGCACGATAAGACATTACCCGAATGCTAAAATTACTGATTTACCAGGAATTTATTCCTTGTCACCTTATTCAACAGAAGAGATTGTTACAAGAAATTTCATAATTAATGAACAACCTGATTGCATAATTAATATTCTCGATGCAACAAACCTTGAAAGAAATCTGTATTTGACACTGCAATTAATTGAGTTAAACGTTCCTATAGTTCTTGCCTTAAATATGATGGATGAAGTAAGAGATAATAGCGGAGTTATTATGATTAATAACTTAGAGGCATTACTGGGAATTCCAGTAGTTCCAATATCTGCTGTTAATAACGAAGGTATTGAAGAGCTTATAGATCATGGGATGGCAGTTGCCAGGCAAGATATTAGACCTAGGCGTTTTGACTTTTGTGATCCCTTTGGCAACCCAACTGAGCAGGCAGTCCATAGATGCATACATGCTGTAAAGCACTTAATTGAAGATCATGCAAGAAGTATTAAAATACCGCCAAGATTTGTGGCGACTAAAATAATTGAAGGCGACGTAATTCTACTTGATAAACTTAGACTAGATAGTAATGAAAAAGAAGCAATTGAACATCTTATCAAGCAGATGGAAGACGAAAGTGGAATGGACAGAGAAGCTGCAATTGTTGATATGAGGTTTTCGTTTATAGAAAACCTTTGCTTTGACACTGTTCAAAAGCCTTTTGAAAGTAAATCTCATTTAAAAAGCGTAGCTGCAGATAAATGGTTAACAGGCAAATATACTGCCATACCTATGTTTTTAGGCATTATGGCCCTTATGTTTTGGATGACATTTGGTTTAATAGGCCCCCTTTTATCTGATGGATTAGATTATTTAATTGGAGAGCTGACAATTTTAACAGATGCCGCGCTAACAGGTTATCAGATGAATCCTGTGGTGCATTCGCTCATAATAGACGGAATATTTACAGGAGTGGGTAGCGTTCTTAGCTTCTTGCCACTTATAGTTGTTCTGTTCTTTTTCCTATCATTAATGGAAGACAGCGGGTACATGGCGAGAGTGGCATTTATAATGGATAAAGCACTAAGGAAAATAGGTCTTTCAGGAAAAAGTTTTGTTCCTATGCTTATCGGATTTGGTTGCTCTGTTCCTGCAATTATGGCAACTAGAACTCTGTCTTCTAATAGAGACAGAAGAATGACCATGTTTTTAATTCCGTTTATGAGCTGTTCGGCTAAACTGCCGATTTACGTAATGATGGCTACGCTATTCTTTCCAGGCTACGAAGGCCTGGTGATAATTTCTATGTACATATTAGGAATGTTAGCCGGAATATTCTATGCTGTGATAATGAAAGAAGGCAGATATAAGGGAGAACCAATACCTTTTGTAATGGAGCTTCCTAACTATAGACTGCCAAGCATGAAAAGTGTATCTTTATTAGTTTGGGACAAGGCTAGAGATTTTATTACTAAAGCCTTTACAATAATATTTATTGCATCGATTGTTATTTGGTTCTTGCAGAGCTTTGATATGAGGTTTAACCTGGTAGCAGATTCGTCAGAAAGTATGCTAGCTGCACTTGGAGGATTAATAGCTCCGATTTTTGCTCCACTTGGCCTAGGTGACTGGAGAATATCCACAGCCCTAATTACTGGTTTTATAGCTAAAGAAAGTGTTGTGAGCACTCTTACAGTGTTATTAGGCAGTACCGCTGCTGCCACGACGATTTTCACGCCTGTTACAGCATATGTATTCTTAATATTTACTCTGTACTACACGCCTTGTGTGGCTGCTGTAGCGGCTTTTTACAGGGAGACCGAATCTAAGCTTTTGACACTTGGAATGGTTATTGTCCAGTGCGGTATGGCATGGGTATTAGCTTATATATTCTATTTTATAATAAGGGCCTTTTGACAGAATAAAATTAAAGCAATTAATAGAAAATAAGGATATTTGCTTACTGCAACTCTCCTTATTTTCATATAGGGAGAAGAAATATGGCTAAACTTAGCGAAGTTATTATCAGGCTTTCTAGTATAAGTAAAATGAAAAACATGAAAGAAGAGGACCTTTTTACTTTTATTAGTAAAAGAGAAAAAGGCAAGATCCCAGGCAGACTTTTGAAAAGGTATGCCGTGGAGAAATTAAACATTAAGGGAAATGATTGCTATGCTTTATCACCGAGAGAAGGAAAAAGCGATAATGCGGTGTTATTTATTCATGGGGGAGCATATATTTTAGATATGGATGATTACCATTGGCACGCAGTAGATGGTATAATAAAGAAGACATCCGCAACTGTATATGTTCCGATATACCCCTTAGCACCAGAGCATACATATATAGAAACTGAGATGATGATGGATGCGCTATATGAGAAGATAACAAAAGAGCATAAAAGGGTTTCTGTTATAGGAGACTCTGCAGGCGGTCAAATTGCTATTAAACTTTTGTCTAAGAGCGACCTAAAGGCAAAAGATTTAATCCTTGTATCCCCTCTTGTTTACCTTTATCCAGATTCAGAATTAATTGAGGAAATGAAAAGCATAGAAGAAAAGGACATAATGCTGTCAGTTGATTTTATAAGAATTGTTTCTAAGTGGTGGACAAAGGGTAATATATTTACGTACGGTGATGTAAATAGCATTAAAAAAGTTAGCATCTTTGTTGGTACAAACGAAATACTTTATCCTCATGCTTTAAGACTAGCGTCAAATATAGAAGATTGCGAAGTCTATGAGGGAAAACAGCTGATGCATACTTGGCCATATATGCCAGGTGATAAAGAGTGCGCAGCGGGATTTAAAACAATTTGTGATATTATTAATAAATAAAAGGAGATTATTATGAAGAAGAAAACTATATTTTTACATGGAATGTGTGCATTTTTAACTATAATAGGATGGGTTCTTTGCGCCACAACAGGCCATGAATTAATAAGAGAATCAAGAGAAGAGGAATCGATATGAGAAATTCGGCAAGGCATATGAGATATGATAAAATGGGACCAGTTGTAGCAGAGAATTTTATAAAAAAAGATTTTGATGCATATTACTTTAAGACTAAAAAAGAGGCTCTAGAAAAAGCTCTTAGCCTGATTCCAAACAATCATATTGTTTCTTGGGGAGGATCTGCTTCGATTAAGCAGATAGGCCTTTTAGATGAAGTTAAGAAAAAGTACGTCGTTATAGATAGAGATGAGTCGGAGAACCCCTCTGAGGCCATGAGAAATTCACTGTTAGCCGATACGTATCTTATGAGTTCTAACGGCGCTAGCGCTGACGGGCAGCTTGTTAATATTGATGGTACAGGCAATAGAGTAGCAGCTCTTTGCTATGGTCCAAAGCAGATCATCGTAATACTAGGGCTTAACAAAGTTCAAAAGAATATATATGATGCGTTGGAATATGCAAGAACGATAGAGGCTCCTTTAAATTGCCAAAGATTTGAAGGGCTTGTAACGCCGTGTAATACTACTGGCATTTGTAATGACTGTAATGTTAAAGATTGCATTTGCAATCAGATAGTCCATACGAGAAGAAGCAATCCTAAAGGTAGAATAAAGGTAATCTTAGTAGGTGAAGACTTAGGGCTATAAGATGTGGAGGTCAATTATGGTAACAAAAGAACAGTGGATGAGGGAGGCTGAAAGCGCATCAAATCACTACCTGAATTTAAATGATGGCGGGTTCGATGAACAGATGAAGGCGTATTTTTCCAGTTGTAACTTTGAAGAAAAAAGTATAACATATGGGTTCCCTACACAGAACTGGCAAATCAATGAAAGAGGAGGAATTCACGGAGGAGCAATAGCAGGCATGTTCGATACGGCCTTTGGAATTACCGCTAATTTTATCGCTGGTAAAAATGAAGCTGCAACGGTAGATATGGCGATTAGTTTTTTAAGAGGTCTCGAAATTGGAGATACATGCGAGATAAAGGTGATAACTGTAAAGGCAGGCAGAAGCATGATAAGGTTAAGAGCAGAAATGACTTGTAACGAATCAGGTAAACTGATAGCTTCAGGAACAGGCAGTTGGATGCCCTTATAAACATTTGGGTCTAGATGTGTAATTTAAAAACCGGAGATTCTGAAGCGACTTTAAGATGCGTCTACTTTAGGCAAGTGAATAATTAGGACTGAAATCTGTATTAAACAGAAATCAGTCCTTTTAAATTGCAATTAATTCAATTTTGAAGCAGCCGAATCCAATCCCTTCATTAGGCGTTCTTTTTCAGAAAACTGTTGGAGCAATCGTACTAAAGAAATCAAATATATGGATTTTTAAATAATGGTTTTTATATTGACAGTATAACGAATTAAGCACATAATTGTACTAGAGTATAATTATGTGCGTGTTATGAAAAGAGGTTTGAGTGTGAATAAAAAAGATAACGTTAGAATTATCAAGTTCGTGCTATTTTCTATATCTGCAGGAGTTATCGAGATAACTGTATTTACACTATTAAATGAATTGGTTACTTGGCCCAATATGGAGTCGAGTGGAGACTATGGACCAAATTATTTCATCGCATTAATATGTTCGATAATTTGGAACTTTACATTTAACAGAAAATTCACGTTCAAATCCATTGAAAATGTGCCTGTGGCTATGGCTAAATTATTCGGATATTACTGTATATTTACTCCAGCATCTATGTGGTGGGGAATAGCCCTTACTGAAAGAGTAGGTTTAAATGAATATTTAGTGTTAGGGCTAACAATGCTTACAAATCTTTTTACCGAATACTTAGTACAGAGGTATTTTGTTTATGGCAAAAGCTTAGATACGAATGAACGCGCTAGAAAGGAAAAGATTAAAAAGAATGAAGAAGGTAGAACGAACTGAAGTAGCTATATTACATGCAGCTAAAGTACAATTTGAAGAAAAAGGAATTGAAAACGTAACCGTAGATGATATTGCGTATGAGGCCGGTGTTTGCAGAATGACTGTCTTTAATAGGTTCAAAACCATGGAAAATTTAATGGCCGCATTATTCAATATTGAAATAGATGAACTTTGCCAATATAGCAAGGGAGCTAATGCCAAAGGCATTGAAAATATTAAACTGTTGTTTCACCGGTTAATTGAAGATTCAGTAAATTATCCTAAAGTTACGTCTAAGTTAATAAGTGTATTGATGTTAAGCAAGGAAGCAAAAAACATTTCCAAGATTGAAAATATAATAATGCAAAGCATAAAAGAAGAGAATGATGTTAATCCGTTAAAGGTACTAGATGTGTTTACCGTTGAGAAAACCACGGAATTAGTAATGGGCATTTACTATGGGATGATGAACCATAGGCATATAAAAGGAGATTCGTTTAAAAGCGAAGAGATGATAGATGAAATGGATAAAGCAATTGAGTATTTGTTGTTAGGAGGAAAAAATGAATAATTGTGGAATTAGCAGGTGGGAAAATCCCCAAAAGGTAAATGATGCATTAAAGGCGCTAACTTCGGAAAAGATTTGGGAGGTTAACGATGATTACTATGAAAACGTAATAATGAAATATTATGATAATAATTGTAAAAAATCAAATGCACTTTTTCAAGAAGCCAAAGAAAGAATACCTGGTGGAGTGCAGCATAATTTAGCATTCAATAAACCTTTTCCATTGTGCTTTACCAAAGCAGAAGGAGCTTTTTTATATGATAAAGACGGTAATAAATATATAGACTTTCTTCAAGCAGGTGGACCTACAATACTAGGTAGCAACTATAGCGAAGTGAAAGAGGCGGTAATTGAACTTTTAAATAACTGTGGTCCGATTACAGGTCTTTTGCATGAAGCTGAATATATGATTGCCAAAATAATAAATGAGTGTATGCCGAATGTTGAAATGTTTAGAATGCTAGGTAGCGGTACTGAAGCTGTGATGGGCTCTTTTAGAGTGGCGAGAATTGCTACAGGTAAAAAAAGAATAATAAAAATAGGTGGAGCATATCATGGATGGTCGGATCAAATGGTGTATGGCCTTAAGATACCAGGAAGTAGGGGCCTTTTAGAATCACACGGAATACCTAAAAAGAGTTATGCACTTACGGATGAAGTTAGACCAAACGATTTAAATATGCTTGAAAAGATGCTCAAATTAAACAAATTAAGAGGTGGAACGGCTGCTGTTATATTAGAGCCGATAGGTCCAGAAAGTGGCACGAGGCCTGTGGCTAAAGAATACAATAAGCAAGTAAGAGAGCTGTGCGACAAATATGAAACACTTCTAATATTTGATGAAGTTGTTTCAGGCTTTAGAGTTGGACTTTCAGGAGCGCAAGGATATTTCGACATAATTCCCGATTTAACTATATTTGGCAAAATAGTGGCAGGAGGTTATCCTTCTGCAGGAGGAATTGGAGGAAAGA
>LSQX01045896.1_pt2 | contig 20300 bp, 15 predicted proteins | sample 654561 | NCBI WGS metagenome assembly LSQX01 (sample SAMN04489861, study PRJNA283612) | anaerobic digester metagenome | isolation source: 4 biogas reactors fed with cattle manure at either 37C or 55C with and... | place: Denmark: Kongens Lyngby | collected 2014 | reverse complement strand
CTGGCAGACCTGTGGACAGTCGATAAACGATACCTTAATAATGAAAATTTTATCCCAAAAAGACAGGCTGAAAATCCATTCCCCAAAATGCCGGCGGATGAAGCTATACTGAAAGACAAAGAGCTTTATTTTCGTGTACTTCCACTGCAAAACCCTTTCCAGGATGCACGGACCTCCTACTATCATAAAAATGTTGGAGGTTACCATGCGGCAAAATTGAGAAGGTACCAGGAATTTATTGACCACCATCTCCAGCCTGAATTGCAACAATTTGTAACCAGCCTCCAAAACCGGCAATCAGCTGATTCGACACTTCAAAGCCTGGATGCCATTAACATGATGAATACAAAATATATAATCTATGACCTAAACCAGGCTCCGATCAGAAATCCTTACCAAATGGGAAATGCCTGGTTGGTGGAGAATTATAAAATTGTAGAAAATGCGGATGAGGAGATCGAAGCTATGCAGGATGTTGATCCGGCAGAAACAGCAGTTATCGATAAAAGGTTCAAAAATTTTGTCGATGGCAAACAGTTTTCAAAAGACCAGGCCGGATCTGTTAAATTGACCGAATACCAGCCTAACTATCTTAAATATATAGCAAACACGACATCCGAACAGCTTACAGTGTTTTCTGAAATCTATTATGAAAAAGGCTGGAAAGCTTATGTAAATGGTGAAGAAGTTCCTCATTTCAGGGTAAATTATGTTCTCAGGGCTCTCGTCCTTCCTCCCGGTGAAAATACAATCGAATTTAAATTTGAACCTGCATCCTATTATCTGGGAAATAAAATTTCACTGGCCAGTTCTCTATTGCTGATTTTAGCAATTGCAGGATATATGTTTACTGAAATCAGGAAAAAGAAAGTTGTGGATTAAATTTTGCATTTATTAACAGGCCTCATTCTGTTTTATATGGAAAATTCAAGGCTGAATTCTGAATTTTTTAGAAACGATGTCTTAATGGTTGCTCGTGAACTATTGGGCAAATTTATTGTCAGGAAATTTAATAATGGCAAAACCGAAAGGTATATAATATCTGAAGTGGAAGCATATAGCGGCGACGGTGACCTTGCCTGTCATGCCAGCAAAGGGAAGACATCCCGCACAGAAGTGATGTTTCGTGAAGGTGGACTGGTTTATGTTTATCTGGTTTACGGAATTCACTGGCTTCTTAATATTGTTACAGGCAGGGAGGGGGATGCATCTGCAGTATTGATCCGGGGACTTAAAGGTGTTACCGGGCCCGGACGGGTTGGAAAATTGTTGCAACTGGACAGATCATTCTATGGCGAGGACCTGACAACATCGGACCGTATATGGATTGAAGAATCTGATATAAAAATTACTTATGGCACTGCCCCGAGAATTGGAATTGATTACGCAGGCGAACCATGGAAAAGTAAACACTGGCGATTTTATATCACTCAACCCCCCAACCATGAGCTTTAGCTTTTTCAACAGGCTCTATTGAAAGGGATCTCAGATGCATAAGGTATTTTTCGCCTTCCCCCATAGGACGGACTGTTAAAGTGTATATGTCAGATTCTACGATATCAATATATCCAACCGGAAATTCGCGGTAATTGAAGTATCCTCCATCCGATACAACAGTTTTTCTATAACTGTGATTTCCAATTTTTACTTCATACTCTTTCCCTTCCCAATCACTGTTAGCTGCATAATCAATTTTTAACTGATATTTCCCGGGCTTGTCAATATTTATCAGCCACTCAACGCTGTCTTCGGGACCTCTCCATTTCGAAATGTGAAATCCTCCTTTTCTGTTATACCGTGTTTTAGCCTCACCCTTTGTGTCAGCTGTCAAATAATTTAATTCCGCTTTGCCTTCAGCATCGGGGGTTACAACACGGGGACTTACCTTTACTGCCCCCTCAACCTCCAGTACAACAACGGAAAGAGGATGATCAGGGGCCTTTGCCGGCAATTCGACATAGGTGATTTCACCCTCCTTCACAACTGTAAGCTTTGAGGATTCATCTGACAGGGGATATGCATTTTTTACCTGGTTTTGTAACCCTTTTATATTCAATTTTCCATCTTCAGGCCAGTCACGGATCAACAGGAATAATCTGTTATTCTTTACTGTACAATATCCCCAGGATAACTCCCCAAAAGGATTGGCAGTTGTTCCGTATATACTTTCTGAATTCCGTTCCATCCAGTCACCTGCCTTCCTGAATATTGTAATCGTGGTATCAGGGATCTCACCGTTGCCTTGCGGGCCGATATTCAACAGGTAATTACCTCCGCGGCTGACTACTTCGGCAAGACGGCAGATTATGGTTTCCGGACTCTTCCAGCTTTTATCGAATTTACTGTATCCCCAGGTTTGATTAAGTGTTTGAGGCGTCTCCCAATACTCTTCAAGTCCGCCGGGAGGCATTCCATTATCATTAGTGCTCTGATAATCTCCTATAAATTCCTGGTTATAATGGCCTACTCTCCCATTAATAAGGGTTGCAGGCTGCAGGCTGTTCACCAGTCTGACAAAGTCCATTCCCTGTTCTGGAGTGTACATGCCCCTGTCAAACCAGACCAATCCGACAGGGCCATAATCTGTGAGTAATTCTGTCAGTTGAGGTTTAGCTTTCTCTTCGAGGTACTGTTCAAATTTTTCATGATGGTACAGGTCTGAACCCCAGTCATTATCGTAATCCCAATTGTTTCCGTAGCCTCCCGGGTGGTCCCAGTCCTCACGGTGGGAATAGTAAACACAAAATTTTATTCCCGCTTCTCGGCATTCATCGGAAAGCTCTTTTAACGGGTCACGTTTGAACTGAGTCCAGTCAACAATATTGTAAGGAGTTACCTTTGAATGGTACATGGCAAACCCGTCGTGGTGCTTCGCAGTGATCACAATATATTTCATGCCGGTTGATTTAGCCAGTTCGACCCATTCCCGGGCATTGAATTCAACCGGGTTCATTTCCCTGGCAAGCTCACGGTATTCAGTTACAGGGATTTTTAGATTTTTCATGATCCATTCGGCATTGCTTCCAACCGGTACCTGCTTCCCGTTCCATTCACCTGCAAGGTTGGAATATGGCCCCCAGTGTATAAACATGCCAAATTTGGAATCTTTAAACCAATCAAGATATTGTTCCCTGTTGTTATCCACCTCAGCCGGGCCTGTCTGGTTGTCCGGTTGGGCGGTACATGCAAACAGTACTATTCCTGTGATAATAGAAATAATTAATCTCATGCCATTTTATCTTTTAATGTTAATATGAACTCACAGTTTACCGAATGTCTCCGGAGGCAATATCTCACTTAATTTTTTTTCGGGCAAGTTTCCTGAAATTTTTAATCCTGTGAAAAGTGAGAAAATTAGCATCGTGGAAATTATGGGCTCCCCCAAACTCATCATCATAGGCAGTACGTGACAGGTAAATAATATTTTTTCCATCAAATTGCCAGTCAACATACTGAAAACCGTGTCTGGAAACATCCGGATGATGAAGCAGAATTTTATGGACTGTCCAGTTATACAGGTCGGGAGAGCTTTTAATAACCAGGGTATTACGGACGCCTGAAGCAGAAAGATGAGAGTACTCATCCTTTACCATATTACAGAGAGTCCAGTAACGTTTACTTTCAGGATCATACCTGACTGAAAACTTTCTTGCGCCGCCAATAAAATCAATAAAGCCGGTAGCCGGGTCAAATGATGCTTTTCTGCCATCATCGCTGATATTTACAATTGCTGCCATATCACGACCCTTTTCGGAGGTTGCCACCCTCAGCATGTCAACCAGCTTACCGTCTGGAGTCACAACTACATTACCTTCAAGCCAACCTCCGAAATTGCCGTTCAGATAAGTTGAATCGTATGACACATAATTAGTTGCAGTCCAGTTAGCTGCATCTGACAAATCAGCATCAACAGGGGCGGAAATTACCATTGCACTGTATCGCCTTCCCCATGCTTCAGTATCGGCCCGGGCATTCTCAATTGCCCGCCAGATACGGCCATTATGCAAGATAACAGGCATAGGCGCGGTATGATATTCACCCTCGAGCAGTAATCCGTTCCTGCTGTCAACCGGATCACTCCAGGTATTACCCCCGTCAGTGGAACGACGGATGATAAAATTACCGTGGTGTTTCCAGGTACCCATAATATAGAGATTACCCTTATGAACAAAAAGATTAGACCAGAATTGTCCGTCGATTTCAGAGATTTTTTCCCATGTGCGCCCTCTGTTTTCTGACCTGAAGACAGCTGTAAGCGCTCTTTCGTGCTCTGTTGATTCCGGCCCGAAATGATCATGAGAAGCAACATAATCGCCATCCGGCAGTATACATATACTGGGTGAACCTATATAAACCCCTGTGTGAGCGGGAATATGGTTCACTGCTACTCCGGGCACTTTTTTTGATTGTGCATTTAGCTGAAGGCCAATGCAAATTATAAAAACTAATAATAATGCTCTTTTCATGTATATATTATATTATCAAATTATATTTTATCCGTCCGCTGAAACGAACGGCAAAGGATAAATCAATGAACTGCAAACTGCTGATTCGGGCTATATCCTTTTTATCCGTTCGCTGAAGCGAACGGCAAGGGATAAAACATACCCGTTTTAAAGCTGTTTAAGTTCATTGCAGATATTGGAACAGGCATCATAGAATATGCCGGTATCTACCTGATATGCCAGATAGATTAATCCGAGCTGTTTCCACATCTTATAATCTTCCGGTGTTTCCACAAATGTCCCGACAAATTTATTTCCGGCTGCTGCCTTAGTAATCACCGTTTTCATAGCTTCAATAACTTTTGGATGATTTATTTGTCCGGGTACCCCGAGTGATTGTGAAAGATCGTAAGGTCCTAAAAATATGATGTCAATACCTGCTACCCCGATGATATCCTCAAAATTCTCAATTCCTGTCCTGCCTTCTATATGGACTATAACCAGATTTTGTTTATTTGACTCCTTAAAGTACTCATTCTTATTTTTTGAGGAGTAACCGGCAGCTCTGACAAAGCGGCAAACGCCCCTGTTTCCCTCAGGAGAAAATTTTGCGGCTTCAACTACCCTTAAAGCATCTTGTCTGGTATTTACCTGGGGGACCTGTACTCCCTGTGCCCCAATATCAAGAGCTTTTGATATCATTGATTCATTATTTTCCCCAACCCGTATCACAGGTGTAAGATTATGGATAACTGCGGCCCTGACCAGATTCTGGGCAGTCTCAAATGAATTGGGCCCGTGCTCAAGATCAATAACCACAAAATCAAAACCTGCAAGTCCGATACATTCAATCATTGCAGGATCAGCACATTTTGAAAAAGTGCCAACCGAGCAGATGCCATTTTTAAAATTTTTTATTAACCTCATAATTTAATTTGATTATAATAATTCCAGCAACGCTGTAACGCCGTTATAAGCAATAAAGCAGGAAAATATAAATGCACTTACCAGTCCGGTATTCAACATTATCCCTGCCTTATTTTCTCCCATCTCTTTCCGGTTTACCAGGATGATACCTGCTCCGACAACAACCGGAAGTACAAAGACATTGGCAACCTGTGTGGCTATCTGGGCAAGTATGGGATTTGCACCCATCACCGGGACAATCAAACCGAACAATGCTGCAATAGCAGTCAACACTTTAAATTGCCTGGAACTGGTATCCAGTGTTCCGTCACGATAATCAGCTGCCAGCAAAGGGGCAACCATCAAAATAGGGAAAATAGAGGATAATCCTGCACTTAATGTCCCCAGTACAAAAATTACCACTGCAAACCTTCCGGCAACAGGTTCAAGTGTATAAACCATATCAAGTACTTTCTCAATTGTCCTGCCTTCATGGAAGAGTGCTCCGGTGGCAGTGATCATAATGGATGCACTGATTATAAACATAAGGATTGCTGAAATGAGGGCATCTTTTGATTGTTCCCTGGTATTCTCCTTTCCCCAGCCTTTGCCTTTCATGAGCAATGGCCTTACTACAAAAGTGGGGGCGGCCATCGTTGTACCGACAAAGGCGGCGACCATGAGCTTGCCACCGGGAATCCGCGGAATTGATGGTTTTAATCCTGCAAGGATTTCTTCAGGATCAGGAAATACAATGAACATGGAAATAAAAAAAGAGATACCCATCAATGTCACAAAGACTATTAATATCTTTTCGAAAAAGGAGTAGCTTCCCACCAGCAGCAATCCATATAACACTATTATTAAAAACACTGCAATACCCAGAACAACCCAGTAATTCTCAGCAGGCGTATTGGGGAGAAAAAGATGTATCAATTCATATAGTGCATTGGCAGAAAGGCCTAATATTCCGGTAAGTGAATTCCACTGGCCAATTACAACTCCGACAACAACAATTGAAGCCAGTAACTTTCCATATTTAAATTTACGCCTGTAACTATGTATCGCTGTACCTCCTGTAATGACAGCATATCTCCCGTAAGCTTCCATCAAGAGCCAGGCAAATAGTACACTCAGCGCCAATACCCATAACAACTGCATCCCGAAATCACTGCCTGCCTTGGCCATCGATGTAACGCTGCCGGTACCTATTGTATAACCGATACAAAATATACCGGGACCGATAGCCAGGAGCATTAACCAGATTTTTTTCAGAAGAGAACTGACCATATGTATCTGTATTTTATAATTGCGGGTCTTTTTTTTATCATATTTTCAAACGAAATGATTCGGCTGTCCGGTACTGCGACTTGCCGGCATCATCTTTAGACCCGGTGAACCCGGGACCGCCACCGGCAACATATCCATAACTTGCTCCTGACTGCGAAGGGCTGACCCAAAAAGAATATAGATGGCCCTTCGTAATTTGAAACCGAAATCTGACTTCTCTGCCTGCCAAAGCTGAAAGGTCTTTTGAGCCCTCCCATGTTATCATTTGACAGGTGGAGTCTGCAGTAACCGGTATACAGTTATCTGAACTGAAACCGGCGATTACTGAGTTCCGGTGATCCAGAATTTCAGCTTTTAATTCTCCATCCGGACAGTCACAATTGACGAACAGGAATCTGCCACTGAAAATAACAGGCCTTGTTGTTATCACTCCATTTTTATCTGTGCAGAGTGACGCAAATCCATCTCTCCTCAAAACAGCAATACCGGTACTTCCGTTTGAATACATTCCGCTCTTCATGCCATCAGGGTTAAGATTGTCCGGATCACCCTGAAATCCTATGTAATAGAACCAGAGCTGGTCACCAACGACAGTGCAAATACCCCCCGCAGGCTGCACGTATCCTCTCTCCCAGCTTCCTGGCTTTCGGGTGGCAGGGATGAAAACCTCCCTGTCGGGCCTGTGCCAGTGAAATCCGTCACGACTGAAGGAGAGCTTTAATTCTGTAATTTTTGGTATCCCCTGTTTCTGACAGATATTATTCGGTGGACCCAGATGTATTTCATGGATGCCTAGCATGATGCTTTCATAAGCTACAGCTGAAAGATTATAAAGCTGTGCATTTTCTCCAATTTCAGGATCCGGTGGATCAAGCCTGTCAGCTCCGGTCCAGAAAACAACATCCTCAACATTCCATTCTGCACCCTCCAAAAAATCATCATGTTCCCTGTAATACCTTGCCCGGCCATGGCCGCTTCTGAGTTTTCCGTCAGAACGGATACTGTAGACCCATTTTTTTCGGAAAGGATTATAGAACATAGTGCTGCGATCGCCGCAATGACCTGTTTTTACCGGTTCACTCCAGTGAATCCCGTCACCCGAAACCATTGCATAACCGTTATATTCATCAAGAAAATTTGGCCCCCTAAGAAACATCTTGAACCTTTCCCGGGGATCTGATGATTCGTGATCTAAAAAAACTGTTGTTGAATCAGGCCGCAAACCGGGAAGGATTTTATTTGTCCCGGGCACTATATCCAGATCAGGCCTTTCCCAATTTATACCGTCTCTACTTGTTGCATAAGCCATACTCCCTATCCATCCTGCCTCGTACCACATCTTAAAGATCTTATCGTGAGGATCCCACCAGACTCCTCCGTCTTTCGGACAAGCCAGGGGGAGCCCGTTATCGCCTGATTCAAGGGCGGTTTCCGGTTTCATAACAGGATTGCCACTGTACTTCACGGCTTTATGAAACTCCCGTTTCAGGGTTGTGCTCTCAATAAGAAAATCATCAATAAACAGTTGTCGCCCAAGATCAACGGGAATAACTGAAGGGGGTGAATTAATCCATGGGACAGGCATTGGCTCATAAGAGTCGGGATCCATTCCGGCAGGCGGCCAGGTGTCCGGTATTCGTATTCCGTTATATAAAACCTGTCCTGATTTAACAGCTGAAGTGTAGCAGGCTATGTTCGGAATTAACAATCCGGAAATTCCGGCGTATGCTGATTTTTTTAAAAAATTCCTTCTCTTCATAGGACTTCGGTTTTTTAGGTTTAGTGTAGGTGACTATTTTCCTCCTCTGCTAATAGTTCGTCTTGATTGAAACACTTCCAGAATTTTTCTTGATGAACCTGACAAAATATCATCTTCCGTGAAAGTTGTCATCAGTATATTCTGATCCTTAGTACGGCTGTAATCATAAGTAATCCATATTTTCCCGTCGGCGGTTTGCTGTCCGTCAGGATAAGAAACCCCTGACCGTTCATCGATTAATAGTCCGCCTGACCAGGAAAAACCATCATCTTCAGAAATAAACGCCATCAGATGAGAGCGGCCTGTTTTCATATCAACAGGACCATGCTTTACCAGCAAGAGATTGCCTGAATTTAACCTGGTAATAAAGAATCTTGCAGGAGGGTGCTGAATACGCGAAGGGATTAAGGGAGTCCAGCTATTGCCCCAATCATTTGATATACTCTCTCCAATCCCGTACCTTGTACGTACCAGCATCCACAATGATCCGTTCTTCTTTTCCACTATCATATGTTCATCAAAATTTCTGACATTCTCAGGCACATTAACACCTCCCCTTACCTGCCATGATTGTCCATTGTCTGAAGAGACAACCATTTTAGCGCTGTTCTCAGTCAGCTGCCAGAAAGATACCGGCAATGCCCACTCACTATTACTTAACACAACCGGCTTACACATCATAACCCCGTCGGAAATTCTTTTTGGTTCTGACCATTCGGGATTGGCCGATTCACTGTCTGTTGTCGTCATGGCCCATACGCCGCAATTTGTAGCCTTAACAGGCTGAATATGCTGGGCCCAGAAAATCCAAAGCTTCCCGTCGGGATCTGTCCACACCTCAGGATCATAAGCCCTTACAGGTCCGGGACCGTCGGGGTCAATTGCCAGTACTTCCTCCCAGGTCACGCCCTTATCCGCGCTTGTGGATACAACAACATAGTTATTTGGGTCTTCGGAAGGGGTAATTCCGGCATACCAAACCGCCCATAAACGCCCTTCACGGGTGACTGCCATACTGGAGATACCTGTAAATTTCCTGGATTCAGAGTTGTAGTTACTCTCTGAAGCCGGATTCCTGATTATTTTCGGTGGATTAAGATGGGGATTATTTGTCTGTGCAAAGGATAAACCGGAGATGAAACTCAGAATAACAACAAGCCTTATCAGGTTAATAACCTGAAAATTCATAGTTTTTAAATTCATAATTTATATTCTATTTTATGTTTGCCGCTTATCAGTTCTACTGATGAGGTTCCCTGATCAGCAAGTAAATATTCGCTGCCATTTAATACACAATCCCCACCATTATCAGGAATAATTACTGAAGCTTCAACGCCAACCGGTATGTCGATATCCATAACCATTCTTCCCTCTGTAATTTCCCAATTTACAGCCAGCCTGCCGAATGGTGTCTCCTTGAAAGTTTTAGCCCAATGGATACCGTCCGGTATCTGAGGATCAATAATCACTTTCCTGTATCCGGGAAATTCTTCAACGGGCTTTATGCCTCCCACTGCCTGATAAAACCATTGTCCGATTCCGTTATAACAGTTATGTATCCTGCTGCGATTGCCATTCCAGTGCTCCCATGTAGTTGTGGCGCCTTTATCTATCATATACAGATAACCCGGGTAATCTCTCTTTTTAAGCATCGTATAGATCAGTTCATATGCCCGGTTTTTCACTGCCCATTCTGTCAGTACCGGAAGTCCCACGAGTCCGCAGGCAATATGTCCCCCGCGTTTTTCATAAGTTTCATTCTCGAGGCTTTCAACAACCTCATCAACCAGATCCCCGGGCACTATTTCTGCAAGCAACGGAAAAGCCAGGTCAACCTGTATCCCTGTCCCGTAAATATGATTAACATCGTCATAATAGGTATTGTGAACTATCTCTTTAAGTTTTTTCTCCCTTGAGGCATAATGTTCAATATCATCAGTTTCGCCAAGCACACGGGCAATTTTCTGTAAATAATCATAACAGAGGACCATAAATGAGTTATTTACCAAATCAACCGAGGCTTCTGCAGTATGGTCCACACCTTCCGGCGAGGCCCAGTCGCCAAGATACCACGCCCTGTAGGGTGTATCCGGCCAACGTTTAAGTAATCCGTCTACCGTATATTTATCGACATACTCAAGCCATTTCTGCATCACGGGATAATTGGTCCTCAGCATCAGTGTATCCCCGTAATTGATGAAACTATTCCATGATGCGGTAATAATAAACCCGCACCAGTACGGTCCTCCTCCTGCATGGTTAACATTAGGGGCTGTGTGCGGCATGCTGCCGTCTTCACGGATCACATCCGACCATGCCTGGAACCAGTTGGTATACATCGGGGCCAGGTCAAACATTGTCTGGGCGGTAACTGTCGATGCATTGCCATCCCCCCCGTAACCCAGACGTTCAATATGGGGACAATCAACCAGTACGCCTCCAAGACTGAGACAGCGAAGTGTATATACAAACATGTCATGGATCCTATTCAGGTCAGTGTCAGAGCACTCAAAACCGGACGCCGCTTCATAATCTGTATGGATGAGGTATCCCCTGATGGAATCCAGTTCAGGCATCCCCGGCAGGTTATATATCCTTAAATACCTGTACCCGTAATAATTAAACTTGTTCCTGAACACCTCGGGCCCCTCACCTGCAGCAATGTATTTATCAGACGGGGAAAATGACCTGAAATCATCCAGGTTATCAAAATATTCAATGACTATCTCCTGTGATTTTTCAAGCTGATCAAAATTCATCTCAAGCCACCCGGTAAGGGTCCGTCCCATGTCAACAATAAATGTATCCTCAGCTATCTGAACAATTGCCACGGGATTTATCGTATCTGTAACCTGATTCAGCTCAACCATCTGAGGTGTTACTTTATGTGCAGGAACCTGAACTTCTGTTACCGGCTCCCAGCTTCTTCCTTCTGTATTCTCAGTTGAAAGATCACTCTTCATAAGTGCCCCGTCAATTATTTCGCCTCCGAAATTATGTGGCTTCCAGCTGCCGGTACGGCTATAGGAGCTGTTCCTGCCCGACCATGAACTGTCGGTGACAAGTATTGTCTCCCTGGTATTTCTGTCAACTTTTTCAAGCTGTGCCCTAACCAGCGGACCGGTATTGACAACATCAAAGAGCCCTTCGGTATACCAGCCGCTTCCAAGCCAGAGCATAAGATCATTTTTTCCTTTTTTCAGATGCCCCGAAAGATCGTAGGTATTTACAAGGGATCTCTTCCCGTACTGCGACACAGCAGGTGTCAGAACACCATTGCCCACTTTGTCGCCATTAAGATAAACCTCGTGATAGCCAAGCGAATTGACATGTAAAAAATATCCGGCATCCTGGCCGTCAACATTAAAAGACTTATACAATTGCGGACATTCGGTGTATCCCGCATCAATATTATATCCTATATAGGAAGCTTTCCAGTCTGCTTCGTCTGTAAGTCCTGTTAAAAACGAGCCTGCCCGGCTCCAGGGCGACACCTCATCATTTTGGTTATAAACCCTGACTTTCCAGAATGCCGGAGTCCCGGATGATATTTTTTCTCCCCCGTATGGGATCAAAATACTTTCTGAAGATGCTGTTTTCCCGGTATCCCACAAATCTGCCTTTCCCTCGCGTAAAAGAGAAGAATCGCTTGCCACCAAAATTTGATATGCTGTCTGCCGGGCACCGTTAACATCACTCATTATTTTCCAGCTGAACCGGGGGGTTTTTTTATCAATCCCAACAGGATCTTTTAAATTCTCACAACGAAGATCACTGACCGTCATGTCTGATCTCTGGCCACATCCTGAAAAAAATATTAATAGAAGATATAATACTGTAAAAGTCTGGTACCTCATTTTTAAAAAATTAAAACTGTTTTTATGATCATTATATTTCCCATCCCTTCCTGACGGGCTCACTAATAAATATATCAGCCTCAGACAGTCCGGTGGCTTTCATCCCTTCACTGTCCCAATACACTTTTTGTCCGCCGAGTCTGAGCGACAGTACACCAAGAAGTGTTATTTCTGTCAGCTTCGATGCATATTCAAAATTAGACATAGCCGGCACGCCACCTTTAACAGCATCAATCCATTCACGATGGTGGCCTTTGGACCTTGGCAGGGAAGGTTGAGGGATTGTAGCTGACTTCCGAAGTTTTTCAGGAAATACCAACGGGGGTGTTGAAGCTCCTCCGTTAGTAATAATAACACCTTTATCACCAACATACATAGCACCTCGTCCCGACAGCTTAAGGTCACCGGGAACAGATTCCGGTATATCCGGTAATAATCCTCCTGAATACCAGGTCAGTTTTAACGGGGCCTGTTCTCCTCTGGCTGAAAAATTATAATATCCTATCTCCCCGTATGGGGCAATATCTTTACTGCCCCTGTTTCCTGCCGGAAAAACCTGCACCGTGTCGGGCGAGGAGAGGTTAAACGCCCAGGCAGCTGCATCCATATCATGGCAACCAAAATCACCCAGTGCTCCGCAGCCAAAATCCCAGAAATCACGCCATTTTACAGGAGTATACATTTTGTTATAAGGACGGAAACCTGTCGGCCCCAGCCAAAGGTCCCAGTTAAAATTACCAGGCACAGGGGTTGATTCTTTTGGAAAACCGCTCAGGAAGGGAAGCCATCTTGTTGCGCTTACCCATGCATGAGCTTCACGGACAGTTCCGATGACACCTCCCCTGAGATATTCAACTGTCTGACGAATAGTGTCAGTACTGTGTAACTGGTTTCCCATCTGAGTAGCCAGTCCGGTCTCCTTCGCAACCCGGTTTATTTCCCGTGCTTCCCTGATATTGTGAGTCAGGGGTTTTTCACAATACACATGTTTTCCTGCCTTCATTGAATATATAGAGATGTAGGCATGTGTATTGTCAGGCGAGGCGCAAACTATTGCATCAATTGCTTTCTCTTTTTTAAGCATTTCACGAAAATCAACATATTCAGAGATTTTATAATTGGGAATTTTTTCTTTATACTGCGATTCGATAAATTTCTTAACCGGACCGCGTCCTGTGTCGGTGCTGTACAGAATATCATTTTCCCAGTGCTCCGCCGGATCAGCAATTGATATTATCCTGGCATCATTAAGCTTTGCCAGCTCCCTGATGCTGTACATAGACTGTCCGCCGGCGCCAATAATTGCAATGTTGACCATATCACTGGGGGCTGTAAATCCTTTACCTCCGATAACATGACGGGGAACTATCATTAAGCCTGCGGCAGATAAAGCAGTCTCTTTAAGAAATTCACGCCGATTTTGATTTTTTCTGTTTTTCATAATTTATTCTAATTTTTATTTACATCGATACTTTCAACACAAATCCGGGCAGGTCAGAATCTCTTCTTGCCGGCATCTTTACAATAATTTTACCATCGGCGGCACTCCATTTTAATTTTCCTTTTACTCCGGGCATCCTGATACTTTTGATCTTATCCCTATAATCATAAAGTGCCTTCAGGCTAACTTTATCATCAGTACTGCCCGCAAGAGAAATAGCATACACATTATTATCCTTTTTCGTGAACCAGAAATCTTCAGAGGTAAATACAGTGTTAAATCCGTGTTCCTTACGTGCAGTGGTGCTTTTCATCTCCAGCATAGTCGGCCCCTCTTTCATAGTACTCCATTTTGTTGTCCCGTAGATAGCTTCCCCGTTTATTTTCATCCATGAACCTATCTCTTTAAGCACTTTCACACTTGCCTCCGGGATCACCCCGTTTCCGTCAGGACCGACATTTAAAAGATAATTACCACCCTTACTTGCAATCTCAACAATCCAGAATAACATCTCATTCAATGATTTCCAGTCAGTATCGTAACTCTTATAACCCCAGGTATTATTAAGTGTTCCGGGGGTTTCCCAGGTTTTGTATTTACTGTTTATCTCTGTCGGTATCTGATTATCGCCTGCAGTAAGCATATCACCAAGATCATTCCCCACACGGCTGTTTATAAGACAACCAGGCTGATAATCATATGCAAGCTTATAAAACTCAAAGCTCTGTTTCAAATTCATATATCTTGGGAAATCATACCAAATCTCTACCAGATCGGGAAATTTTGTAAGCAGTTCCCTCATTTGCGGCTTAGCCTTATTTTCTATATACTCCACGTAGGTCGCAGGTGAGGGATCCCAGGTATTGGCGGCACGTGTATCATTCAACTGCGGATTAGCTTTTTTGGCCTGGGCTATTCCTGCATCACCCCCGTCCATCCAGTCGATAGAGTGTGAGTAGTATATTCCCATCCTGATCCCGTATTTCTGACATGCTTTATACAACTCTTCTATGGGATCACGCTTAAAGGGAGTCAGGTCATATATATTATAGTCGGTAACCTTTGAATGGTACATTGCAAAGCCATCGTGATGTTTTGGCATTGCCACAATATAACGCATACCCGCTTCCTTTGCCAGTTTTACCCACTCATCGGCATTAAATCCTACGGGATTGAATGTTTTTGCGATCTCTCTGTATTCAGCGCGTGGTATCTGTGCAGAATACATTATCCATTCGCCAATTGTTGCCTGTCCCCCGTGAGTTTCAGGAACTATTTTAACTCCTTTATAAACACCTCCGAGCTTTGAGTATACCCCCCAGTGAATAAACATTCCGAATTTCAGATTATTATACTCTTCAAAAAGTCCTGATTTTGAGTCGTGCATTTTTTGCCAGTCTTTTCTTATCTGGTCATCTTCCTGGCCAAAGGAGTAACCACAAATCAGAATACAAATTACTAATGACAGTATAGGTTTCATAATTAAAATTATTAGTGTATTATCATCAATTTATCGGGTCGTAACATTAAAAACTGATTCACACCACTCCCTCAGTTCCATATTTTTATACTTTACATTTGCAGTTATCAACTGAACGCCCTGTTCTGCATCCCCGGGTACCTTTATTTTAAAAACCTGTTTGCCTTCAGATAAAGGAGCAACGGTAACTGTCGAAGATGTCAGGCCTGTATGATAACCAGGTGGTAAATTTATCTCTATCAGAAAAGCCTCTTCCCTCTCTGAATGGTTATATACTATAACCTCCAGTTCATGTGTGCTTCCCGGATTAACATTTTTCTCATAGGGATAAAATCTCACCCACTGCTCATCCAGTCCAAAATTAATATTCTCCCACGGAAGTAATTCCTGTAATAATTGCTTTCTTTCTACAAGATTATTTGTAAGATCTGTCAGCTCCTTTTTCGAAAAGGTAAAAAGCGGATCTACATGCTGGTTAGCCAGCATGACATTGGCAGGCAGCTGCCTGATCACATCCAGGCAGTAAAAATATCCTGTCCCCGGATTAAGAAAATTCCTGTTTAACAAACAGTAATCATCAATCCCGGTTGGTGTAAAAGAGTCGCCGATAAAAAATATTGATTCTCCGTTTTGGTTTTCAAACAGAACAGCATCGTGATATAATGTTTGTCCGGGGAAAAAACGAAAGGTAAGGGTATACTCCTTCCAGTCCATCTTCTCACCATCATCCATGACAGTAAGATTGGTTATCGGATCTTTAATTAATGCAGGCATATTATATCCTGACGGATTTTCAAGGATATCTTTTACCTCTTTGGTAATATAGACCGGACAATTAAATTCTTTAACCGCTTCATTTATATAGGTAACATGATCAGAATGATAGTGGGTTATAAATATACCGTCCAGCCTTTTCAGCCGTCCTGACTCTTTCATCTCTTTCAATCTGTCCAGGGCAGCCTTGCTCCCGCAGTCCATCAGAAAAGCAGAGCTGTCTTTTGCAAAAACAAGCCATACAGTGTTAAAACGCATACTCCAGCTATATGGATCATTTTGAACAGAGTATGGCACAGGCCGGACACTATTTTCTGCTCCTAAAATATATTCTGTCAAATCTTCTGTCCGCTCCGGGTAATACCACCGGTAAGCGGTAACAGTGAGATAATTTTTATAAAACCGTTGAATACGATCTGTCAGTTTATTCACTGATCCTGTGCCAGTTATGACAGGACCTCTTGAGGGCACTATATAATCAGGATTCTCCCTGGCAATGAGCTGAAGGCTTCTGATAAGTTGTCCCAGTCTCGTCGCATAACCATGATAACCACCGATCTTGCCGTATGAATCCTGAAAACTGTACAGATCCGGGATTTTCCCGCCGTCATAAATCAGATCACCTGTAAAGGCATATTTTTTATTATCAATATTTATTATATAAGTAACCGATCCCCGGGTGTATCCGGGTGTATCAAGAACCTTTATATCAAGATCCTGCCACTTTATATGTTCGCCTCCCTTAGCTAAATAAGATATATTAATTGGTTGAAGGCTGATCTTAGTAGATTGATTCTGCATATTAACATACCTCGAATGTAAGTAATCTTTCCATATCGAATCTCCACGGGTAAAATACGCCTTTTCCTGAGCCGGAACCACTGCTGATGCACCGTTCATAACCAGACTTCTGCCTGCCCATGTAACATCCCTCCTGAAATGAGTGAACAAAACCATCTCTGCCTTACTAACCTCATTGCCGGGATCACCGTAAACAACAAGGGTTTTGCCGTTTCTGCTTATCACAACTCCATTTACAGCTCCGTCTTTTAGGGTAACACTTTCAGATAATTGCCGTGAAACGGCCGGAAAGATTAATACTATCTGAAGTAATAATGTCAGTAACAATTTGGTGAACATATTTTTATTTTAAAAATATGAAAATATTTCATGTTTCCACAAAGAATGTTACAACTTTATGTACAAACATGAATCTGTTGAATAAATTTTACCGCCCGATAAAATATTCTACATATTATTTAGTATCAGTATTGCCTGACAGTAAATGCAGTTGTGCAACTCTGTAAGTTCAGGCATAACCGCTGGAAGAGAAACAGGTTAAAGCTTTGCAATGATACCGTTCAGATAGTCTTTTGTTTTTAATATATAATCACTCTTCTGACCGGCAAGTTCGCATTCTATTGTAATGGTACCGGGATAATTTAATTTTTTCAGGGTAGCAAAAATTCCCGGAAAATCCACCTCTCCTTCAGGTATCGGGACTTCCTTACCCAGCTCATTCGGATTTACCGGATAGGTTCCGTCTTTAGCATGAAATCCCCTTACATATTTGCCGATAACTTTAAGGCCGTCATATGGATTTGCTTTTCCATACATAACAAGGTTGGCCGGGTCGTAGTTAACAAACAGGTTTCCTGTTCCTATATCAGTTATTGCCCGGAGAAGGGTTACCGGTGTTTCCTGGCCTGTTTCAAACAGAATATCTATGCCCTGCTTCAGTGCATACTCACCAATTGGCTTCATTACGTCAACAAACTCCAGATATAAAGTATCCTTCGGATCTTCGGGAATAAATCCAAAATGGGCATGTACTGATGGTATGCCTGCAGCCTTACAAAAATCAATGCCTTCGTGAAGCCGTTTAACTCTCTCTGCTCTCATCTCACGGGGCACAAGCCCGATTGTGGATGGCCCTTCAACGAGATTCCATTTATAGGCACCGGGTCCCATACAAATAAGTGTTGTAGGCTGGATCTTATAATTGTCAAGTGTTTTTACCAGGCGCTTTGCCAATCCGGGAGAATAAGTTCCTATTGAGAGCTGGCAGGCTGAAAATCCAAGGTCTCTGACCTTTTTCAAATCCTCCTCGGGATTATTTGCTGCAGAGATAACTCCAAGCACAAAACTATCCGGACCAGCTTTTTTCGATCCGGAAGTCTTTTCATTTCCCATTGTTGCCAGCACGTGGGGCATGCCTGTTATTAATGCTGCTGAATAAATAAATTTTCTTCTGTCTATCATAACTGGAATATTTGAATTATTATTTTCCGCTGTAAATGGTCATATTAGACTGCAAAGATATTTTATTTTGTGTTTCATTTACAATTGCTTTTTTCAGGTCTGTATCCAGTATATTATTATTTACTGAAACATTTTCGCAATTCCCGGTAAAATATATTCCTGCAGGTACAATCCTGTCCCCCCCATTTTTATCTGATCTTATAAGGCATCCGTTAATATTCAGCCGGGTACACCCTTCTACCCTGATTCCCTGATACAGTTGGTCAATAATCTGACAAGAAGAGACTGAGATCTCACGTCCGTCATATAACTCAATGGCACCCGGATGTTCAACCCCCTGAATAATATTATCACCCAGGATAACATTCTGCACCTTTTTCATAATTATTCCACCTTTTGCCACAAGCTGCGGAGGAAAATAATCGTCGTTATGGTCGAATACATTGGAACTTATAACCAGGTTCTGGCAGTTCTCAGCAATGATGTGCCTGTCGTACCCCCTTACAAATGTATTGCCCGATATGCTGATACCCCTGACATTCTGAAGGTGTATATTCACGGTATGGTTACTTATATGATTCCCGGTTATGCTCAGCAGTCCGATTTTGTTCATTGTTTCCATGCTGCCTGTTAATAAGATATTCCTTCCTCCCGGAGTGGGTACCGCCTGAATTGTATTGCCGGTAATTGATGCCTCTCTCAGGCTGCTGCCCCTCTTTGAAGTATCGATCCATATATCGGCACATATTCCGGAACCCTCTTCACAATTATACTCTATATCATTCCCTGTTACCTGGAAATTTCTGATCTCACTTGCCTCTACCTTTATCCCGCTCTTTTTATTATAGCTTATATGACAATTATTGATATTCATCTGATGAATATTGACTGCATCAAGGTAAATACCAATTTCCGAGCAATTATAAATATGGGAACTCTCTATCAAAACATTACGGTTACGGGATGTGAGGCGGATCCCGTAGCGTACATCCCTTATCAGCACTTTACTGATAACAGGCTTCAGGGCATAGGCAATCTCAATACCATCAGCTTCAGGATGTGCACCTACTATTTCCAGTTCACTTACCATCGGCATCCGTTCGTCCATCCATACTTTATCAATAACTGATTCAGGACTGGAGGTACCTTTATGTGAACCGGTTATTCTGAATGCAGGGCCGCTTCCTTCCATAATTACTGATGCGGTTCCTCCAACTCCTTTTAATCCGATCCTGCCTGTCTTTTCAAATGTAATTTCAATACTTTCAGTGATCCTGTATCTGCCCCGCGGAAAAATTACCACTCCGTCTTCAGCATTTGAAACAGCCGATATTATCGACTTTGTATCATCACTTATTCCATCTCCCTTTGCCCCATAATCCTTAACATTCACGCCAGTGCTGTTAAAGACAACAGTTGCCAAAAAAATCAGCAATGCAACAATCCTTTTGTAGTTATTCATAGTCTATCTTGTTTTTATCAATAAACTTTGGCCTGGGTTTTATCACTGAAATTCTCAGGGTATCAAAAACCTCTCTGGCTGTGGTTACACCTTCGCTGACCGGTTCAATTCTGTTCACTCCGCTCTCCCAGACCGACTGGGCATAAAGAGAAGGGTTGTATTCATTTCCCTCTGAAGCGGTAACTGTATCATTAAAAAGCAATGCCGGTTGTCCGCAGGCATAAATATCTTCTTCAAAAGTTTCAAGGTTAAGCTCTGGAAAGGTTTCATTATAATCACCTGCAAGGTTCATCTCTATCCAGCCTACCCAGGTTGATCCGGGTTTTACCTCAACACGTACAGAAAAATAATCATCTTTAGGTGTGGCTCCCGTAACTGCATTAAATTCGTCACCTGATATAACTTTATGGGACTTATTCTCACCTTTGAAAAGTTCAAACCATCTGGGTAACGCCACCGGTACATTTGCCTTTCCTTCCCAGTCGCCTGTGCTGACACGCTTTGTGACAAATACTGTCTGAAGCTCGCCGGTTTTCACATTTTCTATCCAAATCGCAAATTGGGGCGGTTCAGCATAGGTAGATAAAAATATCATTTTTTCATTCTGGTGAATATCAAATTGTA